>WNFI01694357.1_pt1 | contig 23184 bp, 19 predicted proteins | sample 5400471 | NCBI WGS metagenome assembly WNFI01 (sample SAMN13153348, study PRJNA577476) | soil metagenome | isolation source: 100 cm saprolite on Douglas fir-dominated hillslope | place: USA:California | collected 2013-09-17
GTCGGGATTGTGGCAACGGTCTCTGTCGCCTGCGAGGTTCCGCTATTTCAGACGGGTTCGAGTGACCCGTGGATGCAGGGCTCTAAGCCGGTCGATCACTACGTCGTCGAAACCATGCCTGGCGCAAGCCATTGCGGCTTTCAGGACTCGACCTTCCTCGTGATGGGTTGGCCGCCTGGTACAGCCGAGCAAAACTGGTCCGCGGCACGATGGTATGTCCGCAATCCGTCCGGCCCCGTGACGCGGGATTTTCTCGTCGCGCAGTTCTCGTCGAACGTCAGCCCGCCCAGCGACGCTCGCTATACGAACTTTCACAACTCGGCCTTTGAGCTTTGGTTGGCACCGTCAGATCAGGATGTCGCCGCCTACATCAAGACCGGCAGGCACTTCGAGCGCTGGCCTAAGTCCAGACACGCTTTGATGTGCTCGTAGACGAGGGCCGCCGCAAACGATCTCCGCGAATGGCGCGAGAATTCGAGTTGATGGAAGACAACTCAGCTCCGGCTACCGTTCACACCTCACACGGCGACCTGACCCTCGAGCAAATCGCGGAGAGCTTGCCCGGAACCGGAGAGGTGATGGAATCGATCAGCCACTGCTTCGGCACCGCCTGGCATGCAGGCCGGGCAGGAAAGTGGGATCTTGCCGCGTATTACACGAGACGCGTGCGTGGGTTGATGCGGACGCTGGCCGTGCGGCGACCCAAGTACGCCGGCCAGCTCGAGGAATTCATGCGTGACGGACTGGAGCCACTGCTGCGCGCGATGGTTGACCGCGATGAAGCGGGGTTCAAGAAGCGATTCGCGGCGTGCGTCGTGATGGCCAATCGATACCACGTCGATACCGGACACGCTTACATCGAGTGGTCGACTCCGGAATCAAGCCCCGAGCAAGGCATAGGCCTGCCCTGACGATCACTGCTCTCAGGTTTTTGACCTGACGGCTCGCACGTAGAGGAACAGGGGCAGCCGGCGCCAGCGTTCGTGGCGCGGGTCATCAGAAGACGGCTTCAGGACTGGTATCTCGCGAAGCGACTCGACCAAGAAGCCGGCTCCTTCGAGGGCATCGAAATAGTCCCGCAGAGGATGGTGGGCGCTGGCGAACGTCATCGCCAGGCCATCTCGCTCGATCTTGTCTACATAAGAATGAGAGTCCAAGTACGAGCCCTTGATCACGAAGGGCGCATCGGGCTCGAGGCTTTCGAAGGTCCCCGCCGAGTTGATCGGGTGCACGACCGCCATGCAAAGGTGTCCGCCCGGCTCCAATGCCCTACCCATTTCACGAATTGCCGATGGCATGTCGTCCACGTCTTGCAGAGACATGTAGGCAATGACGAGGTCGCAGCATTGGTCCACCAACGGAAGCGCGGCGGCGTCGGCGACGAGCGCGGGCAGATCGCGAGATGCTTCGACCGCTTTCGTGACCATCGCCTTCGACGCATCGATGGCAATGACGCGATGACCCAGGGCCACCAGATCGCGGGACACCCGACCCTCGCCGCAACCGACATCGAGCGTCATCCGACCCGGTGAGGGAAGAAGGTCGAAGAAGGCCGCTCTCCCAAACCTCCAGTAAGAGTCGTGCTCGGGCTCGCGAGCCCAGCGCGTCCAGGCCTCCGACTGTTGATCCCAAGCGGCTCGCAGGTCGATAGGTTCGGCCGGCTCGGTCCGGATAGGCGCCGAGGTTGGTTTCCCGGTACCAGGTCGACGGCCTCGCGGATGACTCCGCTGCATGGCTAAGCGCCCTCGGATGGGTTCGCCTGGACTACGCCCTCCACCGGCCGGTCATTCTATGAGCTCGGATTGGCGTGCGGACAAGTAGCCGCCCTCCATCTTGGTCCGCGGTTCCACCAAATGCGCGCATATGGTCGGACGCAGCATGGTGTCTTGCACCATATGCGCGCACATGGTCGTTCGCAGCAATGTCGGCCGTTGCAAAAGAAGTTGGCGGAGGGAGTGGGCTTCGAACCCACGATGGGCTTGCACCCAGAGCAGTTTTCAAGTCCGGGAGGCCCAGCGCTGTGGACGTCCACTGACGTCCACTCAAGAGCAAATATGCCTTGCGCAGCCAGTGGCTTGTCCACGGAAATCTGCCGATGTCCACGGGCATTGCCGTCAAATTGCTGTCAAAGACCGGTTGCAGGTCCAACTTTATCGGTAGCACCGGTCGCCTTTTTTTCCCCGTGTTTGGTCGGCCGTGGCGCTGCAACTCACTTTTCGCGCCATCTTTTCGCGGATGGGTTCCATATTCCCTGGGTGACCTTTTCCTGTAGGACCGGATCGAGCATCGCGGCAGCTGCTGAATGCCCTTCTTCGATCCTGTCCGATATGCCGATCTCTCGAGCCAATCTCCTGAACGGGACGGACCAACCTTCTGGAGACGGAGGCAGCGATGTCGGGAGTTCGTGCGTCGCCCTGGCGTTGAACGTGGCCTCGAGTTCTTGCCGCAGCACGCGAGCGTCCACAGCTGCCTCTGAAGCGATCAAGGCGAGATCCACGAGATCCTTTACGCGAGAACTGTGCTTTCCCGTTCGTCCGTAGGTGCGGGTATATGCGTGGAGTTTCTCGGCGATATGACGCGGAAGTGGGATCGCAGGCACCTCGACCGCCTCAATCTCAGCGAAGTCAAGGAGTTCGGGGCCACGGAGAGTGTCTGGACTACTCAGCTCCGGGCGGCTAAAGGCGACATCCACCGTGATGTCATCAAACAGACGGCCGGCGAGCTCACACGAAACGTGGTATCGCACAGCAGCTGCGTCTTCCAGTTCATTAAGGCGGTCAGTTCTTTGGACTGCGAAGACAAAATGATCGCCTAGCTCGATGCTCTGAGCGTCGACGAAGTCTTTGGTGGAAGCCTGCTCGTCGTCTGCGCGACCCAAGTCAATGTCTTTGGTCGTCCGCGATCGGCTCCCAAAGCGGAACTCCAGGGCTAAGGCGCCTTTGAGAACCCACCGTCCAGCAGCCACGACCAAAAGCCGGGCCAGAAGTCGATCAAAGACGACCGACTTTCGCAGCCTAGTCAGCGATATCCCCGTCTCGTCTGACCGGCGCTTTAGGCGGGCTTCAAGGGCGACTCGAAATGCTGCGGCACTCTCGTATCTCACTTGGAGGTGTCGGCAAAGGCGTCGCGGACCACCCGCCAGACACGGCCGCCTTGGAGGTTCGCCGCCATCCGCAGCTCGTCTTGGGTTGCGATCCCTCGGTCAATCGCTTGCCTGATCGCCTTTGAGACATGATCCGGACCGAGGCCAGCACGAGTTACATCGATGATCGTCCTAACAGGACCAGTGACCCGCATTCCACTGCGAACAACGGTGTCCTGCGTTGTCAGTGCCTCCTCAGAGGTGTGAACAGCGACGCCTCGCGGAAGACGGCTGCCGCGTCGGGACCTCGGGACTGTGATGTGGATATGGTCTGGAATGGTGTCCCCCACTCCGAGCAAGTCCAGCGCGCTCTCGTGTGAAACGACAGCCCCCGGGCCGGCGGCAAGCCAAGCTGCCATCACTTCTTCGTAGGGTGAGGAGGGATAGTCCCTGAGGCGGTAAAGGCCTCGACGGGCCCGAACGAATCGACCGGTTGCGGCATGATGGGAGAGCAGCGCCCAGCTATACCCGCAGGAGCGAGCCTGCGCGGTGGTGAAGTAGCCGGCTTGGCCAGACGCGGCCTCGGTCAGACAGGTCTCATTCGGTTCCATGTCACGAGTAACTCAAATTTTACTTGAGGTTTGCGTGACATGCTTGCTGCCACACCAATATGGGATCGCGCGCACCGTCCTCGCTACGCGAGGACCGCGTGTGTGCGCGCGCGAGACCCGGGACCCAGTCTATGTTTGACGATGTTTAGGGTCGGGCTAAGCCCACTCTGCTGGCCGTAGTTCGGCCGATTCGCGAGGCTCGCGACAGGCCAGCATTGTCGAATCAATCCGCAACGTCCACGGCAAGCTGCGAATTGGCGGAGGGGCTGGGATTTGAACCCAGGTAGGCCTTGCAGCCTAAACAGTTTTCAAGTCCGAACGACCGGTGGGTGTGGTCGTCCGCTGACGTCCACTCAAGATCAAAAGTCCCTACGTGCGGGATGTTCTTGTCCGTGGAAAATCCACCCATGTCAACCGGCATTGCAGTCAAATTGCTGTCAAAAAGGGGCAGGGACTGCGCGATGTCGAGGCGGGAAATAGTGAACATGAAGGACGCATTCGCACAGGCCCGTCAGCTAGACCACGAATGGGTCGGACCCGAGCACATCTTGCTCTCCCTTCTCGGCGAGCCCAATCTGGCGTCCGAGGTCCTCGGCGGCCTCGGCGTCACATACAAGCGCCTCAAGGAGCACATCACCACGCTGCAGCCCGACCCCGATGTCCCATCTCCGAAGGAACGCACTGATGCAAGAATGAACCCCGCCGCTCACGAGTTGATGGGGTGGGCTACCGGTTTCGCTGCCGCTGCAGGACTTTCCTCTCCGCGGCCAGAGCACTGGCTGATCGCGTTTTTGTACGCAAGCGATCGGGGCGCCATGTGGCTGCATCCGTTCGGCGTAACCGCCAACGCCGTCACCCACGCCCTCGCGACCCGTGGCGTCAGAGTTCCAGAGTTTCCCCCGCCTGAACATAAACCGTGGCGAGGCGGCCACATGACGTACGTCGCTATGAAGGAGCTCCAACCCATCATCGACGTTCTCAGTGAGAAGCACCCGCCAGGCTCCGAATGGAGGTGGGGCTACAACATGGTGGGAAAGCCGCAACGTGGACGCGTCCACGCGGAAGAAGGCATCGACCTCGCCGCGGTCGTCGCCCAGGTGCGGAAACGGACCGTGGCGCAGGCAAAGACCCGAAAGAGGAACAGCAGCTAGCGGCGGCGCCGGGCGCGCAACTCCTGGATGGTTTTCTCTGGCGGCGGCTGCGGCTCCGAAGGCTTCAGCGATTCTCCTGTGGACTTGGCAGCACGCGCAGCGCGCACGTCGGTCACCCGTTCCTTGAGCCGCGTCACCGTGGCCTCGGCCGCGATCGCTGTCGCCGGCGCCCGCTTGAAAGCCGCCTTCCAGGCCGGAACGTCCTCAACCCGGAAGATCAACCGCCGCAGCGCGACGTCGATGGGAAAAAGGAGGATGGCCAGTACAAGCAGGAGCTCTTCCAACGCTTGTGGTGCACGCACCGGTGGGACCGGAAGGGCGTAAACCTTCGACACGTCCGTGATCAGGACGCCCCCACCCGCGCTCGCGATCGCCCGCAGGCTGTTCAAGTCGGTGCCCAAGTCGCGGTACTCCGGTGAATACGGCACGAACAGTCCGAATGTGTTGGCGTGCTTGGTGGCCCCGCCCACCGATTGGGACACGCGAACGAGATAGCTCCCTACTTGATCCGTTGGCAGGTCGCCCTCGAACCGGCCGGGACCCGTCGAGGCCAGCGTCAAAGCCTGATCCGACAGGTCGGGCGCGACAGCGCTGATGGTGACCGCGGCACCGGAGTCAGTTGGGGCGCTCACAAGCAGGTGTGTGTGGTCGCCCTGGACCTGCGTCTCGAGATGCAGCGCGGGGTCGCCCGATTGGGGGAGCGTGTAGCGGACCACGTCACCGAAAAACACATTGGCGCTCGGCCAGTTCAACAAGTCTGCGGTCCACCGGCCTTGCGCATCGCTGGTCCAGGCTGTGACGCGTCCCAAGCCGTATTCCCACGTGGCGAGCAGTGGGTCGCCTTGTGGGCTTTTCAAAATCACATCCGCGGCCGCACGCGGCGTCGTGGCCACATAACCGGTCAGACCCGGAAACGCATCGAGTGGAACACCAGGCAGTGCTTCGAGCAGCGACGACAGCCGCGGCGTGATGTTGCCTTCGACAATCCATGGCTTCAACGCTCGATTGGTTTCTTTGAGGAAGATCTGCGGCACGTCGCTCACGTCATTGCTCTGATAGAACTTGCCGTGGCCCCATCCGGCCATCGCCTGCATCATCGCCGGATCGCTGCCAAACGAGTAGACGAGCACAATCGAAACAGTGACGCCCTCGTCATGGATCTTCGTAATCACGTTCTGGTAGTTGGCGTCATATGCGTCCCCGTCACCAAACAAGATGATGTGCTTGACCGAGGCATTCACCTTGCGCAGCTGCGACGCGGCGGCATTGAGGTCTGGTGTGTAGGAACCTGGATCGCCCAGGGTCATCGTGTCGATGGTGGCCTTGATCTTCGCCTTGTCGGTGAGCGAACCGAGAGGAACCACCACAGTCCCGCTCGCTGTTCCGTTCGTGACGCCAACCTGATCCCGTGGCGTGAGCTGGTCGACCACCGCTTCAGCCGCTCCGCGCAGGACCTGGTCCCCCTGCTGGCTCTCGCTCGATTCCAGCACGAGCATCACCGCCACCGGAGGCTTCTTGTTGTCCTGCGGCAGCTCGATGCGCACGGGCAGCGTCTGTTCCAGCGTCGTGCCGGCATACCCGCCAGGGCCGTAGCTGTCTGCGCCACCAATCACAACGAGACCGGTTCCCAGATCGCGGACCGAGGCCTGGAGCACCCCCATTCCATCTGCACCAAGGCTCGACGCGGGGATGTTGACCAGGATCACCGTCTGATAGGCCGCGAGGTCCGCGATCGAGCGAGGCAGCTGACCTGGAGTGATCGTTGTTTCCAGCATGCCGGTCGAGCGCAAAGCGGATTCGAGGCTCGCAGCATCGCCGATCGATTGCGCGACCACCAGAACATTCGCCGGCCCAACGACCTTGATCAGCGCTTCGCCCACGTTGTTCTCCGCGTAGGTGTCGTGGACGGGGTCGATGACGACGCGGACCGAGTGAAATCCCGTCTGCGCCGGTTTCACCGTCTTGGTCATCGTCGTCTCGCCGTTGACCAGGTCCGCTTGCTCTGTGCCGATCAGGGCACGATCGAGGAACCACCGCACGGTTGCCGGGGTCGCGACGTTGCTCACCACGACCGCTTTGAGGCTTGCCTGTTCGCCCTGATTCAGTGTGCTCGGCGCCTCGAGGCGGTCCACGTACGCCTCTTCGCCGATCGGGACCGGAAGCGAGACGGTGTCCACTCGTATGCCCGCCGCGCGCAGCAGGCGCGCCTCCCCAACCGCGTCTCCGAGGTTGGCTCGGCCGTCGCTGACCAGCACGATGTGGCGCCGCGTATCAGCGGGCAGGATGGAGCCGCCGAGCCGCAGCGCGGACGCGATGTCGGTGTAGTTCCGGTTGGGCTGGCTCTGGAAGTCGGTGAATTTTGGATCGGCGCTGACGTTGACCTCGACCTGAGGATCGCGCCCGAAGCTGAGCACCCCGGCACGATCGTTGCCCTTTCGCTGCGCGAGGATCTTTTGCACAGTCGTGGTCGATACGTCGAGGGCGCTCTGGGTGCTGGCAGAGCGGTCCGCTGCGATGATCAGCGATTGCGCGTCTGGTGACGACTGGAACTGAAAGCCCGCCAGCGCTCCAGTCAGCAGCAGGACGATGAGAACACGCACGCCCAGCGACACACGCGCGCGCCGTGGCGACAGAGGCGGAGCCATGCGCCACCAGATGAGGGCGATGACCAGAAGCGCGATCGCGCCCACCCCCAACAAGGCGGGGCGAGTTAGGTCAAAGCCCACGGTGAAAAGCCAGCCACTCGACAACCACCAACCCGAGTGCTGCCAAAACAATCCAGGGCCAGAATTCGATGAACCCGCGATGGCTGACGTGCGCGGCGCTCGCGTTGCGGCTGGGCGGCAGCGTCAACCGGTCAATTGGTTTCAGCTGTGAGGTGTTCTCGGAAAAAAGGTTGACCGCAAACCAGGAACGGTCGACCTTGCCGGCCACGACCTGCTCCACCGTGTAGACGCCGATCAGGCCTGTGTCGGCGAAAGTCGCAATCGACCCGGTGGCAAACGCCCGCCGGCTCCCGTCCGGGCGTACGACTGCGACCGACGTGGCCCCAGTCTTCGGGACGATCGTGACCGCCTCGTCCGGATGGAAGCTACGGCTGGGGACGCTGGGCGGCAGCATCCACTCGCTCAAGTTCTGGATGAGGATCGGGAATCCAATCCGGAGCGGAAAGTCGGAATCGTGCACGTCGAATCCAAACAGCGCTTGGCGAAAAGGCTGCTCGCGGACAAGCACGAGCGGGGTTTGCACGCTGGTGATCAAGGCGCGCCCGAAAGTTGTCGAGGTCAGGTCCTGGCTGCGCGCGATGTGGACGTCTTGAAGCGAGACATTGGTGAGGAGCGGATCTCCCGCATCGTTGGCGCGCACTCTGCCGATTCCGACTGCGGAGCCGCCTGCCAGCGGGCTTCCCGCCGGTGGGTCGACCATGACAAAAGGCACGTCCGGCAGCACGCGCGGCGAGAAGCGATCGAAGATGGTCATCGCGTGCGCCGACGCTCCTACATACGAAGTCGGCGCGATGATGTCGAGCTGAAAATCACTGCGCAGTCGCAGAGCTTGCTCGAGAAAAACATTGCCCTCAGTGACCAGGAGGACTCGGAACGCTTGCGGAGTGCGGGCGATGGCGGTCACGGTGTCGTCGAGCGCGAACACGTCATTGGTGTCGATGTGCGCAGTCACCGTGGTCGCGGCCGCCGGCACCGGCAGCACCAAATCCTGTGCCTGCCCGCCTGACAAGGTGAGCGGCCGTACGTCGATCAGCCCAGCGTCGGAACGCCACTCGAGGCTGAACGAACGCGACTGCTGCCCGAAATTCTGGACCCGAAGGTAAGCGGCTCGTGACTGGGCGCTGGTGCGCACCACGAGCGAGGTCAACCCGACGTTCTCGCCGGACGCTCCTATGCGGTGGTAATCGATCGGGAAAGGCAGACCGTCGCCAAATGCGGCGCGCAACGGTTGCACGATCCCGTCGCTGTACAGGTAGGCGTGCGCGTCCTCTCCACCATGCATCGCGCCGGACGCGAGGGTCAGAGCGGCGGACAGGTCAGCCGTCCCGTTGCTGGCGGTGACGAGGGCCAACGCGCGATGCAGCGCGTCGTGGTCTCCGGTGACCGACGCCACGAGGCGAGGCGAGGATTGGACGATGATCAAGGTCATGCGGTCCTGCGGGCCCAGCTGGTCGATCAGGGCGCCGATCTGTCGCTTCGCTTCTTCGAGTCGAGTCGGCTGCACGTCATGCGCCTGCATCGACGCCGAGGCGTCGAGCAAGACGATGGAGTGCGGTGCCAGGCTGACGCTCGCCGACACCGCCGGTTTGACCGCCGCCACCACCAGGAACGCGGCAATCAGAAGCTGAAGGAGCAGCAGCCAGCTCGCACGCAATTTTTGCCAGGGCACGTTGGCCTGGCGGTCGAGGATCTGGTTCGGCCACAGATGCAGCGCCGGCACGATGCGTGTGGGACGGCGGATCCGCAAGAAGTAGAGGGCGACGATCGCCGGCAGCGTGATGGCAAGGACGGCCGCGGCCGGAGCGAGGAATGTCACCCGAGCAACCCGAGGCGTCGCAGGGTCCTTTGCACCATGTCGTCGACCGGCTGATCGGTCGTCAAGCGCGCAAACCTCAGACCACGCCTCTTTGCTGCTCGCTCGATCTCTTCGGTGCGGTGCGCCAGGGCAGTGCGGTAGGCGGTCTGCGTGACCGGAGTCGCGGTGAACTCGCGCTCGATTCCCGTCTCCGCATCCTTCAACCGCGCGTCACCGCTCCAGTCCGGGTTGATCTCTTGAGGAGCGAGAAGTTGAAGGATCGCCCCTTCCTGTCGCGCCTGCTGCAACGCAGTGATGGCGGGCTCGATCGGCGTTTCACCCAGGCCGTCTGTGATGAGCACTGTCATGCCCGGCCGCTGGCGGGAGATGGGCGACACGAGTTTCGCGTAGTTGGTCGGACCCCCAACCGGAAACGACTGGAGTCGGGCGAAGAGGTCGTGCACTGCATGCCTGCCGCGATGGGGAGCGCCGCCCGAAGTCGGTCCCTCCGCGAAAACCGTCAGCCTCACCCGGTCGAGGGACGCGAGCGCCACATACGCGATCGCGCCTGCAAGACGGCGCGCTGTCATGGCTTTGTTCGGCCTGCCCCAGTCCATGGAGCTGCTGAGATCCACGAACAGGCTGATGGGTAGCTCTTCCTCCGCGACGAAGAGGCGAAGCATGAATCGGTCGAGCCGCGCGTACGCGTTCCAGTCGATCAGGCGATAGTCGTCGCCTGGCGTGTAGTTCCGGAAGTCCGCGAACTCGGGTGACCGGCCTCGACTTACGGATCGACGATCGCCGCCGAGTTGACCCTTGACCGCACGCCGCACGAGTAGGGCAAGGGACTCGAGTCGACGCAACTCGTGCGGTTCGAGCAGTGGGCTTACCGACATGGCTAGTCGCGCGATGGCGTTTTGTCGGTCTTCTCCAGGATCTCGTCGATGAGCTGGTCCGCCGCCACCTGGTCGGCCTCAGCCTCGAACTGCAGAAAAATTCGGTGCCGCAACGCGGGATGCGCCACCGCCGCAAGGTCGTCGAACGCGACATTGAAGCGACCCTCGAGCAGCGCGCGCACCTTGCCCGCGAGGACCAGCGTCTGCAAGCCGCGTGGGCTCGCTCCGAATCGCACGTAGCGCCGGACGTTTTCAACGCTGGTGCGGTCGGGATGTGTCGCGATGATCAATCTGCCCGCGTAACGCAGCACGTGCTCCGCGATGGGAACCTCTCGCGCCACCTGCTGCGCGGCGAGGATCGCCTCAGCGTCGGCGACTGCCTTGAGAGTCGGGATTGAGTTTCCGGTCGTGCGCCTTGCGATCTCCAGCAGCTCGTCTTCGCTTGGAAACTCGACGAGGGCCTTGAAGAAGAAGCGATCGAGCTGCGCTTCCGGCAGCGGATAGGTGCCCTCGAGCTCGATCGGGTTCTGTGTGGCGAGGACCAGGAAAGGATTCGGCAGCGGGCGGGTCTCGGTGCCAACGGTCACCGTCCGTTCCTGCATCGCTTCGAGAAGCGCGCTCTGGGTCTTGGGAGTGGCGCGGTTGATCTCGTCGGCGAGAACGAGGTTGGCAAACAGAGCACCTGCCTGGTACTGAAATTCGCGCCGCCCTTTCTCTTCACGAATGATGTTGGTGCCGACGATGTCCGCAGGCATCAGGTCGGGGGTGAACTGGATTCGCGCGAAGCTCAACTTGAGGGCTTGCCCGAGGGACCGGACGAGCACCGTCTTGCCAAGCCCCGGCACGCCCTCGAGCAGCATGTGGCCGCCCGCAATGAGCGCGATCACAGTGTCGCGCACGAGCTCCTTCTGGCCGACGATCAGCCGTGCGAGCTCGGTCTCCAGCGACTGGGCCAGCTCGGTGACTTTGTCCGGGTCGATACGCGGCTCCTCGGCTATCACCGCGGTGGCTCGCTCAGGCTCGAGAAGTACATGCGGATGAGGTCGCTTGCGCTCACGGGGATGAGGGTGCGGTTGGTCGCGTCGAGGGCGGCCTGCCGGTAGGACTGGATCACCTGCGTGTACGGGGTCAGCGGCACGTCCTGGCCTGGACCAAGGGGCGTCGGCTCGTTCTCCATCTGGCCTGGCACGGGTCTGCCCGGAACGAAGATGCGCTCCGTCGGTTTGGTAGGTGACCCGCTCCCAGTGCCTGAACCGTTGCCAACGCCACCAGTGCCGCCATTGCCTGTTCCGCCGCTGCCGTTGCCGGTCCCATTTCCGCTGCCGTTGCTGGTCCCATTTCCACTGCCGCTGCCGCTGCCGCTCGCCTGCTGCTCCTGCAGCGAATCGAGCTGACCGGCCAGGTCCGACAAGGCGGTGGACGCCGCGCTGAGGTCACCGCTGGAAAGTGACTGCGAGGCACGCTGCAGCGATGAGGCCATCGCGGGGTCCTGTGCGTGTTGGGCTGCGTTCGCGAGCGCCTTGGCGAGGTCCTCCTTCTGTTGCGGCGTCAGGCTTTGCAGCTGCGAAGCCAGGTCGCGCACCGCCTGGGCGCCCTTCGATGGGCTGACGTTGAGGGCTTGACTGACGATTTGCCCCGCGCTCGTGGCGCTCAGGCTGTTGGCCAGGTTTTGCGCGGTGCTGGCTTGCCCGGGCGTCCGGGGGTCTGAGAGGCGCGCGAGCTGCTGCTCGGCGGGTGTGATGTTCTGCAGCGCGGTACGGGGATCCTGCGCGGCCGTGATCCTCGAGCGCGCGTCTTGCAGGATCTTCTGCACCTGCGGGTCAACCGGCGCTGGACTCGGGACCGCCGCTAGTTTTTTCTGCACCGCCTCGACGGTGGCCGCCGCGCGGGCCTGGCTCGCTTTGTCTGCGCGCCGCTGGGACATCACGTGATCCATTGCATTGGGCAGCACAGCCAAGGCGACCGAAGCAAGGATCAGCGCCACCACTGCCAATGCCTCCCGCCGGCGAACTGTAATTGGAAAGGCAGCGGCAAGAGGCACGCGCGAAGCGTGGCGCAAGGCGTCTTGGCGCAGCACTGCATCCATGGGGCCGTCCGCATGGCGTCGCTCCCAAGCCGTCGACAGGCGTTCCTTCATGGCGAGTTGCAGGTCGGCAGTGCGCATGAGGTTCATAGGGCCGGGGCGGCCGATAACCCACACCACCGCGACGACTGCGAACACGACCGGGACCCCGTAGGCGGCGATGCGAAAGGTCTGCTCAATTGGCATCAGCCTTGCCGCGACGAGAACGGCAAGGACCCAGCCCGCGGATGCGAGGATTGCGTGCAGGAAGTACCGGAACGCGCTCGAGCGAGCCGCAGACCGGCGGAGCTCGCGCACGACCGATTCGAGCGAGCTCATGCCCGCATCATCCCGGCCAAGGCTCGGGCGCCGGTTGCGCGCTCAGTCGAAATCTCCTCCGGATGGGCGGCAGGACATATGCGCTCAGCGCAAGCGCAACGAAGCAGATCACGAGCTGCATGACGACACTCGCCTGCCAGTACTGCCAGCCTTTGAAAAGGCCGGATGGGATCGTGGTCCCGCTAGTGGCCGTTGCGGTTTGTACGTAGCTCCCTTTCACTGGTACCACCGGCACGGCCACACCGGTCGAATAACAGGACATTCCTCCGCCAGGCAGTGACTGGCACACCTGACCTGCACCTCCCATGCCAGAGTACGGTCCGTTCGGATAACGGTATCCGTAACCCTGCACCGGTCCGTTGGTCGCAATGGTCACCAACGGAAGGATCGGGCTGAGCATCGTCACGGCGGGAGGCGCGGAAAGCGTGTTGGCGCGCGGATCAATATCCACCGGGAACAAAAGCCCGTAGACCAAGCTCCCGACCAGCACGAGGAATGTGGCTCCGTACGCCGCGACCGTCGCCGCAAGCGTCCGGCGGAACAAGGTCGAGAATCCGATTCCCATCAAGCCGAAGGTCAAAGCAGAGACGCCGACCACGATGAACGCATAGACCATCTGGTCGAGCTCGATACCACCGAACAAGAAGACAAGGCTGAAGATCGGGACCGAAATCATGAGCAGCAGAAGGACGAAGGACATCGAGGCGAGCAGCTTGCCCCAGATGATGGCGAAGGGTCGCAGTGGTGTGACGAAGAGCAGGTCGATGGTCTGCCGCTCGCGCTCGCCGCTGATCGCGCCGGCGGTGAGCGCCGGGGTGATGAAGGCAAGCAGGACCACCTCGAAGATGACGAGCCACATGAAGAGCTGCGGTCCGTACTGGGTGGGAGACGACCCCACGTACCGTGGCGCGTTTGCCATGGCGCTGAAGATCGCCCATCCGAGGCCGCCCACAAGGACGATGAAAACGGTCATCGTCACCGGCGACCGCCAGGTCCGCATTCGCGAGCGGTATTCCTTGGCAACGATCGGGTTCCAGAACACGCGCGCGACTGTGCTCATCCCACTTCCTCCGAAGTCGCCTTCATGAACGCGTCCTCGAGTCCCCCGTCCACCTGGCTGAAGGTGGAGACTCTTATGCCCGACGTTGTCAAGGCAAGCAGGATATCGGCCGCAGTCGACTCGTCACCTTCATACTCCGCTTCGATCGCACCGTTGAGCATCTCAACGTTCCGAATCGCGGGAAGGTTGCTCAGCACGGCGCTTGCTTCCTCCTTCTCGCCCAGCACCCCGATTCGCAGCCGGCGGCCCGCGCTCAACTGCTTGATCACGTCGCGAACCGGCCCTGCGGCCCGCATATGACCGTGGTCGATGATGCCGATCATCGTGCAGAGCTCCGTGAGCTCGGGCAGGATGTGACTCGAGATGATGATCGTCTTGCCCATCCTCTGAAGCTCTTTGAGGATCTCGCGCATCTCAACACGCGCTCGCGGATCGAGGCCTGACGCGGGCTCATCCAGCAGAAGGACGACAGGGTCGTGCACGAGCGCCCGCGCGAGGCAAACCCTCTGCTTGAGTCCACGCGACAACGAATCCACCGCCTGGTTCCGACGGTCGGACATTCCTATCAGAGCGAGGAGGTCGTCCACGATCTTCGCGCGCCGCTCTTTGGGCTGCCTGTAGCAAGCGGCGTAGAAGTCCAGATACTCGCCCACGGTCAGCTGGTCGTACACGCCAAAAAAATCGGGCATGTAACCGATCCTGGTGTGAATCTTGTCCGGCTGCTTCGTGACGTCCGCTCCATCGATGAGCGCCCTGCCGTCAGTCGGCTCGAGGAGGGCGGCCAGTATGCGCAGCGTCGTCGTCTTGCCCGCACCGTTTGGCCCGACGAAGCCGAAGATCTCGCGCTCCGGCACCTCGAATGAGACTCGGTCCAGCGCGGCCCGGTCGCCGTATCGCTTGGTGAGGTTCTCGACCGAGATCAACTGACCTCCGCCGTGAGTGAGAGCAGGCCCGAATTGAAGGATCCTTCGGAGCTCAATTTCAGTCTTATCTCACCCGTTGTTGGGTTGGCGGCGGAGCCGGGCAAGGAGGTGTTGCCCGTGTCGGAGTAGGTGACGTCCGCCCAAGCCGACTTCGACCAGTCCCATACCTGCGCCTTGAGCGGGGCCACTGTGGCATTCGGCCCTCCGAAACCACCTTTTCCAGGCGGTCCCGATGATGTAAGTGCAGCGTGGCTGAGATGCAGCCCGGGCCGGAGCGCCGGCGTGAAGGCATAGGTGACGCTGCCCTTCTGCAACATCACCATCCCAGGCAAGCCGCCCTGCTGAAGGTCGCCCTCCACGTCCACCGGACGGGCGGCGACCACACCTGTCGGTAGAGTTCCTGCGCCGATTTGGGCCGCTGGAAGCGTCAGCACAACCGCCGACTCAGCGAAGAGACGCGGGTGGCTGCCGTTGACGGTGAGGTCCTCGAAGGGTTGCTTGGTCCAAGCGACAATCGTCGGGCGTGACGCTCGGTCGTAGCCCCTGGTGCCGTTGAATGGAAGCGTCTGCAGAACGGTTGCTTTGGTCTGGTTTTCGCGCTGTTCGTTGGTCACCGGGCCGAGGGGCATCGGTCCGCCGTAAAAGTTGCTGGAGTAGATCTGCTGCCACGGCTGCGGGCCCATGAACATGTTGGCCGCCGCCGGCGTGAGGCTGAAATTGACGCTGGCCCCGGGGGCCAGTGCGGGCAGCTTCTGGTACGTATTGCCCGCAATTATCACCGCGTCCGTGAAGCGGATCGTCGACTGGTTCACGATCGTCCCCGTAAGGTTTCCGCCGGCAAGCTGAGACTGCACCACCAAGGGGGGTGCGCCCGCAAAACCCTCGCTCGCGTAACTCCGCAGGGTGAAAGCGGTCATTCCGGGCATCCCGATCGTGTTGGCAGAAGGGTCGACGCGAATCAGGTTCTGGATCAAGCCTGATGGCCCGTAGTTGGGGATTGGGCTGATCGCGACATGTCCGCCGGGGATTCGAACGTCGTAGTCGCCGCGTGTCGGAGTGAGGATCCCTGTGTACGTCTCCTGGTACGCACGATCCCAACCCTGCTCGACATGGACGATGGCGACCTGGGTTGCCTGGATAGACCTGCCTTTGGTCGCGACGCTTGTGCCGTATGCGCCGGCAGACGCGGCGATCGAGATCACCGGTACGGTGATCCACGCCAGGGCGCGCCGGTTGATTGCTCGCAGCAGCAGATAGTTGATCGGACCGACAAGCAGCACGTAGAGCAGAACGAGAGCGCCGATGATCCACCAAGCCGGCAGGTCGAGCGCTGGGGCGTTGGTTAGCGACTGCATGAGAGAGGCCCCTTTCTGGGACACGGACGAGATGGACATCATCTTGTTGAATCCGAAGCTGGGCGACGAGCCGATGCCATACGTGGATCGCACAAAGACCTGGCGCAGGATCGGCGTCGTCCCGCTCCAACCCGCGACTTGGTTCCAATCGAAGGTGGCCATCGTAACGGCACCCGCTCCCATCAGCTTTTCGATCAGAAGCGGCTGGTTACCCTCGGCCAGCCATACATTGCCCCCGGTCGGGCTGCCCGTTGCCACTTCCAGGCCGGCGAGGCCGCCGAAAGCGTTCGTCGCGCCAAGAATGGTCGAGCCTATGGCCAGCATCGGGACGATCGAGGCCGGTAAGCCGGCTAGGGTCTTGTGCCACGATCCTCCGGTTCCAAGCAGGAGCGCGCCGCCGTTCATGACATAGTCGGCGAGGGCAGCTCGCTGGCTCGCCGTCAGGGTGTCCGTCGCGAAGTCGTCGATGGCGAGAAGGTCGAACGCTCGAAGCATGAGTGCCGTGTCGGGCAGCTCGTCGGCGCTGATGTGTGTGACTGTAGGCGTGAAAGTTCCCAGATGCACCGAAGAAAGTCCGTCCAGCGTTCCGGGCCGGTCGGAAAGGACGCCCAGCAGCATCCCAGACGTATTTCCGCCCGAAGCGTTTTGGCTCTCGATCACCCGTCCGCGGTCGACCACCCGCATAGCCATCGCCCCAGAAAATTGATCCATCAAGACATAGGTCCGGACGTGCTTGGTTGCGCCGGCGCCGAGGCTGAGGGGCCAGTGGTAGACGGCCAGGCCAGTGGGCGGCCCGCCAGGACCGCCTGGGGCACCGCCGGTCTGGATCTCGAGGGTGGCGTCGAGGGCCAGACCGTTGTTTGTGACGTCGACGACAACCGGCATCCACTGGCCCTGCTTCACGGTGTTGTGGTAGCCGACCTTGACCGTCATGGTGAGCTGGCTTCCGGCCGCCTGGACGCTGCCCACGGCGGAGATCAGTGAGGCCGCCACCGCAAGGACCGCGAGGGTTGCCCTGACAGCCAAACGTCGCCCGCCGCCTGCCATCTAGACCTCTACAACGACCACCGGGGCCAAACGGTAATAAGCCGAGGGACAAGTATCCACTTAAAACCGGCTAGCTGAGCGTTCCCTCGCGGGCGCCCTCCAAGGGCACGGCTGGCACCAAATGCGGAATCGGCAGGGCCGGGTGCGCACCGCTGGCGCCGCGCGTGCAGAACACACCCGAAAATGCAGAAAGCAAGATGGCGGAGGGGCTGGGATTTGAACCCAGGTAGGCCTTGCAGCCTAAACAGTTTTCAAGACTGTCGCCATCAACCGGACTCGGCCACCCCTCCGCGAGGCACCTGCGATTCTAGGAACTCTCAGCGGGCTCCGATCAGCTCGATCCCGCCCATGTAGGGTCGCAAAACCTCAGGCACGGTGACCATCCCGTCCGGCCGCTGGTACGTCTCGATCACCGCATCGATCGTGCGCGGCAGCGCCAGACCACTCCCATTGATCGTGTGCGCGAACTTCGGCGGGGCACCCCGAGCCGGCCGGTACCTCAGGTTCGCCCGCATCGCCTGAAAATCGTTGAACACTGAGCACGAGGAAACCTCGAGGTAGCGGTCCAGTCCCGGCGCCCACGCGTTCAAGTCGTATTTCTTGTACTGCGCGAAACCCATGTCGCCGGTGCACATCGCCATGACCTGGTAGTGCAAACCCAATCGCTGCAAGATGTCCTCGGCATCCTTCGTCAGCCGCTCGAACTCCTCCATCGAAGTCTCAGCGGTGGTGACCTTCACCAGCTCCACCTTCGAGAACTGGTGCATGCGGATGAAACCCCATGCAGGTTGGTCACCGGCACCTCCGCCGTCGGGATCAGCCACAAATCGCGGTCCTCGACCTTGAAAGCCACGTCAGCGAACTTCGGCAGGTTCGCAGTGCCGACCATCGACGCCGAGTTCACGAGCATCGGCGCCCACACCTCTGTGTATCCGTGCTCGCGCGTGTGCACGTCGAGCATGAACTGGACCAGCGCGCGCTCCAGACGAGCGCCTTCACCGATCAGAAAAGCAAAACGCGACCCGGCGACGCGTGCGGCACGCTCGAAGTCGATGATGCCGAGCGATTCGCCAAGGTCGTAGTGCGTGCGAGGCGCGAAGCCGAGATGAGGCTTCATCCCCCACTCCCTGATCACCACGTTGTCGGCTTCGGATTTGCCGATCGGCACCGACTCGTCAAAGATGTTGGGCACGCGCAGCAGTAGGTCATCCAGCTCCCGCTTCACCGCATCCGCCGCCGCAAGCTCCGCTTTGGCCGTATCGGCCATCTGCCGCAGGCGGTCTTTCAGGGCCTCATCTCGGGTCCTTGCGAATTCCTTGGACAGCTTGTTCTGCTCGAACTTGATCTCTTCCGCCTGGTGCTGGTGGCCGCGCCACTGCCCGTCGAGTTTCAGGATCTCATCGACTGGCGCGGGCTCGCCTTTGAGCTCCCCCGCACGCCGCACGACGTCTGGATTGCGGCGGATGAATTCGAGTGCAAGCATCAGGACTCCGCTTTCATGACCGGGAACAGGATCACGTCCCGCACGGAAGGCTGATCTGTCATCAACATCACCAGCCTGTCGATGCCGACACCCAGCCCACCGCACGGCGGCAACCCATACTCGACCGCGCGCACGAAGTCTTCATCCATCGGATGTGCTTCCACGTCACCAGCAGCGCGCTTGGCCGCCTGCGCCTCGAAGCGCGCGCGCTGATCGATGGGGTCGGTCAGCTCCGTGAAGGCATTGGCGTACTCGCGTCCGAGGATGATCAGCTCGAACCGCTCCACGAATCGCGGATCGTCATCTCGCGGCCGCGCGAGCGGCGACACCTCGATCGGGTAATCGGTGACAAAGGTCGGCTGCCGGAGTCGCGGCTGCACGTGCTCCTCGAACAGGTCGTTGAGCTCCTCGCCCACCGCGTGCCGGCCCGTGTGCTCCAGCACCAGGTCCGCCATGCGCTCGCGGCGAAATGGTGGCGTGAGGTTCACCGCCTCGTCCTGGTAAGACGTCTCCAGAGGCCGGCCCGCGGCCATCGCGGAAGCGACAACCAGATCCTCGACCAGCTGCATCACGTCCTGGTAGTCGGCGTAGGCCTGATACGACTCGAGCAGGGTGAACTCGGGGTTATGCCGTGGAGACAGCCCCTCGTTCCGAAACACGCGCCCGATCTCGTATACGCGCTCGAAACCACCGACCAGCAGCCGCTTGAGATGCAGCTCGAGCGCGATGCGCAGGTACAGGTCGCGATCGAGCGAGTTGTGGTGGGTCAGGAAAGGACGTGCGTGTCCGCCGCCCGGCACCTCCTGGAGTACGGGTGTCTCGACCTCGATGAAACCGCGTTCATCGAGCAGTCCCCGCAGCGCGGTGATGATCTTGGTGCGCGCGCGAAACACCTCGCGCACCTGCGGATTCGCGATGAGGTCTACATATCGCTGCCGGTAGCGAATCTCGACATCTTTCAGCCCGTGCCACTTCTCCGGCAGTGGCCGCAACGATTTGGTGAGCAGCTGGAACGAATGCACCTCCAGGGTCACTTCTCCGCGACGAGTCCTGAAGATCGGACCCGAGGCCCCGATGATGTCGCCGGCATCCAAGTCGGCGAACTTCGTGAACTCATCCTCGCCGATGATCTCGCGGCTCGCCATCAGCTGGATCCGTCCTTTGCCGTCTCGTAGGTCGGCGAAGACGACGCCTCCCTGCAGGCGCTTGACCATGACCCTTCCCGCCACCGAAACGGGTGGCGTCCGCTCCTCGGTGCCGAGCAGCTCTTTGGCCGCTTCGCTGGAATGAGTGGGCCGAAAGCCTCGCGAATACGGATCGACGCCCGACGCTCGTAGCCGGTCGAGCTTGTCGCGCCGGTCCTTGATTACCGAGGGTAGATCGAGCTCACTCTCCTCTGTCAAATCGACAAAAGGTTAGCGGCTACAGCGCGATCTCCTGTTCTTCGGCGGCTGGGAACGCGTTGATCTCGGCGCCGCCGGCCTGGCGGTGGTTGCCCGTAGCCTGCTCGATCAAGGCGTCGACATCCGTGTCGGAATGAAGCGGATCGTGATGGAAGAAGGCAAGGGCCTTCACCCCCGCCTGCTCTGCCAGCGCGAGGGTTTCCTCGTACGTGGAGTGACCAAAGCCGGCGTGGGTCTTGTACTCCTCGGTGCTGTACTGGGCGTCGTGAACCAGCAGATCCGACTCGCGGCACCAGTTGGCCAGATCCTTGAGGGTCCCGTTCTTCCCGTTCACGAACAGGGCAATCTCGTTGTCGGTGGCAAAGGTGAAACGTGACGATCCCTCGTCGATCCGATAACCGAACGTCGGGATCGGGTGCATGAGGAGATGCGGCGTGATGCGCAGCGCTCCGACCTCGAAGGTCTCGCCGGGATTGCGCTCGATGAACTCCATTTCGGCCGGCATGTGGCTGAGCCGGACGGGGAAGTAAGCCGGGTCCATCTGATCCGCGAACGCCGCCTGCAGCGATTTCGCCGAACCGGCGGGTCCGACGATGGTCAGGTGCGTGCCCGGAACAAACGCAGGCAGGAAGAATGGAAATCCCTGGATGTGGTCGAGATGCGTATGGGTGATGAGAAGGTGCGCCTGCAACGCCTCGGCTTGCGCAAATGTGCTGCCCAGCTCGGCAATGCCTGAGCCGGAATCGATGATCAGCAGGTTGTTGTCGCTGTCCCTTACCTCGACACACGTGGTGTTGCCCCCGTAGCGAAGGGTGCGGCGGCCGGGAGTCGGCCGCGTGCCTCGTGTGCCCCAGAACTTGATCCTCATCGGGTGGCTGTCACCAGGTAGATCTGCTTGCCGATGAAGACTTCGAGCAATTCCTTGTCGAGCTTGCCGTCGGCCGCCTCGGCGTTGAGGATGTCGAGGGCTGTTGATGTCGGCACCGCTCGCTTGTACGGGCGATCCTGCGCGGTCAGCGCGTCGTAGATGTCGGCGATCGTCATCATCCTCGCCTGCAGTGGTATCTGGTCTCCGGCCAAGCCGCGAGGATACCCCGTCCCGTCCAGTTTTTCGTGATGACCATAAGCGATCTCGGGGATCCCCTTCATCACGGGCGTCCAAGGGATTTTGGTCAGGAAATGGAAGCTGTGCGTGACGTGTGACTCCATCTCCATGCGCTCCTGCGCGTCGAGTGTCCCCTTGCGAATGTTCAAGAAGCGGAACTCCTGCGGAAGGAGCATCGGATGCGCGTCGCCGTTCATGTCGTAGTAGGTTTGCCTCGACAAATCCTCGAGCATCGATGCTTTGTCTTCCGGCATCACTGACGGCTCGTTCGCCACGACGATGCCGTCAAACAAATGGTTCAGCGTCGACATCTCCTGCCGCAGGCGTAGGTCGATCGCTTCGAGAGTCTTGCCGTTCAGACCGGCACGCATCGCCTCGAGCTTCTCGGTTGCGAACTTGTACTGGACCGACATCTCGATGAATTCAAAGCGAGCCTGAATCACTTCCAGCTGCCCGGGCAGCAGCTTCTTGGCTTTGATCAAGATGTGCTCCCGCACACCAACCTTGCCGAAGTCGTGCAGCAGACACGCGTAGCGGAGCTCCTTGAGCTGGTCCTCCGTCAGGAAGACCTCGCGGTATTTGCCAGTGCTCACATCGTTGATCGCACGCGCCAACCCAGTCGTGAGCGCCTCCACACGACCCGAGTGACCTGCCGTGGTGGGATCTCGCTGCTCGATCGCGGTGACGCTCGCCTGCACGAAGCCGTCGAACAAGGCCTGGATCGACTCGAGGAGATTCTTGTTGTCGATCGCGACGGCCGCCTGGCTCGCGATCGACTCGATCATCTCGAGATCTTCGGGCTGGAAGCTGACGACTTCTTGCTCAACGTTGTCGATAGTCAGCCTCGTCTCGAAGCTGCGCTTGGCGTTGATCAGCTGGACCGCGCCGACGACCTCGGCGTTGTAATTGCGCATGGGGACCGTGAGCATCGACTTCGTCCGGTACCCAAACTGCGTGTCGAAACCCTTGCCACCAGTCGGTTTGCCGGGTGGCGGGTTGTATGCATCCTCATACAGCAGCGGCTCCCCCATGGTGACCGCGTAGCCAACCACCGACTTCTCGTCCGCCGGCACCTGGAACGCCCGATACGTGTCCTTTTCCAGAGAGTGGTTCTGGCTCGAGGCCAAAAAGAGCTTCGCCTGGCCATCATCAACCCTCTTCAGCCACAGACTGGCGCCGTCCGCATTGGTCAGCTGGCGCATCGTCGTGAGGATGAACGCCTGCAGCTTGGCGATGTCTCGCTCAGCGGAGAGGGCCACCCCGATCCGGTTCAGCTCCTGGAACTGCTGGTGCTGGCGCTGCGCCTGCCCTTCCAGCTGGCCGACCTCCCGCCTCAGGGCGACGTTCTCCATGGCGATCCGGATCAGCTCACGAAGCGCCGGCGGCGGGGCGCCGTCCGGCAGCTCGAGCGCGAACTGCTCGAGGCCTTCCGGTGGCTTTTCCCCGGGAGCGAGCAGGATCAGGGCCGGCTGCTCGATCAGCGCCGGATCCGTAAGCGTCTCGATTTCCAATCCGAGGCCGGCCAGCCTGGACTGCTCCTGACCGTTCAGGAGGTACAAGTGGAATGGCTGAAGCTTGGGATCCCTGGGCCCGTTCATACGGTTAATGCTTATCTAGCACCACCATCGGTGTTTTGCGCGTAGATAAGCCGTAAACCGTCCAGGGTGAGCAAGGGGTCGGTCGATTCGATGACATGGGTCAATTCGGCGACCAGCGCCGCCTGGCCTCCCGTCGCAACCACCCTCGCCTTGCCGCCCAGCTCGCCGATCATTCGTTCGACCATCCCCTCGACCTGGGCCACGAAACCCCACATGAGGCCCGACTGGATCGAGGCGACCGTGTTCCGGCCGATGACCGAGTCGGGCGCCACCGCCTCCACCCTGCGGAGCATGGCCGTGTGCGAGATCAGGGCATTCAGCGAGATATCGACCCCCGGAGCGATCGCGCCGCCCAGGTAGTCGCCTTCCGCGCTGATGGCATCGTAGGTGACCGCCGTGCCGAAGTCGATCACGATCACCGGCCCGCCGTATTTGGTGTAGGCGGCCAGCGCGTTGGCGATCCGGTCGGCGCCGACGTCCTTCGGGTTCTCGTAACGGATGCGGACGCCCGTCTTGACGCCAGGCCCGACCATCACTGGCTCGCATTT
>WNFI01002691.1_pt1 | contig 23174 bp, 28 predicted proteins | sample 5400471 | NCBI WGS metagenome assembly WNFI01 (sample SAMN13153348, study PRJNA577476) | soil metagenome | isolation source: 100 cm saprolite on Douglas fir-dominated hillslope | place: USA:California | collected 2013-09-17
TATAAAAGATCGGGGTTTTGTTGTGGGTAGTTAGCAGGAGACTGCTGCCGTTGATGCGGAGGTTGGAATTGGTTGCCATACACTGGCTGGGGTGGCGACTGAACACCTGGATTCGGGTAACCATGCTGAATATGTGACTGATTGGGTGGTACGTTGGCCCGGACTTGTGGCAGATTGTGTGTTGGCGCTGTTGCAACAGGCTGTTGTATTGGTGGCGGAGGCTGCTGGGGTGCATAACTATCGTGCCTTGGCAAGTTGGACTGTATTGGTCTAACCCCGGCAGGCTGCTGTTGTGGTGCCGCATTTCCGAATGAGTTCTGGCGTTCGGGGACACCAACCCGAGGACCATTGAAGGAATCACCACGTAGACGAGCTTCGCTTGGTACTAAACCCTGACCGATGTTCTGGGAGGGAGGCTGCTGTGACCAACCCATATAACCACTTGGAGCAGGTTGAGGGTCAGGGGAAAACCGATTGTGAGGAGCGAAATCTTCCGCCAAGGCATCGCGAGTCACACGACCACGAGGATCGAGGGTAATCCCAATAGTTTGGGGGCTAGGGGCGCGCTGCTGCCGCCTGGGATCGGCACTTGGTGGCAGCATTCGCTCGGGGTTGTTCGAAGAAGTCACTGACACCCCCGCATTGGGGGGGCGTTGCGGCTGCAAGCTTTGGGGGACAACGGAAAATGGTTGGGGGGTAGGGCTTGGACCGACAGCGGCCGGACTGGCAGCACGTGAAGGAGGCCCAGGACTGGGAGCGCGCCCGTGCGCACCAACTCCAGCGAAGGGCTGCTGGCTGGGAGAACTTGGGCGCGAATTGCCTCCGCCGTTTCCGCCAGCGTTGGAGGATCCGGTGAACTGAGGAGCAAGGTTCTGCCGGGAAACTCGACGTTCCCCAGGGAATGATTGGTCGTAACGCTTTACGACATTTACCGGGTCGATCTGCCCACGTGGTGGCTGCATGAACACAGGGCGAGGTGACGACGACAATTGAGGAGCGACTGGGGAAGAAGGACGAGATGATGGATGCTGCCCAACAATGGAATCCGCAGCAGCATGCAGTTCGCGACGGCCAGGGGAGGTGGTTGCAGGGATCGCATGGCCCTGATTAGCTATCCCGTCTTCAACTGGAATCGGTGCCGGTTTTCGAGATGGGCTACGAGACATGGATCGACGAGGAATATCGCTTGGGCCTCGGACAGGGTTGGTGGGTTGACTATTTGGAGCCCCTGACGCTGCTGAGAACGGAGGGACGTTCTGTGCAGCAGTGGCAGGCACTCCACGCCGCCCATAAGAGCGATTTCCGGCATTTCCATTTTTCAGATCAGCGAGCGCCTGCGCGATCGGATCAGTGGCGTCACCGACAGAGGACCCAGTGGAATGGGGATTCACTACGACGTTTGTGGGTCCCCGATTAGAAGGTTGAGGATCTGCTTCTGGATTAACATCGAAGACATTAGAGCCAATTGCAATCTGAGTACGCGTCGTTGCCAGGTCACCTTGACGGGAAATCGCATTACCACCTCCCCTACTAGGATTGAGGGGGGGTACTGCAGGTGATGATCGGCCATTGGCTGCGATGGATGTCAGCGCACTCGAGACGGCTGGCCCAGGTGGTGACGCGGCAACTGGAGGCAGTGGTTGGTTACTAGCCGCAGGAACTAGCGGTGCCCCAGTAACGTTGCTCTGTGTTTGGGGGACAGGTTGGTCATTATAGGGTTGCCCACCCTTCGAGCTCCCCCTTGCACCGATGCCTGCCTGTCCGTGGTCCAAATTCGTTTCCTCGATCGGCAGCGGCGATTCGGGTAGCGTTGCTTTGAAGTTCATGGGCCGCGACGATGACCGGGTAAAGTTGGACTGGCGCATCTTCCGCGTTGGTGGAGAATTTTTACCACCTGCATAGGAGTGGAATTTAGGGAGTTCCAGGATTTCACCCCCAGTGCTGTGATTCAGAACGAAGTTCTCTATATCTTTCTCTGGCTCGAGCTGCTCCAGGGCCACACGAAGTTTTTCGCAAGACTATGAAAACCCAGTTAATTTAACGCTAGTAAAGACCTGAGCGATACGCACCTCATCGTCCGACACACAAACTGTAGAGACAAAGTTTGCGTACGCCCAGAGATTGTCTTTCATAAACTCAAGCCTTTCATCCTCTAGGTCTTGACATTGCTGGAGGGAAGCTACTCAGCTATAGTGCACATTCATGGATTACAGGTACTCACGTCACAAAAACTCTTCCAATCCTGTTCCCATTTTCGACATGTTTCACGAAGTACTTCTACTGAATTTGCATAATCACGTTCATTTTGATTAACAGTCTGCTTTGCCTTCTCAAGCCTTATCTGGGTTTTTTCCAAGTCCTTCCCTTGTTGCAAGGTGGATTGTGCGGTATATAGATTGATGTTGATACAATCCGCCTTGTACTTGTCATGGGCCTAAATGATATGAATTCAGGCCACCACTAATGCCACTATCTCAGTAAAAGAGCTTGCCTTGCCAACGAAACTCTCCTGGGCTATTAGCGTCTTAAAGGCCTTATCGATCGCAGCTTGCGAGGTTCGTTTGTGGTGCACATGCTTCGCCAACATCTCATTAGTCGCACCATCCAGCTCTCGTTTCATTGACTGGGCTAGCGCCGCATGTGAGCCGGCTTGTTTCTCTGTCTCGGCCTTCAAGATATCAATCGAATTACGCAATTCCCTGCTGTCCTCTCAGCGATGTCCTTCCCTTATAGAACACAATCACTCACCCTGTCTCATCCCGTCCAAGGGGTAGCCTTGACAGTTTAGTTAAACGTTTGGCGTAATCATCCTCGATGGCCGCCCTGGGGAAGAGCAATGAAAGCCGAGTGTACTTAACAAGAATGTATGAGCAGATAGAAAGTCCCTTGCTTGCCTTTCACGCCAGAAAGCTCTAAGCTCTTCCACCGTGCGTCCCGCAATTCGCATCCTAGTGAGGAGTGCTTCCACGCCCTTTTCTGGATCTTTTCCCCAGAAGGCATTACAAAAGTCCGGCGAGTGGAGATCTACAGCTTCAGACTCGCGTGCGAACCGTGCCATTGACGTTGATGATGACTGTCTTCTCGCGATGTTCATGGTGATAAGCTCATAGAAGATGTTGAAAGAAGGAAATGGACAACAACGCTATGTATGTGCTGTGCGCCTATCCTTCGGCATCTCCCTGATATTCAACCATAAGTTGACCCACCATGTCAACAGCACACAGGTGACGACAATTGCTCAAGCTTTGCATGATCGCATCCTCACCGGTTTATATAGACCAACGTGGGACCCCGCCCAGGCTAGGGACATAAAAAGTGGCTCACGCCAGTACTCGACTAGAGATATTGCATCACAGACAAAGCTCAAATTTCGGTTCGCGCCATTTCTTTTCCAACGCAGCCATAAACTAACAAACGGGGATACTTGGATTTTCCATCTACCAGTCAACCGGGGCAGACATCCACCGATGAAGTAAAACGGCGCGACCTTCGCGCTGAGTTACTTGCCGCGGAAACAGAAGCTCGTGAGAAAAAGAGAAAGGCTGACGGAAAGCCTGCTCTACAACTTGAAGGCCAACGAGAGGTTATCGCGTCCGGAGGTGATGGTGATGAATCTAATAAGCGTCGCAAGGTGCTGCAGGATGTCATTGCGTTGGATCGAGACGACGATGAGGAGAACAATGGTGCTTCTAGATCAAAGGTGGACTCGGATGCAGACAGTGAGTGCGTAACTCTTGTTCATTTCAAGGATGTTTTCCTCGCTGACTATGGCATAGTGATGAAGAGGAGCAAACCGATAATGAAGACGAGGATGAGGATGAGGATGATACTGCTGAGCTTCTACGAGAATTGGAGAAGATCAAACGTGAACGAGCAGAGGAGAAGGCTAGACAAGTTTCGTCATTTAGGCTTATCGCGTTTCGTCCTTCGTGTTTCACACCTTGATTGCAGGAACAAGAGCAAGCTGAGCTATCAGAAGCAGAGCGGGAAGCCCAGATAGCGACTGCGAACCCTTTGTTGAATCTGGCATCTGCGCTCGGGAACAAACAAGCGGGGACATCTACTGTGGGTGGAAGCTTTGCGGTCAAGAGGCGGTGGGACGACGGTGAGCGCCTTGTGTATTCAGTTAACAGTTTAGCATTNCAGTTTAGCATTGACCCGTCATCCATGTTTGCAGATTTAGTGTTTAAGAACCAGGCTGTAAAAGAGCAACCTCGCCCAACCCACTTTGTCAATGACCTACTTCGAACGGAGTTCCACAAGTTCGTAAAGCTATCACGTTCGGCTGCCTCGAAGTGGTACTGAAGCCAATACCTCTGTAGGAAGTTCATGACTAAATTCATCAAGTAGCATGTGTGGTATAGTGTCAATACCGTTGCATGCAATTGTCACAGAACGTGTTCACTCCATATCAGGAATTATTGCAACCAGGCTGCATAAACTTGTAGATTTTCGTTTGTGTTGTGGCCTCTGTAACTGAACGCTACTTTAAAATGTTCGTAATTCGACTGCACGAATCTCAACTTCGCGTTGACGACATCATGAACATTTGTTAACAAGAACATCAGTCGTCACCAATGTGTTTTGTTTAACAAGTGCCACGATAAACAGGCCCTGTACCTTAAGAGTTCTTGACACACACAAGTTAGGTTGCTTAGTTTGTTCGGTCGAATCAGATCGCCGGTAATAATGTGGCAAGACACCACCCTGTGCACTCACATCGGGCTTCAGACGGAGCCCATTGACATCGGACACCTTCCCAACATATTTTGCCTTCTCATTATTCCCTTGTACACCCTGAAAGTATAACTCCAGTCTGAAACGACCAACTCGCGATCGCTGAGCTGTATAGAGTTAAGTGAAGGTCCTTTTGACGATTAAACGAACTGTGGCTAATTCTTACCTTTTCCTTCGACATGTATTCCCGCGGCTTATCAAACGAATATCTTCCTTGGACACTTCGGACCGGGCCGGAAGTCGCTTTCCGGCTTGGCCGGCTGGCAGTTGAGGGTCGAGCGACATTCGGCGATGGCTCGTTGCCGGGGGAGCGACAGTTTTGGGTTGTTTCCAGCTGCTGCCACAGTCAACGTTGGGAGGCCGGGAAACTCCCTCCTCGGTTTGTCCAAGTGAGAAGCTTCTGTTGAGATGCTGTAGCCTAACCCGCTGACAGATCACTCACTTGCATGCTCGTCGAATCACCACGCGCGCATTAAGTACACAGCACAGGTAACCCCGGCCGGCCCCTCTGAGCTGAAATCTTCCAGACGCATCCAGCGCAATCAAAAAGCGGTAGCTATAATAGGGCAGCCTGCTCTATTACAACTACCACTTTTGTTCACTTGATCCCGCCACTGTCGATCTTCAGGTGCCCAACACCTTGAAATAATTTTAAAATTAGAAAATATGGGAATTATAATTTAACCCTATGCAGCGTGATAATCTCATCTTGCGAAAGAGTGTCCTTTTTTGATCACAACGGAGAAACATAACCTGCAATCAATCAATCGCATATTAATATATTGTCTTATGTTTGACTACCATGTGGATCGCATGGTTCGCAGATGAATTCCTTATGGGGTCGAATGTCTGGGGCGTTGGAGTGCACAGATATAAGTAACCGGGCAGTAGGAATGAATTTCCTTCATGGACGAACCACTTCTTTTTGACCACCCGGTCAGTACCTACGTTCAAGATCCCTTCTAATACTTACATCGAACTTTTCCAATCGACCTCAAGGCCGGTGCCCAGGTCCTATATGTATGCGAAGAAGGCACTGAATGCAGTGCCACTCTTGAGAGCGCGGTCCTCAAGAAAGGAAAGGTAGAATGGGTGTATTTCGGGCCCAGCCCGAATCGGACATTGTAGGTTGTTCACGTACAATATCCGATTCGGGCTGGGCTCGAAATAAAGCCATTCGACCTTTGCATTCTTGAGGACCGTGCCCTCAAGAGTGGCACTGCATTCTGTGGACTTTTCATCGGCTAGGTCACTGATTCGGGTAGGTTGTTCACGTACCTGAATCAGTGACCTAGCTGATGAAAAGTCCACAAAACAGCATACTTCCGACAAAGATAACTAGCCTTCGCGTACGCGAAGGCCATAAATGCGGCGCTCTTTGCCCGCGATGAAGGCTTTATTTAATTTATTTTCTCAAATGTAATTTACTATTTGTATCAGAGCCTGTTGGCTGCGAGACCAAACCGAAGCTGTCTCCTACGTGATTGTACTCCAAGGCTTGTGCAGGTGCCTTAAGCCAAGATGATTCTAAATGGCAATAATATTGATCTATAGTCGGATGGTGACCAAGGGCTTGGATGTTGTTTCGGATCGGGAAAATTGTTGTATGCAAACCGTAGAAAACATAATAATACACACATTCCAGCGGGAAGGCTTCAATTTTTCCGTTGTCCAGTATGTGGCACGGAGGATTTATCTATATATTAAAAGAATTAATAATTACATAAAAGTTTGCAAGGGTCGATCCTAATGTGGGTCTGCCATCTTAGAGAAAACAGGGCCGGCCGAACACAATATATCTATGTCATGAGACTTGCGCTTGAGCAATAGCGGGTATGCATCATTGAGGTCATTGGTGACAACACACAGGAATGGCGTGAAGAAGGTCCAAGCAAGATAGCAGGTTGGAATTAGCTGTAATGTCTGACATATTGCTTCAAGACAGGCAGTTGCTTACCTCGATACAATAAACTAATCTTTGAGTGGCCATTCTCAGCGCACCAGTTCCTCGAATGCAGCCTTCATGAGGAACTAGGGGCAATCTCTGAATGCTTGGAGGAATGTAGGCAGGTAACCAGCCTCTCTTATTATAGGAGGAATGTGTGTGTGTGTGATCTCATTTCTTACCCTGCGGTCGCGTGATTCAGCGACAGTGCGGCAGCCCTAAAGGTACATGGGGTACATAGGGTTCGTCATACACGTAAGGGACAGTAAGTGGCAGGGGGGAAAGTCCTCTGGGGGTTTGGGTCTGGCGGGAGTCGTCAGTGGGAGGATCACGCGACCGAGAGAAGATGGCTTGTAGCATGCAGCGGGTCAGCCTACCACGCTCCAGTTACCTAGTATCAAAGCGCTCTTATGCCATTCCCTCATCGACCGGGACTTCATCTCGATGTTTCGTTGAGCCTGGGCGTGTGTACACCCCACGAAAGACTCAACTGCACGCCGAATACACCCGTTTAATTGCACAAAACTCCCTCATCCTCCTCCTAAAGCACTCAAATTTTTCTCAATCGACTCTGAACAAAATCAGGCAGGATGTTTCCACCTTGTCCAAGAACAAGAAGAAGTCGGCTTCATCCTCACCCTCACCTACATTGAATTTTACGGTGATACGACCTGGTATCTTTGGTGCTTCGTTAAGAGCACGATACCAATCGAACTCGAGCCTGCTGGAACAGTTCAAAGAGCACATAGCGGGATCATTTGCTGTTATCTCCTCTCGTGATTTAGACCCCCCTCAAATTGCCCAGACAATTCGCCTCATTGACCGCGCTGTCCCAGCACCTCAGGAAGACGCGACCAAACAAAAGAAACCAATATCACCCGATGATATCGAAGATACACCACCCAAAGTTAAGGAGCATCCGAGTATCAAGTTGGTGGCAGCATTCGTCGACGGACGTTTCATCCTAGTGGACGAATTGAGAGAAGTTAGCAAACTCCCGACGTTGCAGACCTTGCATGCGCAGCTTGTAGGGCTACTCAATGCGCCTGGCTCTCAGCTGGCGTTAGTGTTGGGGGCTGCGAGCGGTGGTTCAGTTTTGCGAACATTGCAAGGGTTCCAGAAAGGTTTAGAGGGGAGCGGTGTTAGTGGTGGTGATGTATAAACGAAGTATTGTGGGTCATCATCCCCCACTTCGGTAGTTATTCACTCAAGCTCCATTGTAGTGCATTATCGTCGTTCGGTAGTATCTAAATCTAAACATGAAATAAATATCATGGAGCAGACAGTCCCTCTTGCAACTCATTCAAAACCCGTACGACTCTCCCAACACCCTCATCAACAGCTTTCTGATGAGAAGGCTCGACTAGGGATATATATCGACTAACGAATCTATCGGGATGGTAAGCGAGCAAAGCTTCTCGTATCCTTTGCTTGTGCGTTTTGTCTAAGGAATGATCGGAAGAGAGGAGGAACTGGGAGATGGCTTCTTTTGTGAGGACTTCTGGGGTTTCGGCGTACATGAACACTGGCCAAGGTACCGAAGAGAAGGTCAATGGAGGGAGCTCAGCCCCGTATTCATCCAATGCTGTCGCAGCTCGAGCTTGCAGCTTGGACCAAGAAGACTGGTAAGTTGACCATGCATCCCTTCGAGTTCTAGCCTCCTTCTCCGCTCGTTTTGCAGCCCGTCTCACATCTTTCTGTCTTTGCTCCTCTTCGTATGCTTTGCGTGCAGCACGTTCCATCTCTTTCCTTCTTTTCTTTTCCTCTTGTTTTCGCTCTTCGGCTTCGACTTCTTCGCGGTGCGTCCGTCGCCACATGCCTCTCCTAACCCATTCTGCGTACTCTTCGTCCGTCATGGCGCTTATGTCGGCAGCAGCATCCTTTGTACCGCTTGAACATCCAACAGGGGAGTCCCAACGGTGCGGAATGTGGGCATGAGAATTGAAGGATGCCTCGAGATCGTCAAGACGCTCGTCCTCCGCCATAGCACTGAAGAGTTTCGAGCGAAAATAAGCTTCTTCCGCCTCGGTGCGGAGGTCAGCCATCGTCTTCCGCGGTTCATAGAATCCGGGTGCGATGTCCTCATCGTAAGGACTGTTGGAATCATTCCACCTCGAGGAGGAGGATGTGTGAGGTCTAGGTGAAGCAGACCGATTTCGATGGCTGCGATGAGAATAATAGTGTCGGGATGATGATGATCTCTCTTTGTGCGACCTTCGAGCAGCGCACTGAGCTTGATGCCAGGCGCGATCTTCTGTCTCCAAAGGCGTTTGTTTGAGATTCAGCTTGGAGGACATATCATTGGCCTGAGTGAGCTGTAGTTTCGATTCTGCTTTCAACGGCACGTGAGGTCCACATTTAAATTTGATTATGTAAGTAATATCTAAAAATGACTCTGGTAACCAGCCTCTATTATAAGCTCGGAACCCAATCCACAAAGTGTAAGCAAGCGATGCAGGCAGAAACAGCCATCTTAATATCGTCCCCTCGTAGGACAAACCATTGCATACACCATAATTAGACGATTAACTTGCAGCATTACGAGAGGGTAGTTTTCCTCACCCGATCCTATTTCTTATATTTGAGTTTGTGTGCCACAAGCGCGTTTCAAGTCTGAGATACATCTGCTTTATGGCTTGTGGCCGTTTTGCCAGTACAGTGGGATTTGCGCCACTCAGTTCTACTATTACCTCGACTCCATCTGGCCCGACCTTGGATAACCGTCAAAACCTGATTTCGTCTTTGCATTTGCGGTTGCTATTCAGATCCTGTGAACGGACCACAGGCTGCCACCGTGGAAACGGTTAGCGTAGTAAATTCATCCGTTCCGATTTCGGTCCGTTATGAAGCTTCGAACCCCGATCGAGATCACGGAGCTAACATCGAGCGTCGTCAAGGGCTCAATGCCAACCAGCCCGATTGGGCAAGTACGCGGAGTGACGAGATGTATTCGGAAATGTTTCACCACCCCCCTACTTGAGCTAGTCCATGCATTGTGACTGATGCAGGGGAATGTTGCATTATTCACTGTGCAAGCTTTAGTTGCGTGGGTTTCGGCTTTCTACGGCATGCCTATGAAGACTCAGATTCCATAATCGAATGAGATATATTATGAATCTAAGAATTCCTCCACAACGGCAAGGAAACTCTGTGGATTGTCGACCATGGGCAGATGCCCGCTACCCTTTATTGCAGCGAACTCCGCAAACTCGTGGTCGGGATCGACTTCCTCCCGCAACGCTCTCAACCCCCCAGGGATTTGTCCGTCTAGTTCCCCGGCCAGAAGGAGCACTTTAAAGTTTCCATCCCACTTCTTGGCTTCCGCCTGGAGCGCAGGAACCAGACCATCCGCTTTAAGATCATACTCTTGCAGCGCCGCGGCGCCTCTGGCGAAGCCCTCCAGCGGAGTGGAGGTTATTTGTTGTCTGATAGCCTCATAATTCTCCCCACCCTTCCTAAACGGACTCTCCTCCTTCGAAAACCACCTCGAAGCAGTTTCTTCTGCTAATCTGTCCATCCCTTCCGAACGGGCGAGTGCAATTCTATCTGCCCATGCTTTCTTGTTCGCTTCAGGGGATACGGCCTGGGTATCACAGGAAATGACTCGCCGGATGCGTTGCGGGTATTGCAATGCAAAGGAGAGTGCAGTTGCTCCTCCTTGTGAGACGCCTACAATCCCATGCGCAACCTTGAGTTTAAAGTAGTCTAGGATACGCGCGACGTCTCTTGCAAGCTCGGAGATCGTCGTGCATGGAAATTCGGGAGGAACGGATGATCTCCCGTGGCCTCGTTGGTCAAAGAAGATAAGGGTGAACTTGTGAGATAAGGTAGATACGATGGCGGACCACATGGTGAGGTTAGTTAGAAGTGAATTGATGAATAGTAAGACTGGTGCTCCGGAATCCGTTTTATTCCAATACACACGGGTATGGAGGGTGATGTGAGGGTCGATGTATACAGGATACTCTTGATAAAGTTCATCTTTAGATCTGGGGGCAGGAACATCCTGAAAGGAGCGATCGTCGACATCCAATGCAACAAGAAATCTAGAAACCAGGTTATAGCCTCCGACTGTGGTCACTGCCTCTACTAGTTGGCGTTCAACCGTCACCTCTTGAGGATTCCTGGTCTTTAGCGCAGCAAAAAGCTCATCTTTAAAGGTATTGAACACCGTATCTGGTATCTTGATGGATCGCGTGCTGGCATCTGCGAACTGCAGAGCCGCTCGCTGAAGAGGGTTCAATGGGTCATTTGATGGGATGTCGGTGGACAACGCTGTTGAGGTGTCTCCGATAAGAACAAGCTGCTCTGAAGTTAATCCTGCCGCTCTCCCTTCGTGCTCGTGATGAATCCATTCGAAAGCAGCCCTATTGAGAGCACCTACACGCAGAATCTAAGTAGAAAATTACTAGACTGCTAGCTTGAGTCCAGCTACTCGCACCAAGAGCTCCCTAATATCATCTGGAAGCGAGTTCCCAGTCCTGAGGGCACCTATTAGCTTGTTCCATCCGTCCGCTATCGCAGGAGCGTTAAGCAGCATCCCATCAAGTGGCGTTAGTCCCCTAGGGCCCCGCCGTTCCCTTACACGGTCGGCTACTGGGCTTTCACCAGGCGGGGGGAACTTAGAAGGGATTCTCGGCATAAAGTTCTGAGAGACGAGAGTTGAAAGAGCACTCTCGTGTGCGACAATCTGGAACGGTTGAATGCAATTGGCCTGGCACGTGTGATTTCCGAATACGATTTAGGTGACCGCCAAACTGACGTCACTCTCTGCTTACGAAGATTTCAACAAGTCCAACTCCTCCACTGTGATGGCGAAGCCTGCTTTTCTTTTCGTGATGATAGAGACTGGAGAGAAGGTCACGGAGAAGGAGTTCCATGGTGCTGTCTTCCTTATCCACTTAAACGACTCGATTTGACTGTTAAGCACGCTCCGGAAACTACATCCCCACAGAATGGTATGGAGAAGAGCACATTCCACTCAGAGTCAACAAGCTTTCCTCGTTCCGTACCGCCGCTCGGTATTGGGCGATGGACGGTACCTCTCCAAAATGGATGGCGATGTATACGGTGGAGGATATGAGCACATTCTCCGATCCAGATTACACTGTGCTTCGAGAACAACGGAGCGATCGCGAAGCTGATATTGTAGGTAGACTGTCCGTTCTTGATCGCCGGGTAAGTCGAGAGTTGTTCGGTCTTTATTCACCTTGTTTTGAACACCCTTTCCCCAGATCTACTCTCTTATATCTGATACTAACCCTATGCCTGATGCCCTTCGCCCTTCCTCTATCGCCTCTAACATCGTCGTAGCCAACTCATTCACCCCGACTTCAGGAGCAGAAGAGAAGTTCCACAAATGGTATGAGGAGGATTACATCCCTGTTCTTAGGCAAGTAGCCGGATGGGCAAGAACGAGGCGCTATAAGCTTGAAGATCGCGGCCTTACTGGGCTAAAGGTTTCAGAGGCGACCAAAGAACTCCCTGGGTTCTTGGAGATCTCAGGTACATCTCAACTCGCTTTTTCGGCAATCCAGCTCCTAAGCAATTCTTCTTAACTCACTACTTATTAGAATTTGACTCCCTCTCGGCTCTTCGTGACCCTAAATTCCCTTCTGAGACATTTGGTTCTGATGTCGTTGGAGATGTAACACAAGCCGAGCGACGAATCTTCAAACTGCTGGAGGAGTACGAGCCAATCGCCGCATTCAGGAGTGTTAAGACGCCGGGTACTTTTACTCCTGGTTGGACTCCCGAAGGTTTCACATTCCCAGTGTCGAAATAGCAGATTTCACCATACATAGAGGCACTAGAAACTTGCTGCCTGGATCCATCCATACCGCCTTCCTCTCAACGTCCTTCATGATAAGCATGATACGAGATTTTATGTACTTCGGGGATAAACAAGCAACACCGACTTTGAGTGATGTAGTTATATAATGAGGTGGATACACCAAATTGATACCCGGGCCCCTAAAACACTGCTCCTGGTCCTCTTCAGCCTGGCTGTTGGGTATGTACTTGTAGGTGTGATTTCCTCGCCCCCGGCATTCTAAACGCAGTCCGGAAGAGAGGTGACATGAGACCGCACCACGCACATCAGGAAGGGCTTCACTGCGCGCTGGTATCATGTTATGCGCGGCTCGAGCTTCGCAGAGTCCTCTGCGGACACGGAGTGATTTTCTTGCTTATCATAATTAAATACATTCATTGGAATGGCTGAATGACTATAAATGTGGAACCAGCAATATATACTACCAAATACATTCACATGTTATGTCCGATGTCGGAGGATACGTGACCAGTATTCACACTTACATCCACAATCTCGGTTTGCGACATCGACGCTGTGGTCGATCTGATTGTTCATGCATCATGTCTACTCTCATGGGGTTGTGGGAGGGCACCGGTTCGAGCCCCAGATTTCCCACAGCGTCGCAATTTTGAGGTGGTTTCTGGAATTTGTGTGCATACTTGCACTCTGGAGTCTGCACCAATTTGGACTTATCCCTTCAAATTCTATTAACATTGTTCTATTATCAAGTTCAAATCAAAGTCTACTCCTGCCTGCATTGCCCACTCCTTTGATCCACCGCAGCCCCCTTGCTTATACTATGCCTCTGATCATTTGTAAGGAGTACCGTGAGTTTTTCAGATGCGTGGTCACTATGGTCAACCTCATTCTACAACTGGAATGTCATGAAGAATATATAAAAGAATAATTCACGCTAAAAGCCGCTTTACATAGATAAACCAAGTAAATCATTATGTAGGTGAATGTTGACTGAAATCAAAGCACACAGCCCACAACGATCAAAATTTAAAGTTGCTGCGATAATGCCTTCCCGATATCGAGTTGTGGCTTCCTAAGTATTGATTTATAGGTGGGCAAGTAAGAGATGGTTTGCCCAGATGACGAGCCGCGATACACGAAATCATGCACAATCGACAAGCAAGGCGCACGGAAATTTTAATTAATCACTACGCAAACTACAGGACTAGATTGTGGCGCCGAGGGAGGTGGGAAACGGATGCCAATCGGTTGAAAAGTGCAACGGATGTTCGACCGGCAATGCTACAGGGATGCCGTGTAATCATCCGATGGTGAACCAGAGCTGTATGCATCGTAGAACCACGTAGTACTACCCCTGCAACTCATGTGCACTAGGATACGACACAGTCGTTCTAGTCGTGTATCTGCGCGCATCGTAATTTTCCCCAAAAGTGAGGGATCAGGGGAAAGGTATGAGAGTGCACAAGTCTTGTATCAGCAATCTACGAAAGGAACGTCGTGCCGATTGCGATACTGGTCAGGTCGCCACAAGGCGACTAAATGAAGGGCCGTGCTGAGTGCTGTCTCCTGTACTCTGCCTCAAGGGAATGCCGAACAAATGGAAAATGCCAATAACACATGAGAGTTGGGTGGAATGAAGCCCGAAACACAAATCCTAGCAGAGGGACTACACATTACTGCAGAAACAAGTGACAACATGCTCTGCGAAAAACCAGTAAGGAGCTGAGGCCAGAAAGGGACCGAATTGACTATTTGAGGCTTATTATAGACCGTGGAGGAAGTCTGACAAATAAGAAGCTGAACACGGCATTGTTGATCACTGACCAACCCAACTTTGGCCAACTGAAGGTGATAGCGCCACTCAAAGCACTAATTCAAGTTCTTAGTCAGGTATACCCTTCATTTCCTGCTGATCGGAATTCTGATGGCTGATGGGAGCGACAGTCCAAGGTTGCGCCCGGCGTGAAATTTAACTCCACCTCCACTTGTCGCGGCATTTACCGTTGCTCCGATCTCTCCACAGGCCACGACCTTAGCGACCATGGCCAACCAAGAGTCATCAATACCGAGCATTATTATAGACACCCAACCGTACCTCCCAGACCTCCATCTCATCTCTAGGGGCAAAGTACGTGACATTTATGCAACCTCGAATCCAGATGCGCTCCTCTTCGTCGCCTCCGATCGAATTAGTGCGCACGATGTGATCATGAAAAACGTATTTGTATCCATCTATTCGTGTTTGAATCAGAAGACTAACCACCTATCTGGGCTATTGTGCACTTCTTCAACTCCTCACTCTCCTCGATCTGATGATAACCCTCTCGTCACAATGTAGGGAATACCCGGAAAGGGAAAGATTATTACAAGGATTTCGCTCTTTTGGTTCAATTTCCTCAAAGAATACGTCCCAAATCATCTCATTACGGCAGACGTCGATGAAATGCCAGAGGAGGTACACAAGTACAAGTTCATACTCGAAGGACGATCGATGCTTGTGAGGAAGGCTGAAGTCTTGCCGATCGAGGCAATTGTTAGGGGATATCTCACTGGTATGTGTGACTACCATCATGACGCGATTTTGATGGGAAAAGGCTTTATACTCGAAGGTTCGGCATCCGCGGAATATCGAATATCGAGGACTGTGCATGGCATTCGACTACCCGACCGTCTGCGCGAGTCGGAGAAGCTTCCTCAAGCCTTATTTACTCCTTCTACTAAGGCTGCTCCTGGAATGCATGATCATAATATACACCCGAATGAAGGTGCGCCTTCGCCGCTTTTCCAGCCATTAACGATGGTATGGTTCTTCCTATCATTGATGGAATCTGATTCTCTCTCAACGTGCTATTTGCTACTCGACCGGAAATTGGAAAATCCGGTCTTCAGCCGCCGATTTGCTGGGCTCACAAGTGGCTGGACGTGTCGCTCGTTTATCTGTCGAGCTTTACACCCGTGCTGCCCAATATACCATCTCACGAGGCGTAATTCTAGCCGACACTAAATTTGAATTTGGTTTTGTACCGCTCGTCCCGTCGTCCCCTTCATCCCCGTCCTCGCCAGCTTCGCCAATCTCTGCTGATTCATTCGACGACGATCCGTTCAGGGACAAGGAATTGATTCTCGTTGACGAGGCTCTCCCCCCCGACTCATCCAGATACTGGCCGAAAGAAAGCTTCACGATTGGACAGGTGCAACCTAGCTTCGATAAGCAGTACCTGCGGGACTGGCTGACCAATCAGGGTTTCAAGAAAGGAATGGAGGAAGGGCCAGATGGTGAGGGGTGGACCATCAGCCCCGAAGTTGTTGAGGGGACTGCTTCAAGATATAAGGAGGCGGAGGCGCTCTTGTGCATTGATAGACGCACCGAATGAGGATGGGATTAGTGCTTCGTCTGTGGATTCTCTTCCTAAGATTCACTGGCACGTTTTCGAAACACTCTTTTGTGTCTTTCTCGCAGCCGCATTCTCATCTTGCTGTTGTTGTATTAATACTTGTGGTTTCAGATTCGCTAGCTCTAACTCGGGACCGCACCACACAGCCAAGATGTAGGGTATATTGGTGTAATCTCTTGAAACAGATGTAGAAATCATAATAGTCCGTACACATGTCCAAAAAAGGACAGTCATGAATACCGTAGTGCACTGGGCATGAGCTGTCATCTTCGCGCTTTTGAATAATCTAATGGCTGCCTAGTCGTCTTGGGACGGAGTCGTTGGTGTTCGTCTGCTGAGATTGAACCTTGTGGGAGAGGTGAGAGGCGTTCTGGGGTGGAGTGAAACCGTAGATGCGTTAGTTGGGAGACCCCTCTCGTATTCCAATCGAAGATGTATGTGTCCTGCCCCATTCCGGAGCTCCGCCCAGACATCAGAAGCCAAAACAGGTGTCGCCCCAAAATGGATATGCTGCCATATCTATGAAGCGAATTGAGAGGATTAGGTCTGAGCAAATGGCGATAAACATACGTCAATATCAGTTTCTGCTAAAACCTTGTCTTTGGCCAACGTCTTGTGATCCCACAAGGTCACCGATAGAGCCTGCGTTTCAGGTCCAACCGGGAATAAGAAGTGTTCATTCCTTCGCAAGACAACATAAGATAACGGGGAGGATTCAATTCTCGCCAGCACATACCACTCTGGGGTGACCGTCTTGCCGGTATGTTTAGTTTGACACTCCCTCTTGCCAATCTTGAGCACGACATATGGTTTAACACTGTCGCCAACAGAAGCACCAATAAGGTCTTTCGCGGATGCTACGGTGACTTTCAATGTCCCAGGCTCAGTCGGCGGTGTAGCCTTTGCGAGGGGAACAGAGGAGTCGACGATGGGAAGCGAGGTTTCACCACTTGCCTTCAAGGCATCAGTCATGTCAGCAGGCTGAGAGATCTGCGTTGACGGAGGGTCAGGCACAGCTCCGGAAGCGAGGGGAGTCTCGTTATCCTCGGTAATTTTGTTCTTTCTGAGCAGTCCGAAAGTCTTCGAGCCTACCGTTCCAACCCCTTGTGCTGTACCCTTGATGACATTGAAGGGTAGCCCACCAACTTGAGTCACAGCACGGCCAGCGACAGAGAATGTAGATGTATTAGTTTTTCGTGTTCGTGCCACGAAGCCAGGTTTGAACACCACTCGGATGGTCACGGTGCCTTTTGTTCCTTTGGGTTGCTGAAGGCTGAGAATACGCTCTGTAGAATGGAAAGGCTCCAGATCCGCCAGGTTGATGGCGGCCTTGCCAAGGGACTCATCCTTGCCGACTTGATCCCAATCCATTACTTCAACTTCGAATTGCGCGGCAAGCCTCGAGGGCTGTGATTAACACTGAGATCAGGTCTTAAGGAGGCAATTAGACATCGTACTTACCACCTCAGTGGTGAAGACTTCATCCCACCTCGGAGTAAGTGTCTTCATCTTCTTCTCCGTTTTGTACTCCTTACGACCGTTGAGGGTGAAAACGGCATATGGATCTGATTTTCCACCCCGATCCGCTGCGATGAGATCATTAGCACCGATAACGTCCACCCTTAGTTCACCCATATCTGTGCGGCATTTTCAGTCCGAGTTAACTTGATGAGAGGAGGGGATACTGACTATTTATGCTTTCTCGAGGCTCGAGTACTACTGGCACAGGGATGTATTTGGCCATCAGTTTCAACTTACTCGGCCGCCTGCCATCTTGGTCCGTGAGGATGAACTCTGCTTCCTTGTCCTGATGATCGATCGCATAACTATAATGACTTAGTGCTCGCATCATATTGACGTACCAGGCATTGCCCGATGAAAACCTTAGCCTCCATCTTAAACTCGCCGATGATATCATCCTTGACACCTTCCTCATTCTCATTCAATCGGAACCAGAGCTTCGCGAAGTCGAGTTCCTTGATGAAGCCCTCGCCAACTTGGTCCCAACGAGCGGTGGTACTACGTGCTTTCGCGGTACTAAACGCAGGCCAGTAATCTCCATCCACCAGCAGCTCAAGGCGAGACTTTTTGTACAATTCTCCTGAAATGACATTAACCGCGAGGACGCCAGATTCTAGTCGAACGCATTTAATCAGATTCTGTGAAATCAACGAATGAGAATTGGCATACGGCTTTGAAGTAGCTCTTCCCGAGACATTTCGATACCAGTCTGTTCAGGAACAGGGGGCAAGGTGTCTGCGGTCTTAGTGGAGGCAGCAGTCTTCACGCTATACGAGGAGTCGACTGATCCATGTCTTCTATGCGCCTTCTCCTTGATTGAGCCAGCTGCAGTCAGAGAGGGAGGAGGTTCGTCTTTGGAACGCCGTGCACCAATGGTGACGCCTTCAGGAATGGAAGAGTCAGAAGATTCGGAAGATTCGTCTCCCGACGCGACATCTTCTCCGGAACCTTCTTGAGCACCATCTCCAAGCTCCGTTCCAGACGCTGGAAAGGTAGCACCGTGGAGATTGAAAGCTGGCACGAATTCAGCGGTGTAATGCAATTGACCCTTGTAGGAATTGCCTTGAAGGCGGATGGGATCTTCTTTCTCGAGTTTAGCGATGGGCGCAAAGGGATACTTGAGGTCCTCAACATTTTGCTTAGCGAGATCCTTGACTGCGAGTTCGCAATATCCGAGAGAGCGATCCTAAGGACACATCGAGATTGTTTAGTACCATGAAGGGAATACTGCTTTAGGCTTTTTACCTTCGTCAGGTTCTGGTAGTCCATGGTCTCCAATACCATGGTCTAAAAACAATTGAATGGAAATTGATTCTGTCATACAATATCACACGCACATCGGAAGTTGCATGCACCGGCACGTAAATGATAGCATCCCACTCAGGATTCAAATCTGGCCCAAAGAGATTTATATGCATCGAGACTTGGCCAAAAATACGACAGCTTACTGTTGTTGATAATCTCCGTGCGAGCTAGGGTGATACCATGCATCAGAACACGGACGTAAGGATCACTCTACATTGAACATGAATTCTCGTAAATCAAAGCTGGGCTGAAAGTAACCCCACCTTCCCTCCAAGGGCAGCTTCAACATTCTTGACATCCGTGGCTTTCTTGATCCTATTTTTAAACTCAAGTCAACGTCAGCAACAATGAGATTTCGAGGGCATCCCTCACCAAAGTCTCACGACGCCAATGGGCGGAGTATACGCTGCAGCGCCTTGAACGCTACCAGCCATCGCCAACGGCTTCCAATCCGCAGACATTCTCACCTTGCCGCTCTTGCAGCCACTGAGAGGGAACCAGTCGCGCTGCTGTGTCTTCGCCGCCAATAAGTCGTCCAGGCGTACTCTCAAGTAGCCAATAAGGGGATCTCTAAGTATGTCACGCTCATCGATAACCTTGACGGTAATGACTGTCGACGCTCGATCCGAGACAATGAATTCGGCGGCAGATTCCCAAACGGGTGAAGCTGTGTGCTTTAATGTTCGGGTCTTGTGAATGACTTGATGATTGAGGAGAATCTTGGCGAGAGGGTTGAGATCACGCGTGAGCACTTTGGTCATGTCCAGCTCCTTCGCTTGATGTAGCACAAGACGAACGATCCCGACAGCTAGCAGAGATATTCAACAATCCTTCAATTCCATTCATCGATCCAAAGAACCTACAAGTCTCCGGTGCAGGCTCCAACCGTCCATCTTGGCCTTTGACAGGGGTCAAAACAGGGAAGTACGTTCTATCATTAATTCATGAACGTGTCAGCTTTCCAACTATATCAAGGAAACGTAGAACTCACAAGGCAAATTTGATTTCACCACGCTCCTTGCCATCCCTCAAAACTTTGGCCACAACGCCTTCACGAGTGGCGTCTTCAACAAGATCATGAAGCTGATAACTAGCAGTTCCAAGCTCGGAATCTTTACGGTGCTCATTGTGATCAAGAACATTGAGGGTGAGAGTCTCATGCATGTTGGTGGAGGTGAGAAGGACGTGGTGAGTAGAGCCAAAATATGGGTTGTTGCTGAATTACGATGAGGCTTAGAGCTGGTATCTAATGAAAACTGGACAGATCTTACGAGCCGGGTTTAAACTTCGTCCTGGCAACCTCAGCACGGCGCTCAATACTGAGGGAGACATATGGGTCTGGTGCACCCCCACCAAGCTTGGTGCCTTTGAGGTCTTTTGCAGATATGACTTTGACCTGTAGTACGCCATTTGCAGCATCTAGAGGGTTGATTTGAATTGATAGGCATTTGTATCAAGTAGTTCGGATCCCTCTGTACTCACCGAGAGGAGTTCCAGAGAGCATCTGCTCGAGGTTGATGGCGAATACTGAGATTAACCTTAAGATACCTCTTGATTTGGAATGACGAACGACACGAACCGTTAGGATCATACATCATTGGCCCTATACTCGCATGAACCTGGTCACGAATAAAGGAGGAAAGACCCGGAATCTACGAACGGTCGCCAACAATTAAGACCACTCTCGACAAGAAATAACTCAATCACGAACGTGGTTGATATCGAAGCCAAAAGTGTCACCGCCAACTGGCTTGAGCACGTAATCGAAGAATGGCTTCTTCAGAAAGCTAAGCTCCAGAATTTGGATGTGAGGGAAGTTCGCCATCAGCTTCAATTTGACCCGAAGTTCTCCTTGGAAAGTGATATTTTCAACCAAAATAAGCATTGGAGCCGTTGCAAGACCTTTGCCAAGGCGAATGTCCAACCCAATCTTGGAGTTGACGGCATTCGCTGGAGCGAAATCCGATAGTTCAGTGGGGTTGAACGAGACTTCCCAATCCATAAGAACAACGTCTTCAGCTGTTCTCGGGAACGTTCGCACTTTTTCGATTTTAGGCGCCTTTGTACCTAGTGTGAACGTGGATAGACGCATCGAATCGACGCCGGCTGGAGTCGAGATACTGAGGATCTGATCAACTGATGATACTATGGTAGTGGAGAGGACGGGCTCATAAATGAGCCAAAAGCGGTCCAAGAAATTGTTAATCCAATCTGCGGTTTCATGTTCGGTAGCAAGACGATTTTTCGTCAGTTCGCGCTGGATGTCATCACGAGTGGCGCGTCGTAAACGTTCCATCGAAGTGCTGTAGTAAGTACTGCAGATAGCAAGGACAATAAATAGCCACCCCCATCCGAAGCGGAAAAGTGTCAAGAAATAGGTAGTGACAACTGACTGTTCAGGGTTGTATCAGCCCCGCGCCTGGATATGAACATGAAAGCGAGCGTACGCACAAAGAAAATAATCGCAGCATTGTGATACCATTGACCATAATACATATCATCAATGAACATGGCAATGATGCTTCGGTCGCGTTCCTCGCCTTCAACCATCGGACGGTCTATCCCGGACACTGCTCGCCAGCCAACACGATACCAGTCGGGAATATTAGGAGCAGGCGCGTCGGGTATGGTTCCAGGGATGGACTCTTCGGATGGGGCAGCTGGTGCCTCCCCCTCTTCCTCACTCACTCTGTCGACATCCTCCAACGTTATGGTTGGCGTGACAAGTGGGCCTCCGCTATCCAGCTTGATGCCTGGAAATCATCCCCAGCCATGAAGAAATAATTAGTGCTCGAGAGTCGGTTCCGCACTCACCTCGGGCGTCAGTGACAGCACCTCCATTCGTCGCGCTGGATATTAGTTGACCTTGTGCTGCGCTCGCAGCCTTCTCTGCGGGACTGGAATCTGGATTGAACGAATGCACCTTGGCGCCCTTCTCCTCGTCCTGCCTTTGGATAGCATTGAGAGTGTCGCGAGCGATGGGTTCCGCCATCCCTAGCGCTTGCAGGAGTGTTGTGAAGGCTGGAGAGCCGCAGATGCCTATATATGGAAACGGACGCAAACCACAACGTCAGACCCAATATAATCCGGTTGCACTCAGTACTGGTCTATTGAAGCTAGTCTATTGACTGTACGCCCTTTCCGCACTGCTGGACCACGTGCCCTTCCGACAATAATAATTTGCGGCTTCAATCCGGTCTCCAAATGCTTGTAATTTTCGTCTTCATCTTTTCTATTTCCTCTTCGCCCCATATGTCTTTGCAAATTTGAGGGCCTCGCCAAAGATTTTTTAACCGAGCGGAGCCAACCGCCCGTAGAGCCGTAGCCTCGTTTCTACCTTATTTGGCAGGACTCCAGCCTTTACGGTTATATACGCACAGACCCTCATATCATCTCACAGTGCACCAGGGTTTGAAGTCTTCTGTGACAAACTGTCGATGTTGTTGTGTATCACGCCATGTTCGCTGGGTACGACGTCCTATATATTCGAGCCTATTCGTTAGGTGCGTATTTAGTTCTGTTGTGTAATATGTGAAACGTGTTCGGGATACCAGCAGTCCAGTCCGATAACCACAAACATGCTCTCGAGGCCAGAACGCCGCCAGTAAGTCGTAGGTTTGGGGTGTACATATATCTACCCTTTGTTCTTCTCCGTATCAAGACACGCTCGAGCTCGCGATTCGGTTGCTCTGTCGTTTTATGCATCTGCGCCTGAGCCGCGACATCGAACATACGGACTAAAGATATCTCGCATTCACGTAACTTGAACAGTTGTATTACAATCATATATGTATGTTGGTTTGGTCCGGAAGGTATAGCCCAATGCGCAGGGTCAAATCTGAAATTTCCTGGCTCAAAAATTGCCACCGCTGCTTCAGCACCCACATTGGGCCTAATATAATGTTCTAGTCTGTATTCAGAGGGCTAGCTTCATTCTAGTCCAATGGATGTGCGATATACCAAACATGAGATGCGCCACCCGTGGAACCAAAAACGAGTTTGGAACGGCTAATTGGAAGGCCTGACGCGACCGTGCACTCTTCCCTATCTTTTTCCTGAAGTTACACTGGTTTACGCGTCAATTTTAATTTTTAAGATCGGCCGTGCGCACAAGGTACCTATTCGTTAGGGATTAATTGACGTTTAATAATATTATTTCACTAGACTAATCGGACGGCGCCGTGTCTCACCGATACGTTGTTCGCTACAGCGCGGACGCGCAATGCATTTCGATGCAACGGAGGTATCCTTGAGACACCTCCATAACCTGGGATTAGTAATCCCTCAAAAACCGCTGCCGCGCTTTGATGGGTGAAGACTTGCCCCCTTCCCCATCACCTCTACTTGCTGCAACGCTGCCCGCTTATTCAAACCGGTGAGTGAGAATTTGCGCGGCTGCCACATTTGCTTATACGATTCTCAGAGCCTGCCCCTCTGCGTATAAACCCGCTGCCGCCTTAGGACGTTTCTCGTCCCC
>WNFI01607734.1_pt1 | contig 23167 bp, 16 predicted proteins | sample 5400471 | NCBI WGS metagenome assembly WNFI01 (sample SAMN13153348, study PRJNA577476) | soil metagenome | isolation source: 100 cm saprolite on Douglas fir-dominated hillslope | place: USA:California | collected 2013-09-17
AAACAGTTCTGGGAGGGCCGCCGCTCCAGCCTTGAGGGGCATCGCCAGCATGCTGCCCTTCGAAGCTCAACGTCTCCGTCAAGCTCGCTTGGTCGCTTGGTTTCTGGACAGACTGGCCCATAGCAGAACAGACCAGACACGCCAGGACAATAAGTAACTTGATGTTCGCTTTGAGTAACGTGATGTTCCCTTTCATCATTATGCACTATCCTTTCTTCCAGTTTCTATGACTCTGAGTGTCGCCAATTGCTCGGCCAGACAGAATCTAGCGAACTCTTGTTACCGGAAGGTTACCTTCTGAATCTTTTTGTGTCTTTTCCTGAGCGGGCGCGGACCGTGATTGTCGACCTCGGTACGCGCTTTGATACAGAATCAGCTTGGCCCGGTCATCGGTCAGTTGCGTTTGCCGCCACTGTTCGATCTGTCGCTGGAGCGGCTCAAAGTTGTGCTGGATCCGATCCACTCCCACGGCGAGGGTATCAATCAGGTTGAAGCTCTCGCTATGCTTGGCCAGGACTGGGCCGAACGCACCTGAGACAATGGCGGCGGACCATACATTCCGGTTAGCCCGTCATTCGTAACCGATCAGTCAAAGACAGAGCCTCTGCTTTACCGCAGGCCGGACCCTGCCCCTGGATCGGCATTCGATCCCACTCGATAGTGCAATCCCGCGGTTGTGCTTTCGGTTACGTCAAGCGTCACCGCTGTAGAAAGTGGCGTAAATATAGCTGCTGCGATCGTTTAGATGCTGCTAAACTGATGCTGGCCATTACCCGACCGCAACAGCACCGTCAAGCGAAACTCCACTCGTGTACCTTCCCCCCCCAAAAAATTTTGTGGCGCTCGCCGCCCCAACACATGGCGCCTCCTTTCAGGCTAATGCACGCTGTCTTTTCACCCAAAAGCCCAGGAACTGGTCCGGCGCGACAAATACGCGCCTGCCGGCGTACCAGCACTGCGGGCATGCGAAGTATTAATGCGTTCCGCGGCGTGGTTGGTTCAAAGGCAATCCCAAGCTTTTTGGGCATTGATTCACATCTGAATAGGTGGAGTCCTTGGGATAGAGCGCCATCACCTTGCTCATGACGCCATTGGTCCAGCCGAAACCGTCCTGAAGGAGGTATTCCCCGCCTCCGCCCGCTCTCTCAGGCGTGATCACATCGTACTTTTCGACGAGTTTGCCTGACTGTCGATAGACGTGAGCAACGTTGACCATCCAGCGGCACGCAATCTCTTCCGCTATTAGACGGTGTCGGTAGCGATTCAACGCGGCCACAGAGATCCATTGAAGAGGAGCCCAACCGTTGGGAGCATCCCATTGCTGTCCCGTATTCACATTCGTCGCCGCAAGCCCGCCTGGCTTGAGCAGTTGACTTGAGACCACTCTCGCTACTTTCGACGCTTGACGGTCGCTGGACATGCCAACAAATAATGGATACAGGGTCGCGGCACTTACCCGATCAATGCGTCTGCGAAGCTTGTATTGGTAGTCGAGGTAGCGGCCTCCCACCTCGTCCCACAAGTACTTGTTGACCGCAGCCCGACGGGCGGCGGCGCGGCGACTGAAATCCCGGACACATGGTTTGTCTCCCACTCTCTCACAGCCAGATCGAATGGCATTTTCAAGGCCAAAGAGCAGGCTGTTCAGATCAGGGGGGACGATCTCGGCAGCGTCAATCGTAGCCAGCGTGCGTCCATCCGCGAACCATCGGGAGCTGAAGTCCCATCCGCTTTCGGCCGCCGACCGGATATCGTGAAACAACTGCCGCGGCTCACGTCCCGAAGTCTTGGCCAGAGTCCAGTCTTCCCAATAGGATTCATCTCGTGCAGTGTCGCTCTCATCCCAATAGCGGTTAAGAATCGATCCGTCAGGAAGAGCGATCACATGGCGGCGTGCAGTACCTGGACGCAGTCCCTTGGCCCCCTTCATCCAGAATGCATACTCCTTTTTAAGCTCTGACAGGTATTGCGCAAATGCTCCGGCTTCATCGCCGGGGGAGAGCAGCCCGACCATCTTGAAAAAGAAAGGCGGTTGAGACCGGCTCAGATAATAGCTCCGGTTCCCGTTAGGAATGTGGCCATAGTTGTTGATGAGAAAAGCGAAGTTTCCAACCAGGCTCCGGATAAGATCTTGGCGGCCAGCCTCAGCCAGGCCAAGCATGGTGAAATATGTGTCCCAATAGTAGACCTCACGAAAACGTGCTCCAGGAACCACGTAGGGCAGGGGAAGAGATATAAACGACGAATAGGCCGGGGTAGCTGCGGATTCGCGAGTTAAAGGATTCCAGAGAGAATCAATGTGCTCGCGAATAGGCCGAATAATACAGGGCCAGAATATGGGATGGCGCAGATTTCGGAAGAGCGTCGGCAAACTCTTTGCTGTCAGGAAAGATCCGCTCCATTTCCACGGCAGCAAATAGGTCCTTAAACACAGTCTGTGGAGAAACAGGATATTGCCCGGAGGCAACCTGGCCGCTCATTAAGGGAAACCCGCCAAGTAGCACGGTCCAAGCAAGGCACAACATCTTAGCGGTGATCGTCATTGACAATAACTCCTTCCTGGTAGTCCCCGATTCCTTACTAAACCCAAAGACGCTTCGGAGACATGTTACAGGGGCCACACTTGGCGCGAGACCAGGATTACAAGGTGTCAAATAATGGAAACGACTTCAAGCAAAAAACATAAGGAGCATCGTTCTCACCGTCACAATCGTTCCCCTGAATTCCCCAGAGAGGCGCGGGATCACTGCGTGGCTCGATGCCAATCCAACGTGCACCGTTTGCGGCTGCTTTCCTGCGCCAATTCCAGAGCACTCATTACATTCAGAATTTGCTCCGGAGTAATCGCGATCGGCGCTTTCTCGAGAATCGCATCTCGCAGGTTGGCATAGAAGATTCGATAATCTCCAGGCATAGTTGCAATCGGGTTGGCAGTCACAGAATCCCCTTGGGACGTGTAGAGAGCGCCCCACTTCTCCTGTGCTTCTACACCCCAGGCGTCGTCGCACGGTACTTTGCCGCGCTTGAGCAACTCCTCCTGTGGATCGATGCCGTGCTTAACAAACACTCCTTGCTCACCACGAACAATGTATCGGAGTTCGGGCGCGAGGGCGATCATACTGGCCCTCAGCATTGCTCGCATCGTAGGATAGTGCAGGACCACATCAAAGGCGTCATCTACAACTGCTCCGTGGCGTTCGATGCGAATGTCGGCCGTGATGGCCTCAGGCAAGCCAAACAGCAGCATGGCCTGATCGATCAAATGCACGCCGAGATCGAAGAACACTCCGCTCCCAAGCCGGGCTTCTTCGCGCCAGGCTCCAGGACGCAATTGCAGACGATAACGATCGAAGTGCGCCTCATACAAGGCGATACGTCCCAGACGCGCTGACTCCACCAGATGCCGAATGGTCCGGAAGTCGCCATTGAACCGCAGGTTCTGGTACACCGTGAGCAGCCGGCCGCGCTGGCGTGCCAGGTCCAAGAGCTCGGCTGCCTCCGCATAGGTCGTGGTGAAAGGCTTGTCAACGACTACGTCCCATCCTGCAAGGATGCACTGCTTGGCAAGAGGATAGTGGGAAGTGTTCGGTGTGGCGATGACCACGACTCTGATTTCATCGATGGCCATTAATTCATCCATCGACTTGACAACAGCGATACCGGGGTAACAGGTAGCAGCATCGCTGCCGCCTCTCTGAAGGATGGCGCGCAATCGCAAACCGCGGACAGCGGAGATAATCGGGGCATGAAACACGCGTCCGGCAAAGCCGAAGCCAACCAGTCCTACGTCAATCATATGTCGATCCTCGTCCCCCCCTTGCCAACTACGGGAGATCGACCCGTGGTTTCTCCCGCTCTTTGGCAGATCCGAAATAGAGGAATCGTAGGCAACCGTAGTTTCCCTCTGGAATTCCAATACCTCGGATCTCAAGTTCGTAGGTGCTTTAATGTCCAGAAATTATTCCCGAACGTCATATTTTGCTTGATAATCCTTGCACCTCTTGCTTCGCGCGCGCAGTCAGTGGTCGCGAATATTTCCAGCGAGCGCGGAGACTACCAGATTCCTTTGTCACTCCCAGTCAACTTATGTCCGATAGCCGCGGCCACAGCCAATCCTGGAAACAAACTCAACCGTGCTGTGCCACGCATGTCTCCGCTTCCAGCCAGCTTACGCAATTCGTAGGCGAATAATTCAAGGGAATGAGGCAGGATCGGCACGCGCAGGAAGCCACGCCGGAAACTGACTTGATCACCACCAAATCGTGCCGCTGATTTGACGAAAGAAGGAATGCCAAGACCCTCACCGCGAAAGGCCTTCACATAGTCGGAGACGATCGAAAGATAGGTCGCCGTTCCTTCCCAGACGCCGGCGGCTGCGGCAGACGCGCGCAATTGTTCGAAGTCAATCGCGTGAGCGTCTGCAAGACGGGCGGTGTCCACAATGTCACATAAGCGAAAGTAGAAGTGGCGGTACATTCTTTGCAGGGTGCTGATGATCACCCGGTCCTCAGCGGCAGGCACCCGGAAGCAATGCTCACCGACCTGCGCAAGGATGGCGCGTTCGTTTAGATGTCTGGCAAATTTTATCTGTTCTCCGGTTTGCCCTAGACGACCAATATGAAATTCAACGAGCTCAGGGAGTCCTGGTAGGATGAAGTTCCATTTATTAGCCAGACGGTCGCCCCAACTCCGTCCCGCAAGCCGCGAATTGAAATGACGGCGCATGATGCGTATCACATCAGTTGGATGGGCGTCGGTATAAAGGTCCAGGTCGCTGCCCAAATCGGGCCAGTGGTCCAGCGACTTGATCGCCACAACATGACATTTTTCCGATTCACAAGCATCGCAGATTCGTTGCAAGAAGGAAAGCGCATGAGAGATGCGGGCCCGCTCAAGGTCCATCCTCTGCGCAACGCCAACCGGTTGATCGTCTCCTTGACAGGAGATGAAGGCGGACAGCGCTTCAAATGAACGGACAATTACATGATGCTTGCTGGCCAACTCTACTAGGTCGATCAGGTCTGATTGACTGAGCGGCAGGACCTCACGCAATTCTTTGTCCTGGTTTGAAGGATTCCGCCGATTCGCGCTCAGTAGAAAATCGGCAAGGATGGTCAAGTGGTTGTTTGCTGTAGGCAAGCGGCACCTTTGATGTGGCACGGGACCGTTAGTCCGGCTGGACGTGGTCTCTTAATTTTGATGCCCAGAGTGGGAGCTGGGTTGGGTGAATCCCCTCCGAACATTTTTGCGGCGAGTCTAACGTCGGCGATTTATCTTCCCGGAGCATTTGCCGCACAATTGCCAGGTTTGAAGTGTTCAATGGCTGTGCCTTCCTCGTAGTCATTCCATGTCTCAATCAAGAGAAAGGGCAACGGCGCAGAATTGTCATAGTAATTGTGGTAAAGCTGCTTAGTGTCTTCCAGCGTCTTTCCGCACCGGGCATCCATGTGGCGATTGAGACCCCATGGCGCCTTCGAATCGTCGAACGCGGGCCAGGCTGCTCCCATGGCGAGCTTGCCAGAGTATTTTCCTTTCATGTTTTTGTAGAAAGCTTCTAAATACTCCTTGCCCCAATCACTCCCGTCAGCAGACCATGTTTTACCGCTTGGGTGGATCCAGGCATAGTAGCCGTCAAAAGCGCCGGCGAATTCAGCGGGAGGCTCGTCCTTATAGAGCAGGAGAGGCGGCACGGCCCAACGGTTCACTCGTTCGCGCACAAGGTTCCAGTCGGTGTGACCCTGTTTGGGAAAAATGACAATCACAGGCCGGCCATTGTACGTCAGATAGGCGTCTCGATCCGGAGCTTGAGGACCGATATAGTCTGTGTAAGCTTTGAGCAAGGCTGCAAACGCATCATCGGTTGCATTAGCTTCATCGTTTTCGGTTTCGTTGTACATCAACGCGACCTGGAAATGCTTTTCTTTTGCTGCTCGTTGCAGAAGCCGAAAGCCCTTGTCCAAAAATGGACGCCGATCGCCATACCAATCCACAAGGAACGCCGAGATCCCCGCGCTGCGGGCCGCTTCGATTTGCCGGCGAAGGACCCGAGGATCGTGGCTTGAATATCCCACGTCAAGATGGCTCACATCCCCAAACCATGGCATATAGACGGCCAAAACCTTGGTTGAACCTTGGGAAAGCTGGCTGTTTTGACGCGCTAAAGAGTGGACCTCAGGTTTGGGGCAACTTACCAGCATTATCACAGAAAGGAACAGAGGCGCATAAGCAGTCTTCAGCCCAAATAAGCTGCGCCCGGCATCATGCGCCAGATGACGGTACTGTCCCGACTTAGAATGCGTGGCCGCAAGCGGCCCCCTTTTCCCGTCCATAATCCCGTAATGACCTGTTGCGGCGATTCCCGACCTGCTCAGAACTGTGGCACTGCCTGCATTTGCCGGACTACCCATCGGTCCGCTGCGGGCGTCATGAGCACCACGTAGTGCAGGACTACGTGCTCATCTTGAATACGTTTCCCGTCAGCAACCAGTTGGAGGTCATATTCCGCCGTATCATGCAACTCCATCACATCACCTTCCGGCGAATAGAAAACCGCTTCTAACCTGTGGTCCTGTTTGAGATAGTGGGATTGCATCCCTGAGCTTTCTTGGCCGGCAATTGCGTTCGCCAGCCCAACCTTCGCCGGTCCGACAAAATATGCGTCCAGCAGCCAGGGAGAATTGGAATTTAGAGCACTATCCAATCTTTCCCAGGCAAAGCCGTAGTCGCGGGTAATACTCTGTTGCGTCAAGTCTTCCACCGCGCGCGGAGCCGCCTTTCTGAAGTCCGATTCCACACGAGGCAACGACGCGGACGTAGATATTTGGCTAAGGAGAGAAATAGTCATTACGACAAACGTCGCGATAAGCAGAAGCATCATTTCTTTGAATATGATTTTCATGGCCGTTCGCCGATGCTTATGGGATTACCCATCACCACGCCGGAAGCAACGGAGATGACTGCTCCTGCTGATGGCGTCATCTGGGCCCGCGCTACTCCTTGTTTTATGGGCACATCCACGGTGCTTTTTCCGTCAACAGCTGTCCTGGTAAAGGTGACGATCGTGCCGTCCGGCACCATATTTCCCGAGCAGTCGCGCACCGGATCAGTCTCCACCACAATATTGCTCTTGGTGCGTTGTGCTTTAATGCGCAGATTGCACGGCGAAGATGCTCGACCGTCAGCGGTCAACGTGAAGTTGACCGTAACCGGCGATAGGACCAAGTTGTGGAACCTGTCAAAGGGAAAAACTGCGCCACTGATGGCATTTTCTTCCTGGACGGGAACACGCGAAGGATGCACAAGGAAAGTCAGAGCGGCTGGATCGGTGGGCGTTACATAAAAAGAGGCGCTCTGGCATGTCTGTGTGCAGACAACAGCAAGGTATCTTCCGGCACTGGTCGCTTCGTCACCTTTTATGTGTATGTCCCGGCCTAGGGCGATTTCCTGTTTGCTGGAATGGCCCGGACCCACAAGATAGAACGCCGCCTTGCCGCTTCCCGGAGTAAAAATGGAGAAGTCAGAACCGGCCACTACAGTGGCGGGGACGCGCGGAACTTCCACTTGTGCCGGCGATGCCTTGGTCAAGCAAACCGCCAGCCCGAGGACCAGGAACAGCATCCGCAATACGCTACTGCTTGGTAATGCTGTATTGATTAACGACCACATGATAATTCTGTACCTTGTCAGCAACCGCTCGTGGTATCTGGACGGCGAAGGGCTCCGGTGTTTGAGGATATAAAGCACGATCGACGTACCCGTCAGAAACCCAAATTACTTTTCCGTTGTTGTCATAGAAAGTTGCAATCACATGCGGCACGTTTACAACTTGGCCGCTTTCATTCAGCAGCGTTCCACTTAGCACGTCTCCTCCCAATCCATTGGTCTCCTTTTTTTGGTCCATCACGCCAATGACTGGATCGGCAGACGCCGGAACCAGAGTCGCTTTCACGTCCATGTGCACGTTCTTCACATCCTGGAGAGCGACATGCGGAAAGTCAATCCGGTAAGGAGAGACCTGTTTGGGCAAGAGAACATGTGCGATTTTGTCGAAACTGCTTTCTTCGTCGATTGCTTTGCCATTCTGGCCAATCAAGACGGCATTCACATTGATAAAAGCCGGAATCGTGTCTTCGTTGACGACTTCCCCCATCACCACCGAACCAGCCCGGTAATCAACGGCATTCATGGAGATGATGCGAACACGCGGAGCGTCCACGTTTCGCCCGCCCCATTCGTCTTCGTCCGCTTCCGGTGTAACAAGATCCCAGCGAAGGTAGTTGACGGGAATGACCTGTGCCGGGATGTTGGGAAAGTGAGGCGGCGGCCACGCAACCTGCCATGCGCTTTGCCCATGAACGACGTTTAAGTCACGAACGTCGTCAATCTGGCCCACCGCCGTTGACCAATGCAATGTGGTCCGAACTTGCGCATCCTTGCTGGTCTCATGGAGAGGATGCAGTTCCCAACTCTGAAGAGTGGAAAGCGAGCGAATGCTTCCATCTCTGCCTGCCAGTTCCTTGGTGAACTGCGCTTGATCAACCTGGGCGGAATTCGCAAGCTGGGAATAAGCGCCTTGCCAGTCTCGTCTTTGCACCTTGCTCAAGAGATTGGCGATGGCCTGCTCTGGTGTGGTCGCCGCCGGAGTCAGGCCAGGCAATGCCGAACCCGACGCAACACCGACCGTGCCACTGCCGCTACTTGTCCCCGCCAGACCCATGACTATGAGCCCAGCCGTAATAACCAGGACCAATATGGAACCTACGATCTTCACCAGCGCACCTCAGGCAATGTACTGCTCTCTCGCATATGCGGGAGCCTCTACGTTTGTGATTCGGCGTGTGGGCGCAACCCACAGCATCTCCAGCAATAGGACAAGCACGCTGCTTGCGACAGGCAAGACACCCCACATCCAACCCTCCCAAGCAGTCGGCACCGAGTCTGAGTCAATTTTTCGGGCAGGCGGAACATCATCTTTCGACCAGGCGGTAATGTCTCCGCCGTTGTAGGTCTCAATTTTTCGCCAGCCTGCGAACGTCAACAAGGGCTCGTAATAAGGGTCATGTACAAAGATGTATTTCAACCCATACCGGTTGGCGTGCTTGAGCACGGCCCGCAACGATTCCATGCCCGCAGTGCCATAAAACTTAGCGTTGGTAAGCTGTGCTGACCCGTAGTTGGTCATCTCCGGCAACAAGCGCGCGGAATTGTAATCACCGTCCACGCTTCCCGCATTCGCATACGTTGAGACCTTGGCCAAGGCACTGCCAAAGCCGAGGGTAAGATAACGGCCAGTGCCGCGCCCAACGTGGTAACCCCAGCCAGAGACAATCCAACAACAGCCTTACCACCGAAGCGTCTCAGAAGTCCGGTTACAAGCAACCCAACGATGGGCATCGCCAGGAGCACCGCCCAAAAAGCAAAGCGCTCAAAGGTCAAGACTTCATACGCGCGCCCCAGGAGCCATCGAGGCAGAGGCGTAGTTCCGCCTAGCCCAAAAATAAACGCCAGCCAAAAGCCAATGAGCAGTGGGCGCAAACGACGGGAGGACACGCCGCGTATCACAATGAATGGCAACGCCAGAATGAGTGCTCCGTAAGGGATCACAAAATAATTCAAGCCAGTGATCGAGTTAAGCAAAAAATTATTGCGGCTGTCATGAGGGATCGGGATCTGGTGTATGGGATGGCGAATCAGAGCGGTCCAATAGGGCAGCAACAGGATAGCAATCCCAACAACGCCCAGAGCGGCAAACATACCGGCGCGCAACAGGACGCCCGCCCGGCTTCCGTTGACGCGTCCTTCCTTGACATCGAGGACCGCGAGCCACAATACCGGGACCGCGAAAAAAATCACGCCGAAAATCAGAGTAACGTGGTGTGCTGCCGCGGCCACCAGGCTCATGGCCAATCCTTTGACGAGCGAGCGCCACTGGCCGCGCAAGGACCACTCGTAAAAATACGGCAGCGCATTCAAGTAGAGTGCCGTGGCCGCAACCGTTGGCAACTGGCCTGCCTGGTAGACCATGAATGCAACCACTCCCAAAAAGACGCTTCCGAGCGCAGCATAACTTGCTGAACTCTCATCGACCCAAAGCTTGGCGAAGCGATAAACACCCCTGGCCAGCAGCAGCAGGGCCGCAAGTTGCACCAGCATGTAACCAATGGTCAGGCCAACGACGTTTGACAGCAAAGCAATCCATTGATGTGTGAGAGGAGGATAAGTAGTTTGCGAAAACCCGGCAAACCATTTTTCGTTCCACGGGCTGAACCAGTGATGAGCATAGTGGGAAGCGAAAAACATGTGCAGGTTGGCATCAAACGAACCAACGGGAAGCTGCATTAGCAGCAACGGTCCGTGCACGGCCAAGGCCACCAGCAAGATCACTGGGACAGAAATAGGGCGATGCAAACTTGGAGTAGTAACAGTCATGGCGTGCCGGGTATTCCCGACAAAACATACGATTCCGGCAATCAGCAAATGGTTGACCCGCGTCTCGGGGTTTTCCGAAAAAAGTGTAAGTAGTCTATTGGAGGATTTTCGGCGCGGGCTGGGGATAACACTGAGTAACGAGGCAGCTAAAATTTCGCCCGGATGCATCTAATCTGCCCTGTGGTCAGTTGTAAGTTTTTAGCACCATTTTTTGTACATATTTATAGAGAAACGTCTCTCAACGCTTAGACACAGTTTGGGAATACCCGTCTGCCCTCGTCATGGTGATGAAGTGAAAATCAATTCTTGGTTTGGTGGCACCATCTTAATTCTGCTGGTCGCCCTCGCCCACGGGCAGACCTTCGATGTTCACAATGGGAATTCCTCTGCCCCTGGCACCAAGAAACCGGCGTCAACTCATGACGCGAAGCCCGCGGGTTCTGGATCTCAAGGGCTCGGCTGGGGATCTAACATCGAAGTGGTCCGCGAAGCCAGAGCGGCGGAAGATAACTTAAAGAGGAATGACTATTCCGCGGCGGTCACCCACGCGCAACAGGCGGTCAAACTTGCACCACAGGATTCAGACCTTTGGTTCCTGCTGGGATACGCCGCACGGCTGGCTGGGCAGCATTCCCTTTCCGTTGACGCCTTTAAACGCGGTTTGCAAATGAAGCCTAATTCACCCCGCGGACTCAGCGGATTGGCGCAAACGTATGCCAAGATGGGCCGCGTTGACGAGGCCCGTCAGCTGCTGTCTCGAGTCATCGAGTCCAGCCCAAAGGACGTCAGCACTCTCAATCTTGCAGGTGAGCTGCTGCTAAATTCTGACCCTGGCCGTGCGGCTGAGGTCCTTCGCCGGGCCGACGATCTACAGCCTTCCGCCCGCACTGAATTGTTGCTTGCTCGCTCTTACCAACGCCTCAACCAATCTGAGCAGTCGCGGCAGTACCTTACCCGTGCCCGGAGCCGCGCGCCGCGTGACCCCGAGGTGCTGCGCGCCATTGCCGGGCAGTACCGTGATGGTCACCAGTTCGACCTGGCAATTTCAACCTTACAAGCATTGCCGTCAAAGCCACCCGATGTCCTGGCCGAGTTGGCCTACACTTATGAACTCTCGGGAAACAAACAGAAGGCGGTGGAACTTTATCTCCAAGCGGCGAAGGCGGCAAAGGGAAACATAGAGTTGCAGCTCAGTGCTGCCCAAGCTCTGGTCGGGGTTGAACAGATAGACGCTGCCCGTGGTTTCCTGGAAACAATTCAGGAGCGAAGTCCGAATCACTATCGTCTCCATTCCATTCTGGGACAGATTGAGAGATTGACCGACAATACACCGAACGCAATACGCGAGTATCAGCTTGCCCTCCGTAACCTTCCCCGTGGCAATCCAGAAGGCCCTTTGTATCCAATCCAGCTCCGGCTCGAACTTCACGACCTTTACGACCGGAGTGGAGATAAGCCAAAGGCAAAGGAGCAGCTCGATCTCGCGGCCAGCGAAATGCAAGCGCCGCAGGCAGCGGAAGCGCCCCGTCCAGAGTTTCTGAGATTGCGTGGAGCCATCGAGACAGCTTCAGGAGACTTGACCGCGGCCGATCGGGACTTGAAAGAAGCGTTATCGCTGGCCCCGTCCAGTGTCACAGTCATGTTGAACTATGCGGTCGTGCTCTGGAAGCTCGGACGACAGGATGCTGCCCGCCAAATGTATGAACAAGCCCTCAACGCAGATCATAACAATCCTCTTGCCTTAACGTCACTGGGTTACCTGGCGCGAGAGATGGGAAATAATGATGATGCGGAAAAATATTTTATTCGCGCCGTCCGCCAACATCCCCGCGACTATGCCCCATATCTGGCGCTGGGCGATCTATACGCGTCGCAACGGAAATTTCCAGCTGCGCAGGAAAATTATGAAGCAGCCAATCAGCGGATGGCAAACAACCCGCTAGTAATGGCCGGGGGCGCGAATGCTGCATTGGAACTTGAGCAACTCCCGCACGATGCGGAGGCCCCAATCTACCTGGCGTATGACCTTTATTACTTGGGGCGCTACAAAGAGGCGTTTGATCTGTCGGTCAAGTACGAGCCGCTTCTTGCCAACAACAAGGACTTCGCACTTATAGAAGGCTATGTTCATGCGCGCTCGGGACTATTTCAGGACGCTCTGGCTGATTTCAGCCGAGCCCTCGAGCGGGACCCAAAGATGGCCACTGGATACGTAAACCGGGGATACGTGCTCAATGATTTGCGCAATCCGCAAAAGGCCGTCCCGGATTTTCAGGCCGCCATTCAGCTACAGCCCGAATACGGAGAAGCGCACTTGGGTCTGGCTTATTCCTATCTCCAGCAGCACCACCCGCAGATGGCCATGGAGCAACTGGATATCTCTGAAAAGTTGTTGGGTAAGTCCCATACGTCGCATCTGGGCCGGGCAGAAGGTTTTCGGCAAGAACAACAACTCGCCAAGGCGGAACTGGAATATCGAGTCGCTTTGAAAGAAGAGCCCAAGGACCTTCCCACGCAACTCGCGCTGGCCGACACACTCTATCGGCTGCATCGCTACAACGAAGCAATCGACACTTTCAACGTCGCTGCAAACTTGTCGCCTGACAATCCATTCATTTACTCGCAGATGGCGCAGACCTATGCAAAGCTGCGCCGGCGGGAAGACACGTTCCGTTACATTCAGGCGGCGGAGCAATCTGGCAGAGAGCAAGCGGATGTCCTGATGGCTACCGGCAACGCCCTTTTGATTTTAGGAGAGGAAAACGCCGCCATGCAGCGTTTTTCCAACGCCCTGGATGCTCCGGATGGCAACAGGGTCAGCACGCGGCTGGCGATTGCGGAGATATTTGCCCGCAAAGGCCACTGGGATGACGCGCGCCGTCAGATTGGATTGGGGTTTGCCGAGGCCAGGGTTGGTGATGCCCAGCCGGCCACAACGAGTGATCTTGTCCAAGCCGGCAATATCTTGCTGGCGATGCATGATTTCGATCTCGCCAAGACATATTTCGAAAAAGCAGGATTGGCGGGGGCCAGCCAGCGCGACGTCGTCCTCGGCCTGGTCAATACTTATTTGGCCCTGGGGGACACCGTAAAAGCGCAGGTTGAACTAGCTTCCCTCGGCGACCCCGGCAACTACAAAGACGACTATGAGTACATGATCGCAGAGGCCAATGTATATCGTGAGCGCCATGACACGGCACACGCGCTATCCGGCTTCGCGCGCGCAAGCAGACTAGGCGGCGAAGATGACGAACAGAGCCTCCAGCAAACCGAATATGAGTTGGCTAGAGAAGAAGGCCGGCAGATTAATCCGGAGTTGAGCTTGCTGTCCACGGGTTCTTTTGCGCCTGTCCTGGAAGACATCAACATTTACACGTTGGACGCAAGGCTATTGGGAGCGACGAATGGCGCGGCTCTACCTCCACCCCGGCACTCGTTTCAAAGTCTTGGTGAAGCGCATTATCGCGTGCACCTGCATGGATTTCCAACCATCGAAGGCTTCGTCGGCGAGAGCATGACCAATGGAAGAGTTTCTCTGCCCAGCATTTCGGTGATCCAAGACCGCAATACCTATGACACGATGTTCAGCGGCGGAGTCAGCCCCGTCGTTCACATGGGCTCCAACACGCTGGCTTTCAACACAGGCCTGCAGTTCACCATGCGGCGCGACACAATATCGCCGGTGGCGTTGAACCAGAATTTGTTTCGCCAGTTCCTCTATATGTCTAGCAGTTCCTTCTTCAATTGGATTTCGGTGCGCGGCCATGCAATCCATGAAAGCGGCCCCTTTGGCGAACAGGACCTGCATTCGCGTGACGCCTCCGCAAACCTCGAGTTCACAGTCGGTCGCCCATGGGGCAATACCGCCTTGCTCACCGGGTACTCGGTCCGTGATTTGCTGTTTCGCCCAGCCATCCGCGAATACTTCTCCACTTCAACCTATGTAGGCATGCAGCACAAATTTGGGAAGCGACTAACGGCAACGGTGCTGGGACAATACGAATGGTCAAGTCTTAATCTCATATGTCCGGCCAGTCAATAGGAGGTTCGACGACGGCAATGGCGACATTTCCGTCTCCTATCCAGCGCGCTTTTCTTTCGGACTGCAACAGCAAACTTTCTATAACTTTGCTGGCCAAGGCAAGACTACTGTTCTTCCGGTAGTGCGATTCACCTTGTTTTGACACTCTTGGTCCACGTTCAAACAGCATCATGAAAGCAAATGCAAACAACTCGTCTCTTGAATCTGCATGCACCGCTCCAGCCGCAACGGTGAAAACTTTGCGGTCCCAAATTGTGAGCGGCAGTCTGACGCTGCTGGCCGGCACGGGACTCGTCAGCGCGATGAATTTTGCTTACAACATCGCAGTGGCGCGCCTGCTCGGCCCCACAGGGTACGGCCATGCTACCGCGGTCTCCACTCTACTGATGCTGATGTCGGCAATCACCCTGGCTTTCCAGATCGTTTGCGCCAAACTGGTGGCCAACCATGACTCTCCCGCTGACAAGACCGGCATCTATGCGCGATTGCATCGCAGGTCCTGGCTTTTGGGAATTGTAATTGGCTTGCTGCTGGTCCTGGCACGGGGAGTAATCTCCTCCTACCTGAACTTGCCCGATCCAACGCTGGTCGTTATGCTTGGGTTAGGAGCAATGTTCTACATTCCATTGGGCGCACGCCGAGGCTGCATCCAGGGGATTTGCGCATTCAACGCTCTTGCCAGCAATTTCATCCTCGAAGGCATGGTTCGGCTGGGGGGAGCTTTGTTGCTCATTAAATTGGGCGCGGGAGTCAATGGTGCGGTTGCAGCCAACGTGGCAGCCATCATTCTGGCTTGCCTTTTCGCCCAGCCCCGGCTGACCTCGGGGGCTTCAAACGGTGAGGTACATGCGCCTTTCCGGGAAGGCCTGCAAGCTACGGTATTTTTTACAGGCCAGGTGATCATCAACAATTTCGACATTGCTTTGGTCAAGCATTTCTTTCCTCCTGAGGAAGCCGGTCTCTATGCCGCGGTCGCCCTTGTGGGACGGCTCATTAACATGTGTTCGTGGTCAGTCGTCAGCACCATGTTTCCCGTCACTGCCAAAGGACGATCGTCGGAAGAAAAAGAAAGTAGAGCACTGCTGAAGACTTCCTTGCTGCTCGTTTTTCTGATCTTGACGCTATTGATCCTGGGCTTGTCAATGATACCCAGCATCCTTTGGAAAGTGATCTACGGGGCACAATTTGAGCTGCCTGGGTACGGCTCCATCTCTTCCCTGATAACTCTGTATGCCGTTGCCAGTGGTATCTATTCCTTGAGCAGCGTGATTATCGCCTACGAAATGTCCCGTAAGATCGCCAATACCGGCTGGATACAGCTTGCGTTCAGCGGAGCGATTGTAGTGGGCATCTACTTGTTTCATTCAACATTACACCAGGTCATTATTGTGCAGCTGATGCTGATGTTGCTTCTGCTTGCCGCTGTGCTGGTTCCCTTTTTGTCCTTCAACCTGACCCCCAGGATCGGGGCCACGGAAATTGGCGGCGCGAGGGGAAATATTCGTTATCTCCGAAGCATGAAAGAAGAAGCGGTAATCGCTGAGTTTTTGAAGAATGAGTTTTATCATGAAGAATTCGATGGATACCGCGACGAATTGCAACAGATGGTTTCTAATCCTGATTTAAATAATCGGGAAGAAAACGCTTTGCGGCGAGCACTGCTTTTCCTTCGCCGCGGCGCCATGTGGCGCGAATTGCCACTTGACACCAGATGGTTCGAAGTCGAGTTGACGATCGAGGACCTGGCAAGGGTCCGCGTATTCCCCAGAGCGCCCTGGCGAAGAGCGGCACATGGAAGCTTTGGACTGAATGAAACGGTTGAGCAAATTCGCGCAGATCAGGGAAACTGCTCCGATGACGACTTTCTTTCCAAGCTTCAACGCCTGCGTCCCCTTGTACGTTCGAACTTGGTCAATCCCACGGTGCTGCTGATTGGCACTGACAAAGACGCGCCCTTGACAATTCTGGATGGAAACCACCGCCTTGCGGCGGCAATGCTCATTGCGCCGCCGGTCGCTTTGAAGCGCCTCCGGTTCATTTGTGGTTTCTCACCTAGAATGTCGGAATGTTGCTGGTATCAGACAAATGTGACCTCGCTCTGGCGGTATGCCAAGAACCTTGTGAAATATATGCCCTATGATCCAGAATCTGATATCGGGCAAATCTTGCAGAGTAGACCTTAATCCTGCGTGGATAAACATGGAAAAAAAGAAGATCCAACATAGTGCTCTTCGGTCTTAAGGAGCGTGGTGGATTATCAGGGTAAAGCCCGGTCACATCAAATTGCCTGCGATTTGCCCCTCGCCCCGGACAGCGGCGTGCTTCAAAATCGCATGCGGCAGTCTGCCACTGAATCTTCAAGACATTGTCTGTTGCCGCGTGATTCTGCGGGTTAAGACTGTTTGCGTAGTTCTGCTAAGGGTAACCCTGAGAGCGGCTAAGTCATTTTTTCTGGTATATCCGTCGGGATAATCATTTACTCTTTCCCAATTCAGAAATAGAAAGACTCTGGCCATCAAACCTGCACATGAAATGAGGGAGTAGTGTGATAAAAAACGCAACCGGGACCATATTTGTCGTTCTTTCATTGGCCGCAGTTTCGCTCGCCAGTGTCACCGTGAATTCTCCTCAGCCAGCGTCGGCGTCCGGGTCTCCGGTTCACTTCGTGGCATCCGCATCGTCGTCATCGCCCATTACCGCCATGCGGATTTATGTAGACAACATCAGCGTTTATGAGACTGGGAGCAGCGCACTCGACACTTTTGTTCCCATGGCAGCAGGGACCCACTCTGTTGTCGTGCAGGCGTGGGACGCCACCGGAGCGGTATTCAAGTTTCCTGAAACCGTCACGGTCACTGGCGGGATTACTGTGAGTTCGCCGGCCAATGGCTCTCAGGTAGGCGCGCCGGTGCACGTAGTTGCTTCGGCAGCGGCGTACCTGCCGATTACTCAAATGGACATTTACCTGGATGACGCCAACATCTTCATGAGCAATGGTGGGAACCTGGATACGTCGGTCAGCGCTTCGCCGGGCCAGCATTCTTTGGTAGTGCAAGCTTGGGACACATCCGGAGCGGTCTACAAGCAGGCACTGGCTATTAGTGTCGATTCCGGTCTTCCCGGGAACGCTATCACGAAAACAGCAATTCAAGCCATGCCTGGCTGGGAAAATTGCACGGTATGCGCAGGCATCAATGCTGGCGGCCCCGTTGCTGGATTTTCCATGGTCCAGCACCAGGCGCTGTCTCTAAGCGGGAACTCGACCCAGTTCAACATCTGGGGCAGCACGCCCTATGCCGATGCCCTATGGTGGAAGCAGCTTGGCGGAGACAACAATGCCACGCACTTCAAATACGACGTGGATTTCTATCTCACCGCGCCACAGCTTGCTCAGGCATTGGAATTTGATGCTAACCAATCCAACGGCGCAATGAAATTCATTTTTGGCACACAGTGCAACATCAGAAACGGCGCTGTGTGGGACGTCTGGGACACGGCAGGCGCCGCCTGGCGTTCCACAGGAGTTCCGTGTCCGGTGCCTGCAGCCAACGTCTGGCACCATCTTACGTGGGAATTTCAACGCAGCAGCAACCAAGCCACTTTCGTTGCCGTGACCCTCGACGGAAATAAACACTTCATCAACCAGACCTACAATGCCAAGCCGATGAATGCCACAGAAATCAACGTCGCCTTCCAGCTGGATGGCGACTTTGCCCAGCATCCGTACTCCGTCTGGCTGGACAACGTTACCCTGAGCTATTGGTGATTTCATTGCCGGACCAAGGGTGCGGGACAACTGGAACCCGCGCCCTTTCAATCCGCTCAAGGAATAGGTTTCTGCTCTTGCGGGATGGTCTGGTTCTCCGGCTGCCGAGGCTGTTCCGGCACCGAGTCTGACTTCTTATCGCGTCTACGCAGTTGAACAGTTATCTTTTGCCGCTGCCTGTCCGCGTGTCGCTCCTCCATTCTGGCATCTACGTGCTGTCCACTTTCCTCCGCTACCGCGGTTAATTTCATTCCTTCGACCGAACGGCTGGTGGCGAGGCCCACCCGAGCGTCCGACCGGTTCGCTTCTTGAGCTTTCACGTAGAAATCATATGCCGTCTCGGAATCGCCATCCATTTCCGCAAGATAGCCAATATTGTTGAGAGAAAATGCGTAATTGGGGTCAAGCGCGTAGGCGCGTTGGAAGTATTGACGGGCCTCCTCTAAATGATTTTTATTGATCGCGACCACCCCCCTCAAACTTAGACGTGCTACCTCGGACTGGGTGCTTTGTTCGGCTTGTCGCTCACGCATCTTGCGGGCATTGGTGGCAGCCATTTCGCTGACTGGCTTTCCGTGCCAACCCCCGTTCAAGGCAACGATCACCGGCTCACTGGAATGCAGGTTGGCCGCAGCAGTATAGTACCGAGTTGCTTCGTCGAGCTCTCCTTCCATCTCCTTGGCAACCCCCAGGTTGTTCAGCGTAAAAGCATTCTGTGGATCCAATGACAGCGCCTGCTTCAGGAGACGCTCAGCCTCTGGCGCCCGGTCCTTCGACAGAAGGCGGACCGCTTCCAGGTTGTTGCGGTTGGCCTGCATGGACGCGTCGCTGGAACCAGTAAGCGCATCTTTGACCGATTTTCCCCGCACTTGTGCGACGCTGGCTTGGTCAACCACGGCATCTGTCGCTCGCTGCGATGCTAGCTGGTAGAAACGCGCAGCACTCTCCAGCTTTCCTTCCAACTCGGAGACATACCCCAGGTTGTTCAGCGTAAAAGGATCGTCCGGATCGAAAATGTACGCTCTATAAAACAGCGTTTTAGCCTTTTCATACTGATGCTTACGAATGGCCTCGACCCCATCGCGGTTCAGCCGTTGTACCGGGGTGGGTTTACTTCGCTTGGGTAATGAAATTCTCAGGTCACCAGCGTGAGCAATGTGACATGCCCATCCCGTAATGGTCCCAAGCACTGCAACAAGGAGTAATCGCTTATAAAACATAGGTCCTTCTTAGGGAACGTGCGGCGATGACTACAGTCCACACAGTATGAAACTTTTGATGCGAAAAACGCGTTGTCCGGGTGTCGTATTGCACAAATTTTTCTTCATCATTGCCTGGATCCCGAAGACTACCTCCTGCTCGCAGAAAGCATCAAAGTTCAAGGCCAAATTAGAACATTGAAATATTAAAGGTGTATTCCCATGAACTATTTTCTTTCGGCGGTTGTCCTGAGCGCCTTGGTGTGTGCTCAAGTATCGTCGCCTCAGGTTGCGGCGTCTCCTGAAAGGCCGGGAGCGACTTTCCCGGCCAGGACACAGGATACCCCTGTGAATGTTGCGCTCTTGCCCAGCCTGCCGGCGCTGCCTCAAGGCAAGGCCACCATGCTCGGGGGCACAATCAACGGTCTTGATCGCGTGCGCGAAGAGCTTATTCTGAAGACCTTTGGAGGTGGCCGCATCAAGGTCCTCTTTGATGGACGCACGCACATTTATCTTGCTGGCATGAACGCCGGGCACCGTCGTGATTTGCGTGATGGCCAACGAGTGCACCTGGACACGATGCTAGACGGAACAAAAGTCTTCGCGAAAAACATTTATGTTCTGACTTCAACGCCAACAGGAGAGAGTTACGGGCGAGTTGAGAGCTATAAGCCTACCACCAATAAATTACAATTCACTGATTCGCTTTCCTCCGCGACGATAGAATTGCGACTTGCACCCAACACGACGGTCCGCCAGAAAGAACACCAGGTCTCCCCGACAGCGCTCCATCCAGGATCATTGGTCTCCGTCACATTTGAAACCGAGGAAGACGGACAGGCGGTTGCTCGCGAGATTCTACTCCTGGCAGAGCCAGGAGACGTGTTCCAGTTCGCGGGACAAGTGACACACCTGGATCTACGCGCAGGAGTGATGGTGGTGGAGAACGAACTCGATCACAAGAGCTTTGAAATCAATCTAACCTCTTCGATGACCCTGCCTGGCAACGACCTTCATGAAGGCTCAAGTGTCACGGTATCGATGGGCTTCGACGGCACTCGTTACGTGGCCAGGACCGTCACAGTCAATTCTCCTTCCGGCAAGTAACCTCGACTGCAAGCAAAGTTCCTATGCCCCGTGCCATAGCCCGTCTTCTGCTGCGCTGCCGCTTCACGGGCGGGAGCGGCTGTACCACAAAGGTACACCTTCCTGGGAGCGCTCTAGAGTCCTTGTTGTCCAACCAGTCCTCTTGCGTTCCGTCATGTATCGCAGATATTGAAGACATATCTAGCGCAACATCTGAGCGTTACAGACTCCAGTCGTAACTTGCGCTGGAGGGGACGGTGGCGTAGCCCAAGGGACATTCTTGAAATCAAAAAATTCTGTCATGTCCATTTGCGCGGCATCGCGCTTGGTCAGTGGCGTCAATTTAAAGCGAGTTTCAATCAATTTCGCAATCGCCGTGTAGTCGGCGGGCGTATGGGACACAAAATTTTTCTTGGTGAACGGCGAAATTACAATCATTGGCACACGGAAACCTGTAACAGTGAAGTCACAGTTCGCGCCTCCACTACCGCCAGTACAGATGTCTCCTGGTTGTAAGTCGGAGGGGGGTATGCCATCCGGACTGACCGCGGGCATAGGCGCAACATGGTCATAAAGGCCTCCTGCTTCATCATAGGTAAGGATAAAAACCGAATCCTTCCAAGAAGGGCTCTTCATCAGCGCGTTAATCAGTCCTTCCACATAGGCAGCTCCGGTTTGCACATTGTTCTTCGGATGCTCATCCAGACCGGAGTTATAGCCACCTTCAATCATCGCGACAGCCGGTAACGTTCCATTTTGGACGTCAGTCATATACTGAGACACCGGCACCACATTGGCTGAGTGTTGGCTGGCAAACGGCTGGAAATTCTTAAGGTAGGTCGTTCCTGGGTCTGTCTCATAAATCTTCCAGGAGACGCCGGCGTTCTGGAGCAGTCCAAAGATGGTCTGGTTCGACAAAGTGGCCGTCGGTGGATAAACATGTCCCGCGGAAGTAGCGGCCAGCAGAAAGAGCCGGTTGGGTTGCGTACGCGTCATGACCGGGGAGAACCAGCGGTCAGAGGTGGCGAAGTTTGAAGCCATGAAGTAGTAGTAATTGAGATCGCTGCCGTCGTAAAAACCCATCGCGCGGATGCCTGCTGTATCAGAGATGGGCGCATCTTCAGGAGGCGGATTCTGCGCGTATTTCGCCGCCGTAAAAACGAAACCATCCATCGTCGCCGGGCTGGACGTCGGGTTCTGGCGGTTCCAGTCAACGTGGCCCTCGTTCCAAGAAGGGCTCAGATTTTCAATGCACGCCGTCCTGACGTGATAGCTGTTCACTGTGCTCGTTCCATCAAATGTCGGATTCGATGCGTTGACTGGTATCCCATCAAAGGATTGAGCGGGAAACCCATTGCTCTGCCAGTAAGCGCTCAATTGGCCGAAATACTGGTCAAAAGAGCGGTTCTCCTGGACCATAAAGATAATGTGGTTGACACTTTGCAGGTTTCCGCTAGGGGAATTGCCGGTGCCCGAACCCAGACCTTGGCATCCACTCAGCGCCATGAAGATGCACAATAGCACCAATGCTGACACTATCTCTCTGATTCTGGCCATGAGCGAGCACCTCATAACATTAGTAGTTTTGCATACATGATTGAGACGGCTGCTCGGCAGCAAAAGGTTGGCCTCCGGGTTTACCTTAAGGCAGATGCTCCCCCGTAAAGGCAGACGTTCCCCCGTATCGCCACCCGGCTTTCAACAGTACTTTCGACACACTCCCATCCTGAGATAGTCCCTACCTCTTCGTAATGGAAATTGCTGTAAGCTAAGGGATTTCCTCAGTCGTCAGTACAGCAATGATGGTAGTAGTATCCCTTACGCTCCCGATTTACGCGGGACCAGGCTGGCGCAACCAGTGAGGCCAGTCGCCGTTGTGTGAGGAAGTTTGTGAGTTGTTCTAAATTTATTCATCGGTTAGTCATTTTTGTTTTTCCGCTGGCCTGTTTCGCTGGCCAAACGGCGATATCTCCAACGACGACGCTTTCGTTACAAACATCCAACAACACCAGCGCGTCTTCCAATTTTGCGTCGCAATCAAACGGCAACCTTGGCGCCACCAACATAAGTAAAATGAATGTCCATTCCTTGCTGTACGCAGGGGCTTCCACCAAAATTTATGCTCATCTTGTACCGTGGTTTGGCCAGCCAAACCATATGAACGTTGGCTACAGCTCCACCGATCCCGCACAGGTCAAACGGCAAATCACCGATATGATCAGCCGGGGGATCGACGGCGTCATCATCGATTGGTACGGACCGGGCAATTCAATTGACCAAGCCACCCAGCTCGTGATGAAAGAAGCAGAATCACGTCCCGGCTTCACGTTTGCCATGATCGTGGACAAGGGAGCAATCCAGTCGGATTCCTGCTCCACCTGCTCTGCCCAAGAAATTATGGTCCGCCAGCTACAGTATATGGAGCGGACTTATTTCTCGAGTCCGGCCTATTTGATGATTGATGGCCATCCCGTTGTCAGCAATTTTGATATTGATCTTTTTTACAGCATTGACTGGAATGGAGCTCAAGCCGCACTGGCGACACGCCCCACATTTATTTTCCAGAATAATAGCGGGTTCAGCCACGTAATCAGCGGCGGCAGTTATGCCTGGGTAATGCCAGCCACATCCGACTACGGGGCGAGC
>WNFI01661723.1_pt1 | contig 23167 bp, 27 predicted proteins | sample 5400471 | NCBI WGS metagenome assembly WNFI01 (sample SAMN13153348, study PRJNA577476) | soil metagenome | isolation source: 100 cm saprolite on Douglas fir-dominated hillslope | place: USA:California | collected 2013-09-17
GGCAAGCGCCAGGTCGCCACCCTCAGCATCTAAGGCCCGGCCATGGAGATCCTCAAGAACCCCCACTACGACTTCCTGGGCAAGACGAAGTTCTTCGTGACGCTGAGCATTCTCTTCATCGCTTCCGGACTTCTCACCATCAAGACGCGGGGGATCCACTACGGGGTCGAATTCTCGGGGGGGACCTCCCTCATCGCGAGGTTCAGCGCGCCCCCCCAGATCGACAAGGTGCGGGAGGCGGTGGACAAGGAGGCCCCCGGGGCCGTCATCCAGACCTACGGCGAGGCGGGCAAGAACCAGGTCCTCATCCGCATCGCGGGCATCAACGAGGCGGACCTGGACACCCACGCCCGGCGGGTGCTCGATTCCCTGGACAAGAGCTACTCCGAGAACAAGGTGATCGAGTCCTCCTCGGAGATCGTGGGCCCCATCGTGGGTGAGGAGCTCAGGCAGTTGGCCATCAAGCTCACCGCCTGGGGCCTCCTCTTCCAGCTCCTCTACATCTGGTTCCGCTTCAAGGGCTTCATCTGGGGAACCGCGGCTTCCCTGGCCGCCCTCCACGACGTCCTCATCTGCGTGGGCTTCCTGGCCTTCTTCAACTACGAGATCACCTTGAACGTCATCGCCGCCCTCCTCACTCTGGTGGGCTACAGCGTGAACGACACCATCGTGATCTTCGACCGCGTGCGCGAGAACCTGCGCCAGCGGCGCAAGGAACCCCTGGCCAAGGTCCTCAACGACTCCATCAACCAGACCCTGACCCGCACCATGATCGGGAACGGCCTCACCTTCCTGGCCGTGCTCGGCCTCTACCTCTTCGGAGGCGAGGTGCTGCGGGCCTTCGGTTTCACCATGGTGGTGGGGGTCCTGGTGGGGACCTACTCCACGATCTTCATCGCCACGCCCCTCGTGCTCGGATGGAACACCGTCTCCCAAAAGCGTCGGCCGTCGGCCATCAAAGCCGCGCTCTGAGGGCTGGCCCGTCTCTTGCTACGGAAGCGGTGGGGCCGTGTCGACCCCGGAAAACGGAACTTCCCGCGGACATCGGGCGTCCCATCCAGAGGGCAGCGGGTGATAAAATGTCGGTTATGAGCGGTGCGGCGCCCCATCCGTCACCCCTCGAGCCCCCGCCGCCCCCGTGGCCCCGTGAAGACAAGCTCTTTTCGGACCTCGTGGTCTCCGATCCCAGCGGGCGCCAGCCCTGGCGGCTGTTCGGGGCCTCCATGGTCTTCCACGTGAGCGTCTTGGCCCTGATCGTCCTGGTTCCCCTGCTCTGGCCCGGCTCCTCTCCCGAGCAGCCGGACTACATCCGGGCCCTGCTCTACGATCCGCCCCCGCCCCCCCCGCCCCCCTTGCCCAAGGGCCGCTCCCTCACCCGCAAGGTCGAGCGCGCCAAGCCGGTGACGCCGGATCCCAAGCCCGAGGACCCCAAGTTCACGGTCCAGCTCGAGACCCCCAGGAAGGAGGAGAAGCTCACCCCCGAGGACAAGGCTCCCGAGTCCGAGCAGACGGGGAGCGAGACGGGCAGCGATATGGGCCTCACGGAGGGGATGGAGGGGGGCGTCGATGGCGGGCAGGTGGGTGGCGTGCTGAACGGAGTGCTGGGGGGCGTGGTCGGCGGCACCGGGACCGGACCCGTCCTGGACTACGACCAGCCCCCGCGGCTCATCGTTTCCGTCAAGCCGAAATACCCGCAGGAGGCCTTCGTAAAGAAGATAGAGGGCACCGTCGTCCTGGAGATCGTCATCGACGCCAACGGGTATGTGGTGGGGCAGCCGCGGATCATCCAATCCATTCCCCTCCTGGATGCCGCGGCCATCCAGGCGGTCAAGCAGTGGGTCTTCTCCCCCGCCCTGAAGCACGGCCGGCCGGTGATGACCATCGGCAACGCCCCCGTCAACTTCCGCATCTTTTAGAGCCGCCTCGGCCGGAGGGACACGCCCCGCGGGTGGAACCCGCGCGCCCCCTGTGGTGTCAAAAGCACAGGAGCCCCTCTCGTGGGGCGCGCGGGCGGGACCGGCTTCGACCTTGACACCCCCCAAAACCCGGGATTAGAATCCGGTCTCTTTCCAGGAAAGCTCGGGAGCGGGAAAGCGAGGCGTCGATGGAACGCAGGCTCTTCGAAGACCTCATCGAGTCGGACGTCGTGGCGCACAAGACGTCGCAGTCGAAGACTCTGCCGGTCTCCCTCACCCTTCATGCCATCGTTCTTCTCATCATCATCATCGTGCCGATCCTGAGCCCGGCGGAGTTGCCCGAGCCGGCGGCGGCGGTGAAGGCCTTCTTCGTGGATCCGGTCTCGGCTCCGGCCCCTCCGCCCCCCCCGCCTCCGCCCGCCCCCAAGGCGGTGGTGGTCAAGACCCCGCCCAAGCCCGTCGTCGACACCGCCCCCAAGTTCCAGGCCCCGGTGGACGTTCCCGAGCAGATCAAGCCCGAGGAGGGCCTCGACCTGGGCGTGGAGGGGGGCGTGGCCGGCGGCGTGGAGGGCGGCGTCCCCGGCGGCGTGGTGGGCGGAGTCGTGGGCGGCCTTCCGGACGCCCCCGCTCCCGTGCAGGCCGTGCGGGTGGGCGGGCAGATCAAGGAGCCCAAGAAGCTCAAGAACGTCCCCCCCGTCTACCCCGACATCGCGAAACAGGCCCGGGTCCAGGGGGTGGTCATCCTGGAGTGCACGATCAGCCCCCAGGGCAAGGTCACCGACGTGAAGGTCCTGCGGGGGATCCCGCTCCTCGACGCCTCCGCAATCGAGGCGGTGAAACAATGGGTCTACACCCCGACCCTGCTCAACGGCGTCCCCGTCCCCGTGATCATGACCGTCACGGTCAACTTCCGGCTCAACTAACGGCCTATCGAACTTAGAACAACCGAGTCCAGGAGGACGCGTATGGGTTTCGATCTAATGACCATGGCCGGGCACATGGGGGGCGTCGCGTGGGGCGTCGTCTCCGTGCTCTTCATCATGTCCATGTACTCGATTGCGGTGATGATCGAGCGGTACTGGACCTACTCCCAGGCCACCAAGCAGTCGCGCCAGTACGCCCCCGAAGTGGCCCGCTTCCTGAAGCAGGGGAAGATCAAGGAGGCCATCGACGCCTCCCACGGCGCGGGGGTGAAGTACTCCCACCTGGCCAAGGTGCTGGTGGTGGGCCTGCAGGAGTGGCAGTACCAGCAGGAGATGGGGGAGGCGGAGAGGGACAAGGAGGCGGCGGTGGACGCGGCCAAGCGGGCCATCCAGCGCGCCACCGCGGTCAACCTGGCCGACCTCAAGCGCGGCCTCTCCGGCCTGGCTACCATCGGCTCCACCGCTCCCTTCGTGGGTCTCTTCGGGACCACCTTCGGGATCATCAACGCCTTCTCGGGTATGGCCTTGACCGGCTCCGGCGGCATCGCCGCCATCTCGGCGGGGATCGCGGAGGCCTTGATCACCACCGCCTTCGGCCTCTTCGTGGCCGTGCCCGCGGTTTGGGCCTACAACTACTTCGGCGGCAAGGTCGAAGGCTTCAACGTGGAGATGGACAACAGCAGCTCCGAGCTCCTCGACTACTTCATCAAGAAGGGCGCCTGGTCATCACGCCCATGCTCCAGAAGGGGGTGGACGTGAAGCTTCCCGTGGCCGGGAACACCAAGGACCGGAAGGACGAGCCCAAGACCATCATGGTGGCGGTGAAGAAGGACAGCACCACCTACCTCAGCGGCGTCAAGCTCGCGAGCCAGGCCGACCTCCTGCCCCAGATCAAGGAGCGCCTGCAGGACCTGCCCGAGGGACAGCGCATGGTCTTCCTGAAGGCGGACGAGGGCCTCCCCTACTCCGAGGTCATGAAGGTGATGGACCTCTGTCGCGAGGCGGGGGTTGAGGAAGTGGCCCTCATCGCGGAGAGGGCGGTCCAGGGGTGACCATGCCCAACGCGAAGCGGGGCCGGAAGCGGAAGTGGATCGTCCATTCCCGCGAGGCCACCCAACCCGAGGCCGTCGGCGCCAAGTCCGACATCAACATCACCCCCCTCATCGACGTCATGCTGGTGCTCCTCATCATCTTTATGGTGGTGACGCCGCTGGCCCAGAGGGGGCTCGACATTGCCCTCCCCCAGCCGCCCCCGCCGAACCAGCCGGACCAGCCGACGAAGCAGCCGGTGGTCCTGGGGATCGAGGAGGCGGCCATCACCGTGAACAAGAGCCCGGTGGCCCTCGAGGACCTGGAGGCGCGGCTCAAGGACATTTTCCAGACCCGGTCGGACAAGACGATCTTCGTCCGCGCCTCGGGCAAGGTCCCCTACGGCAAGGTGGTCCAGGCCATGGACATCGCGCGGGGGGCGGGGGTCCAGGCCATGGACATCGCGCGGGGGGCGGGGGTGGAGCGGATCGGGATCATCTCGGAGAAGATGATCGAGGAGGCGGGGGGCGTGGTGCCGGGCGGGGCGCCCTGAGCCTTTAGTCGGAGCCGCCGCCTTTCGGCAAGAGGGCCTCGGCGAGCCGAGGCCCTTTTTGCTTGGGAGGTTGGGGAGCCGGCCGACTAGTGCGGGGCCGGCGACTCCGGAGACGCGCCGGGGGACGGGCTCCCGGCTGCCGGCCCGCCCTGCCCCTGCTGCTCCTTGCGCATCTCCATGGCCTGCTTCTGGAGCGTCTGGGCCTGGTCCAGGAACTGCTGCCGCTGCTTGTTGCCCTTGGCCACCTGGGCCTTCACCCGGTAGAGGAGGCCCTTCGAGATGATGGCCTCCCAGTACTCGGGCCGGATCTTCAGGGCCTTCTCGATCTCCTCCAGCCCCTTGTCCGCGTACTGATCCTTCTGGACGTCCGTCAGGAGAGGATCCCGGTAGGCCTTGTCCCAGTAGAACGTCGCCACCTTGTAATACCCGGAGGCATCGGTGGCATCCAGGCTGGCGCAGCGCTCGAGCACCTGAATGGCCTGGTCGAACTTGGATTTTCCGTCCCAGAGGGGCTTGTTGTAGAAGCCAGCCAGGGCTCCGCAGGCCTTGACGTCCTTGGGGTTCAGCTCCGTGACCTTGTTGTACGTATCCTCCGCCTCCTGGACCTTGCCGAACTTCTCGTAGAGGTTCGCGATGGCGTAGAGGTTCCGGGTGTCGTTGGGGTTGTCCTTCAGGAGCTGCTGGGCGTAGCTCAAGGCCTTCTCGAAGTCCTGGTAGGGCGGCTCGGAGTAGATGCCGGTGAGGGCGCCTAGGGTGTTGAGCCGCAGCTTCTTCAGGGTCGGGGTGTTGCCGTTGTTCGCTTCCAGGGCCAGCCGGTAGTGCTCGATCGCCTTGTCCAGGAGGTCCTTGTTCTCGGCCCCCTCCTTGCCGGGGCGGTAAAGGGCCTGCGCGGAACTGGCCAGGTAGAAATGGGCCTCGGGCAAGTTCGGGTTCAGGGACGCCGCCCGCTCGTACTGCTCCAACGCCCTGCGGAAGTTCTCTTCCTGGTAGAGCCGGTTGCCCTCTCGGAGCGCGTTCTTGGCCTTGATCCGACTGCAACCCACACCGGCCAGGAGGGGCAGGAGCGCGACGATCGCCAGGGCCTGACAACGGGTTCTCATCAGCCGGCTCCCCGGAAAGGATTGAGGGTAAAGAGACTCGGACATCCGTTCGAAGGCGCGGATTATAGACTCACTGGGAGAAGCAAGTCAAGGAATCGGACGCTCGGTTGACCGACCCGCGAGCGGCCCCTAAACTGAAGAGGGGGCGGCAGAAACGTCCCCTCGCCATGATCAGGTTCGAGGACATCTACGAGACGGTCAAGCGCCACCACCCGGGCGCCGACCTGGAGATTTTGCGCAAGGCCTACGTCTTCTCCGCGGTCGAGCACAAGGGGCAGACCCGCGCCTCGGGCGAGCCCTACCTCGTGCACCCCCTGGAGGTGGCCGCCATCTTGGCCGAGCTGCGCATGGACCCCGCCTGCGTGGCGGTGGGGCTGCTCCACGACGTGCTCGAGGACACCCTGACCGACGCCGAGCGGATCAAGGAGTACTTCGGGGCCGACGTCCTCCACATCGTGGAGGGGGTCACGAAGATCGGCAAGATCCCCCTCTCCACCTCCGAGGAGCGCCAAGCCGAGAACTACCGCAAGATGCTCCTGGCCATGGTGGACGACATCCGCGTCATCCTGGTCAAGCTCGCCGACCGCCTCCACAACATGCGGACCCTCCAGTACCTGCCGGACGACCGCCGGGTTCGAATCGCGCGCGAGACCATGGACATCTACGCTCCCCTGGCCGGACGCCTGGGGATGAGCAAGATCAAGAACGAGCTGGAGGACCTCTCCTTCCAGTACCTGGAGCCCGAGGCCTACAAGGACCTCTCGGTCCGGGTGGGGGAGCGCCGAAAGCAGGCCACCGCGTTCATCGAGAAGGTGAAGGCCACGGTGGCGGAGAAGCTGAAGGCGGCCACTATCGAGGCCAGCCTGGAGGGGCGCATCAAGCGCCTGTACTCCATCCACCACAAGCTGCGCCGGCAGCGGATCGACCTCGACCAGGTCTACGACTTCGTGGCCCTGCGCATCCTGGTCCACTCCATCCCGGACTGCTACGCCGCCCTGGGGGTGCTCCACAACATGTGGCGGCCGGTGCCCGGCCGGATCAAGGACTTCATCGCCATGCCGCGCCCGAACGGCTACCAGTCCCTGCACACCTCCGTGATCGGGGAGGAGGGCCACCCCTTCGAGATCCAGATCCGGACCGAGGAGATGCACGGGGTGGCGGAGGAGGGCATCGCCGCCCACTGGAAGTACAAGGAGGGCCGCACCGGCTTCGACAAGGAGGACCACGCCTTCTCCTGGCTGCGCCAGCTCCTGGAGTGGCAGCAGGAGGTCAAGGACCCCCACGAGTTCCTGAACTCCTTGAAGCTGGACCTGTATCCGGAGGAGGTGTACTGCTTCACCCCCAAGGGAGAGGTGAAGACCCTGCCCCGCGGCGCCTCCCCCGTGGACTTCGCCTACGCCATCCACACGGAGGTCGGCAACCAGTGCGTGGGGGCGCGGGTCAACGGCAAGATGGTCCCCCTCCGCTACAAGCTGAAGAACGGAGACATCGTCGAGATCCTGACCGCGAGCGGCCACCACCCCAGCCGCGACTGGCTGGGCCTCACCGTGACCAACAAGGCGCGGGCCAAGATCCGCCACTACCTCAACGTGGCGGAGAAGCAGCAGGCGGTGGACATCGGCAAGAAGCACTGCGAGCGGGAGCTGAAGCGCTACGACCTCACCCTCAAGAAGCTCCTGGCCGACCCCGCCAAGGTCGAGGCCCTGGCCCAGGACCTGGGGGTGGGGACCAAGCTCGATGAGCTCCTAGCCGCCGTCGGCTACGGCAAGCTCTCCATGCGCCAGGTCCTGGCCCGGCTGGTTCCGGCGGACAAGCTGGAGGCTCCCCCCGCCCCCGAGAAGCCGCGCCCGATCGCGGAAGCCGTGAAGCGCCTGCTCCGGGTGGGGGAGGAGAGGATCAAGGTCCGGGGGACCGACGACCTCCTCGTCTACCGGGCCAAGTGCTGCAACCCCATCATGGGCGAGCCCATCGTCGGGTACATCACGCGGGGCAAGGGGGTTTCCGTGCACAGCCAGAACTGCCCCAACGTGGTGAACCTGCTCTACGACCCCGAGCGGAGGATGGCGGTGGAGTGGGAGCACGGCAGCGAAGGGGCCTACGACGTCCGCATCGCGGGCGACGCGCAGGTCCGCACCTTCGACGATCGCACCGCCTCCATCGAGCTCACCCTCCGCATCAACGACTTGAAGCACCTGGACAAGGTCGTGAAATCGGTCCGGGGGGTGGCGGGGGTGATCGACGTGGAGCGCCAGGCCGTCCCCCGCTGAGGCCTCCCCTTGCACTCCGGGACCCTTGCCGATAGGCTTCTGGCGCCCCGCTGGAGGACCCGCTGCCCAGGAAACAAGTCACGACCACCCACGCTCCCAAGCCGATCGGGCCCTACTCCCAGGGCGTCATCTCCGGGGGGCTGCTCTTTGTCTCCGGACAGATCCCCCTCGATCCCAAGACCAACGAGCCCCTGACCGGGGACATCGAGTCCCAGACCGAGCAGGTGATGAAGAACCTCCTGGCCATCCTCAAGGAGGCCAAGATGGGGCCCCAGAACGTGGTCAAGACCACGGTCTTCTTGCTCGACCTGGCCGACTTCGCCCGCATGAACGAGGTCTACGGGCGCTATTTCGGCAAGCAGCCGCCCGCGCGCTCCACCGTGCAGGTCGCGGCCCTGCCCCGGGGGGCCCGGGTGGAGATCGACCTCGTCGCGTCGTACTAGGCTCGGGTCGCGGGCGGCCGGGCGGCCGCGCGTTCTGGAGAGCGGCGGGGGGGGCCGCTCAGGCCGCGGAGGGCTTGGGCTGGCGCGCGGGCTTGGTGATGTACCCGGAGCGGAGGCAGCGCGTGCAGACCCGGAGCTTGCGGTGCACGCCCTTCAGGACCGCCCGCACCCGCTGGAGGTTCGGGTTGAACCGGCGGTGGGTGACGTTGTGGGCGTGGCTGATCCGGTTCCCGAACTGGGGTCCCTTGCCGCAGACGTCGCATCGCTGGGCCATCACGTCCTCCTTGGGGGGCCCTTTCGGCCCGGACGGTAAACTGCGATTATAGCCAGGATCGCGCCGGGTTCAAAGCGCGGCCTCGGCCCGTGATTGTGGGCCCCTGGGCCCCATGCTATAGTCACAAACCGTCCGTCGTCCGTGCGCATCCCTAGGAGTTTCTAGCGGGTCTTCTGCTCACGATATGGTCCAGTTCAACTTCAGCGAACGGACCATCAAGGCCAAGGTGGTCTATTACGGGCCCGCCCAGTCGGGCAAGACCACGAACCTCGAGCAGATCCACCGCCTGACGGATCCCGAGAGCGCCAACCGCCTGATCTCGCTCAACACCGCCCAGGACCGGACCCTCTTCTTCGACCTCCTTCCCTTCAGCCTGGGCGCGGTGTCCGGCTACGACTTCAAGATCCAGCTCTACACCGTTCCCGGCCAGGTGCAGTACAACGCCACGCGGCGGGTGGTGCTGGCGGGGGCGGACGCGGTGGTGTTCGTGGCGGACAGCCAGAAGGCGGCGCACAAGGAGAACGTGTCCGCCTTCGAGAACATGAAGGTCAACCTGCTGGCCAACCGCCTGGTCCCGGAGAAGGTGCCCCTGGTCCTCCAGTACAACAATACAACCTGAAGGAGAAGGGTCTCGATCCCGCCAGCGTCCCGGATGTCGTGAAAGAGGCCTTCTCGACCCTGCTCAAGAAAGTGCCTGCCCCCTCCCCGGGGGAGACGATGGCCGCTCCCCCGCGCGTGATCGTGACCCAGGGAGCGGACGCCGAGCGAGCCTACCCCGTCCAAGCCACGCCCGACGGGGGGCTGGTCTCGGAAGAGCTGCTCCATCGGGCCATCCGCTCGAACGTGGCGCTGGCCGAGGCCTTGTCCGGGTTCGTGGAGGAGATGAACCTGGGCCTGGCCACGATCCTGTCCCACGCCGACCTGGCCCTCTCCTACCGGGACGAGGCCAAGCGCGCGGCGGGCATCGGCACCATCCAGAAGGAGGCCTCGCGCCTGCGCCAGATCATGAGGGGGCTGGCAACCTCGGCCGGGGCGCGCCCGGAGGCCTCCCCCGCCCCAGTCCCCGGCCCCGGCGGCTTCCGGGCTGGAAGGACTGTTGCGGGAGTCGATGGACGCGGCCCGCGCCATCCTCGGGGCGCGGGGCGTGACCGTCGACCTGCGCGTCGCCCCGGGCACCGCGCTGCCCCGCTGCCCGCCGCCCAGCCTGCGCCGGATGGCCACCTCGCTCCTTCACGGGATCGCCGCCGTTTCTCCGCCGGGGGCGTCGATCCAGGTGCGCAGCGAGCGGAAACCCGTTCTCCTGCGCAGCAAGGACGGGGAGGTCAAGCGCGACTTCCTCATGGTGGCCCTCGGCCACGGGGGGATCCTGTCCCCCGAAGACCAGCAGCGGCTGCTGCAAGGGACGGACCCCGGTCCCCTGGGTGAGGCCTACCGCCTGGTCCGGGAGTTGGGGGGCTTCCTTCGGTTCGCACCCCTCCCCGGGGGATCCCTTGAGACCCGCGTCTTCCTGCCCGCGGCATGACGCCTCTCGTCCCGCCGTTCCTTGAAGCGCTTGACCGAACGCGACCCCCGGCGGCCGGTTGCGACAGAGCAGAGGCTGCCCAAGGCTACTGGACCTGACTCGGCGTCGGTTCGTGGTAGCGTCACATCCTGACTCGCCCCCATGACGGGCGCTACGGCCAGGAGGGCCGAAGGTAAAGCACGTGGAGCGTCGAGATTCCCGCCGACGTTTGGCGGACGCCGCGGGAAGCGTGAACGGCACGTTGAGGACGCTGGCTCCGATGTCACCCCCAGCCGGACAGCACGAAGCGGTGAGGAGGCTCGAGTCTCCTCCCCCCGCCGACCAGGAGGTTCCATGCGCTTGATCCGTTTGCTCCCCTGCGGTGCCGTCCTCGCCGCCGCGTCCTTTAGCCTCGTTCCCGTTCCCGCCTCCGCCGCCGGCTTTGCCATCTTCGAGCAGGGGGCCGGGGGGATGGGCTTCGCGGTGGCCTACACCGCCCAGTCCCAGGACGGGTCCGCCATCTTCCACAACGCCGCCGGCATCGCCTTCCTCAAGGGGACTCAGATCTACATCGGGGGAACCCTGATCCATCCCAGCTCCGACTTCACGGGCGACGCCCCCTTCCCGGGGCCGGGGGTGACCGAGACGGGGGACGTGGGGGTGATCCCCATCCCCGCGGTCTATTACACCCAGCACCTCTCGCCGGGCCTCGTCCTGGGGGTCGGGATCGACTCGCCCTTCGGGCTCCGGACCCAGTGGGCCAACCCCGACACCTATAGCGGGCGCTACATCTCGCTCGAGGCGGAGGTGAAGTCGATCTCCGTGAACCCCACCCTGGCCTACAAGCTGGCCGACCGCCTCTCCATCGGGGCCGGCCTGGACGTGCGTCTGTCGAGCGTGAGCCTGAGACGCCGCGTTCCCGCCGTGAACCCCTTCACCCAGAAGGTGGTCGACATCGCGGAGGTCGCGCTGCAAAGCAACACCAACACCGGGTTCGGCTTCAACCTGGGCCTGCTGGCCAAGCCCACCGAGAACCTCGCCCTCGGCGTGGGCTACCGCCACCGGGTCAAGATCGACTACGACGGCACCGCCGCCTTCAAGCAGATCCCCACCGGCAACACCCAGCTCGACACCCTGGTCACGCCCAGCCTTCCCGCGGGAACCCCCGCCCTCAAGACCTCCATCGAGTTCCCGTCCATCGTCACCACCGGCGTGGCTTACACCTGGAAGGACTGGACCTTCGCCGCGGACGCGGACTGGTACCAGTGGTCCACCTTCAACCGCCTCACCTTCGTCTTCCCCGACCAGCCCAGCCTCAGCCAATCCCTCCCCGAGAACTACACGGACTCCTGGCAGTTCCGCTTCGGGCTGCAGCGCCGGGTGAACGACGCCTGGGCGGTGCGCGCGGGCTACGCCCGCGACAACACCCCCGTGCCCGCGGGCTCCGTCACCCCTCTCCTCCCCGATTCCACCCGCGACATCTTCGCCCTGGGCGTTTCCTGGACGTCGGGCCGCCTCCGGCTCGACGCCGGGGGCTGGTACGTCCGCTTCCACGACCGGTCGACGGAAGGGCTGGACCGGGACGGCTACAACGGGACCTACCACAGCACGGCCATCAACGGCGGCCTGTCGCTGGGCTATCGCTTCTAGCAAGGGGAATCACGATGAAGAAAAACCGCCGCCTCACCCTCGCCAGCCTCCTCGCCGGCCTGGCCCTCGCCGCCGTCTTGAGCCACGCCCAGACGGGAGCGGTCACCAGCCCCCTGAGCTTCCGCAGCTACGTGGCCCTGGGCGACAGCCTCACCGCGGGGGTGGTCTCCGCGAGCCTGGTCAAGACCCACCAGCTGAAGTCCTTCCCCGCGCTGATCGCGGGCCAGGCGGGCGTCTCGGACTTCCAGGAGCCCCTCGTCTCCGAGCCCGGCCTCCCCCCCGAGCTCACCCTGTTCAGCCTCCTCCCCGCGACCTTGATCGGCCCCAAGGCCTCGACCCCCGGCACGCCCGCGAACCTGACCCTGCCCCGCCCCTACAACAACCTGGGCGTGCCCGGGGCCACCTCCGTGGACTGCCTCAGCACCACGAGCGGAGGCGCCCACGACCTCGTTCTGCGGGGCCTGGGCACCGCGGTCCAGCAGGCGGTGGCCTTGAAGCCCACCTTCATCACCCTCTGGATCGGGAACAACGACGTGCTGGGGGCGGCCATCGCCGGCGAGGCCATCGATGGCGTGACCTTGACCCCCACCGCGACCTTCCGGGTCGTCTACGCCCAGATCGTGACCGCCCTCAAGGCCACGGGCGCTCCCATCGTGGCCGCCAACCTGCCCGACGTGACCACGATTCCCTTCGTCCCCCCCGTCCCCCCCGTGGTGGTGAACCCGGTCACCCGCCAGCCCGTGCTCGTCAACGGTCAGCCGGTGCCCTTGATCGGACCCAACGGGCCGCTCAGCAGCGGTTCCTTCGTGACCCTGAACGCCACCCAGTATCTGGCCCAAGGGATCGGGATACCCACCGGCCTGGGCGGGACCGGCGCCGCCCTCCCCGACCAGGTGATCCTCGATCCCAACAAGCTGGCCATCATCCGCGACCACGTGAGCGCGGACAACCAGGCCATCGCCGACATCTGCGGCCTGGCCAATATCCCCGTCCTGGACGTGAACAGCCTGCTGCGGGAGTTCGCGACCACGGGCCGGGACGTGGCCGGCATCACCTACAGCAGCGCCTTCCTGACGGGCGGGATCTTCAGCTACGACGGGGTCCATCCCACCGAGATGGGCTACGCCCTCGTGACCAACGAGTGGATCCGCGTCATCAACGCGAACGGGGGGAGCCTGCCTCCCCTCGACCTCGGCCAATTCGCCTTCCGGTCGGGGCGGCGCTTGGCCGCGTCCAGCCTCGAGAGAGGCGCGCCCGCGGCGGGGCTCCCCTTCGAGTTCAGCCGCGAGGCCTACGAGCAGCTGCGCGCGCTCTTCCCGAGGGTGGACGGGCGGTAGTCATCCCCCCGGCCCGGGCTCCCCTCCCGGGCCGCGGGCCTTTCGTTTGTGCGGTTCGCGCCACCAGGGTGGTGCCGGTGACGAGGCGGGGCCCGCCAAGGCGAGCGGCAACGACAGCGTGGCCCGCGGTTCTCTGCGCGCGCTGCGACCACGGGTGGGCGACAATTGGGCGACAGGCGGGGGTCGAGCCCGCCGGTCGTGGGGTGGAGCTCCTGGCTCCGACCCGGAGCGACCAAGCTCGGATCGAAGCTGCGATGCGGGCCTTCCCGTCTGGCGGCCGCTCTTCGGCCTGTGAGGCTGCGCACAGGACCACGATCCTGCCCCTCCTATAGTCGGTCGCCAGGAAGTGCTCACCCGGGCCATGAGTCTTCGCCCGGTTATTGGGGGATCGGTTATGACTATGGCAACCCGTCGCGGACTCCTCGCATCGTCGGTCATTCTTTTCTCGGCCTTCCCTCTCCTGGCCAACTCGATCAGCATGGGACCCCAAGCGATGGAAGGCGACCTCAAGGTCAGTCCCGGCACCGTCCTCATGGCCGGATACGATTTTACGATTCCGGGATCCCACCCGCCGGACACGGTGCAGCTCGTGAATGCCTTCGTGACCTTTCAGGCCCAGTGCGCCTCGGGCGCGGGCGGGGGCACAATCGTTGTGTCTCTCTCTGGTAATCCCGTCACCGTGCCCCAGAACGCCAGTGGCTGGTTCCCGAGCGGAGACCAGAGCAGCCCCTTGGTCTACCAGGGGTCGGTCGCGGTGCCCGATCTCTGTGGTGGGGGGCTGGTGAGGCTCCAGAGCGGGGGCACGTTCTCCGGTGATCTCCAGGCGAGCGACACGACGCATTCCGTGCATCTGCGGTGGCATTACAGCGCGAACGGGAGTTCCGGCTCTTGGAGCGGGACGGCGAGCTTCACGCCGGACCCGCTCCAGGGAGGCCGGTGAGGTTCTGGACGGGACCGACGCCGGTCCGTGTCGACGATTCTCAAACGGGTGACGGCCGGCGGCTGGAGAAATGTCGACGATGGTGTCGCGGGGCGCGCTCCGGGCGGCGTGTTCAGGGGCACTTCAGGATCTTGCGGGCCCACTGGCTGGTTCCCATCCCGCCCGGCTCCGGGACAACCCCGGCGCCGATCGCTCAGGTCCCCTGGCTCTCCAGGAGGGCGGTGAGGGCGAAGGCGTCGGGCACGATGTGGTCCGGGCGGTAGGCGTAGCGGGTCAGGTCTTCCCGCCGGGAGACCCCGGAGAGCACGAGCACCGTCACCAGCCCGGTCTGGAGGCCGGCGATGATGTCGGTCTCCATGTTGTCGCCCACCATCCAGGCCTCCTCGGAGTGGGCCTGCAGGTGGCGCAGGGCGGCCCGCATCATGAAGGCGCTGGGCTTGCCCACGTAGAAGGGGCGCTTGCCCGTGATGCGCTCGATGGGGGCGGCGAAGGCCCCGCAGCTGGGCCGCCCCAGGGGGCCCGCCACGTCGGGGTTGGTGGCGACGAAGCGGGCGCCCTGGAGCACGAGCTGGGCCGCGCGCTGGATCATGTCGAAGTTGTAGGCCCGGGTCTCCCCCAGCACCACGAAGTCGGCGTCGGTCTCGGTGAGGGTGAAGCCGGCCTGGTAGAGGGCGTGGACGAGGGCGCCCTCTCCCACCACGTAGGCCCGGCGCCGGTCCCCCGCCTGATGGTCGAGGAACTCCGCGGTGGCCATGGCCGAGGTGTAGAAGTGGTCGACGGGGATCTTGAGGCCGGCGGCCTGCATCCGGTTGGCGAGGTCGGCCGGGGTCTGGGAGGAGTAGTTGGTCAGGAACAGGAAGGGGTGGGCGGAGCGGAGAAGCCAGTCCACGAGCTCGGGGGTTCCCGGCAGGGCCCGGTCGTCCTCGAGCATCACCCCGTCGATGTCGAGGATGAGCGCTCTCAAGCGCCGGGACTCCCTCCGGGGACGAGGTCGACGGTCTCGTTCAGGTCGGGCACGTGGGCGGGGAAACCGCGCTCCTTGACGATCTTGGCGGCCAGGGCCTCCGCCGCGTCCGCTTCGCCGTGGGTCACGTAGACGCCCTTGGGCGGGCGGGAGACCGAGGACAGCCAGCGCAGCAGCTCGGGGGCGTCGGCGTGGCCGGACATCCCCTTCAGGCTCGTCACCTCCGCCAGCACCCGCACCTCGTCCTTGTGGATGTGCACGACCCGCGCGCCGTCCAGGAGGGCGCGCCCCAGGGTGCCCTCGGCCTGGTAGCCGGTGATGAGAAGAGTGTTCTCGGCCCGGGGCAGGCGCACCCGGCAGTGGTGCAGGATGCGGCCCCCGGAGAGCATCCCGCTCGAGGAGATGATCACCGCCGGCCCCCGGAGGGTGTTCAGGGCCTCCGACTCCGCCTGCGTCCGGTGCAGGTGCACCCACTTCCCGTAGAGCAGGCTCCGGCCCCCGATGTCGTTCAGGCTCACCCGCTGGGCATCGGGAAACTGGCTGTAGATGCGGGTCGCGTCCACCGCCATGGGGCTGTCGAGGTGGATGGGGAAGGGTGGCAGCCGCCCCTGGCTCACCAGCTCGTCCATGAGGAAGATCATCTGCTGGGCCCGCCCCACCGCGAAGGCGGGGACGAGCAGCACGCCCCCGCGCGCGAACGTCCGCTGCAGCACCCCCTCCAGCTGGTCCAGGATGGGCACCGCGGCGTGGGTCCGGTTCCCGTAGGTGCTCTCCACCACCACGTAGTCGGCCTCCGGGCAGAGCGCGGGGTCCTTGGTCATCACGGCGTCGAAGCGGCCCACGTCCCCGCTGAACAAGACCCGGGTCTCCCCGCCCTCCCCCCGGATGGTCAGCTCCACCGAGGCCGCGCCCAGGAGGTGGCCGGCTTCGCGGTAGGAGAAGGCGAGGGCGGGCGTGAGCTCGCGCCGCTCTCCCAGGGGAAGGGTGCGGAAGAGCTTCAAGCACTCCGAGACGTCGGCCTCCGCGAAGAGGGGCAGGGCGGGCTGGTGCTTGGTCAGGCCCTTGCGATTGAGATAGTCCGCGTCCTCCTGCTGCAGGCGGGCCGCGTCCAGGAGCAGGATCTCCGCGAGCTCGCGGGTGGGCGGCGTGCAATGGATGGTCCCCCGGAAGCCCTGCTTCACCAGGCGCGGAACGCGGCCGATGTGGTCCATGTGGGTGTGGGTGAGGACGAGATGGGGCACGGAGGCGGGGGGGTAGGAGGGCTCGGCCCAGTTGCGCTGGCGCATGGCCTTGTCGCCCTGGAACATCCCGCAGTCGATCATGAGGCGCTCCGTCCCCGTCTCCACCAGGTACTGCGACCCGGTGACGGTCTTGGCCGCGCCCAGGAAGGTGAGCCGTGGCATGGGGGGCGGGGGCTCCCTAGCGGAGCATCTTTCGCAAGACGGTCTGGAGGATCCCGCCGTTGCGGTAGTAGTTGATCTCGACGGGGGTGTCCAAGCGGGCCAGGACCGGGAAGGAGCCCCGGGTGCCGTCGGCCCGCTCCACCTCGACCCGCATCTCCTGCCGCGGCCGGAGGCCGCCGCTGATGCCGGCGATGGTGAGCGCCTCCCGGCCGGTGAGGCCCACCGACTCCGCATTCTGGCCGGCCTGGAACTGGAGGGGCAGCACCCCCATCCCCACCAGGTTGCTGCGATGGATGCGCTCGTAGCTCTCCGCGATCACCGCCCGCACCCCCAGGAGGAGCGTCCCCTTGGCCGCCCAGTCCCGCGAGGAGCCGCTGCCGTACTCCTTGCCCGCCACCACCACCAGCGGCGTGCCCTCCGTCCGGTAGCGCTGGGCCGCGTCGTAGATGTCCATGCGCTCCCCGCTCTTGACATGGACGGTCACCCCCCCCTCCACCCCGGGAACCATGAGGTTCTTGAGGCGGATGTTGGCGAAGGTGCCCCGCACCATCACCCGGTCGTTGCCGCGTCGCGAGCCGTAGGAGTTGAAGTCCTTCTTCTCGACTCCTTTGGACTTCAAGTATCGCCCGGCCGGGCTGGCTTCCGCGATGTCACCGGCGGGGGAGATGTGGTCGGTGGTGACGGAGTCGCCCAGGACGGCGAGCACGCGGGCGGCGCGGATGTCGGTCGTGGGCGCCGGCTCCCGGCTCAGGCCCGAGAAGAAGGGGGGGTCCTGGATGTAAGTGGAGTCCTCCTTGAAAGCGAAGAGGTCGCCCCCCGCCACGGGTATGGCGTTCCAGGTGGGATTCCCGTCGAAGACGTTGCCGTAGGCGGACCGGAACATGTCGCCGCTGATGGTGGCCATGAGCTCCGCCACCTCCCCCTGGGCGGGCCAGATGTCGGCCAGCATGACCGGCCGGCCGCCCCCGTCCTTCCCGATCGGCTCCGAGGTGAGGTCGAGGTCGGTGGTGCCGGCGAGGGCGTAGGCCACGACCAGGGGGGGCGAGGCCAGGTAGTTGGCCTTCACGTCGGGGTTGATCCGGCCCTCGAAGTTGCGGTTGCCGGAGAGCACGGCCGCCGCCACCAGCTTGCCCTCGTTCACGGCCCGGGAGACGGGAGGGGGCAGGGGGCCGCTGTTCCCGATGCAGGTGGTGCAGCCGTAGCCCACGAGGTGGAAGCCGAGGGCCTCCAGGTCCTTCATGACCCCGGCCTTCCGAAGGTATTCGGTCACGACCTTGGAGCCGGGGGCCAGGCTGGTCTTGACGTAGGAAGGGACCTTGAGCCCGCGCGCCGCCGCCTTGCGGGCCAAGAGCCCCGCCCCCAGCATCACCGAGGGGTTGGAGGTGTTGGTGCAGCTGGTGATGGCGGCGATGACGACGGCCCCGTGCTTCAGCTCCGCCCTCTTCCCCCCGAACTCCAGGGGCGCGCTGCGCGAGAGGTCCTCCGCCCCCATCCCGAAGCCGCGCTCCTTCACGGGAGCGGTGAGCGCCTTGCGGAAGGCCTCCTTCATCTGGTGGAGGGCGACGCGGTCCTGGGGGCGCTTGGGCCCGGCCAGGCTGGCCTCCACCTTCCCGAGGTCCAGCTCCGGAGCGGCCCGTGCGCCGGAGGTATTCCAGGGTCTCCTGGTCCACGGGGAAGAAGCCGCAGGTGGCCCCGTACTCGGGGGCCATGTTGGCGATCGTGGCCCGGTCCGCCAGCGTCATCTGGCCCAGGCCGGGCCCGAAGAACTCCACGAACTTCTCGACCACGCCCTTCTTGCGCAGGATCTGGGTCACGGTCAGGACGAGATCGGTGGCGGTGACGCCCTCCTTGAGCTCGCCCACGAGCTTGAAGCCCACCACCTGGGGGGTGACCATGTAGAGGGGCTGGCCCAGCATGACCGCCTCCGCCTCGATCCCCCCCACCCCCCATCCCAGCACCCCCAGGCCGTTGATCATGGTGGTGTGGGAGTCGGTGCCCACCAGGGTGTCCGGAAAGGCCACCGTGGCCCCTTCTTCTTTCTTCGTCAGCACGACCTTGGCCAGATACTCCAGGTTCACCTGGTGGACGATCCCGGTGGCGGGGGGCACTACCCGGAAGTTGGCGAAGGCCATCTGGCCCCAGCGCAGGAATTCGTAGCGCTCGCGGTTGCGCGCGAACTCGATCTCCGCGTTCTTGGCCAAGGCCTCGGGGGAGCCGAACACGTCGACCTGCACGGAGTGGTCCACCACCAGATCCACGGGGACGAGGGGGTTGATCTTCTTGGGGTCGCCCCCCAGCCGCTTCATCGCCCCCCGCATGGAGGCGAGGTCCACCACCGCGGGCACCCCCGTGAAGTCCTGCAGGATCACCCGCGCGGGCATGTAGGGCAGCTCCACGTCCCGGGGGGCGGCCGCGTTCCAGCCGGCCAGGTTGCGCACGTCGTCCGCCGTCACCAGCTCCCCATCCACGTTCCGGAGCACCGCCTCCAGGAGCACCCGGATCGAGAAGGGCAACCGGGGAAGGCCGGGGGCCAGGCCCGCCTTTTCCAGGGCGGCCAGCCGATAGAGAGTGGCCGGCCCCTGCCCGGTCTCGAAGACCGCGCGCGCGCCGAAAGCGTCCGTCTTCATGGCTCTCCTTCTCCCGGCCCTTCCGCCGTCCGGGCCGTCTGGTGCAGGGACAGGACCTGGATGAGGACCCGCATCTCCCAGACGTACTCCGCCGAGCCGGGACTGAGTTCTCGCCAGTACGCAGGGGCGCTGTCGGTCGGCACCACCCTCTCCCAGCACAGGAGGGGGACCCGCTCGCCGGGATGCTGGTTCCAGACCAGCTTCTCCGTGGGCCGATTCTGCCTCTCTTCCTCGCTGACGGGAGCCCGGAAGGTCACGCGGTAGCGCATGAGCTGGTAGAGCGCCTGGCGGCGGGGGCTCACGAAGAAGCGGTAGGCGCCGGCCGCCCGCGCGTTCTCGAACCTTCCCTCCACCACCTCCCATGCGGAGACGTTGTCCACGCCCTCGGGAGCGGGAGAGGTGAACTCGGTCAGCCGGTCTCCCCGCGTCGCGGGCTCATCCGAGGCCGCGCCCGCCAGGAGGGACAGCACGAAGAGGGCTCCGCGCATGGAGCTTCCAGCTTACACCAGGGGCGCGATCGGCGGCGCGTGGGGCCGTCGGTGCAGGGGTTAAGGACGGGTCCGTGGCACCCTCAGGATCCTTTCCGCGGGGTCCGGCGCGGAGCGGCGGGCGCCGCCCGCCGCCCCCCCGGGAGGGAGAACCGTGGCGACGAGACCGCGGGGCTCCCGGGATCGAAGAAGCGCAGAAGCTCCTGCGCGGCGAGGCGGACGCCCACGCGCGGAGAGACGCCGACCTCCACCGGGGCCCGTCCCGCACGCAGGGTGAGGGCCGCGTCGGACGCGAAGAGGTTGGAGCCGGAGAAGCGGGTGTCGATTCCCAGCGCCCGGCAGAGCCGCCCCGGGCCGCGGCAGGAGAGCCGGGGCAGGGCGGTCTGGGGGAGGGGCTCCGCGGCCCGGATCAGCACGCAGCCGGGCACGCCCGGCCGGTCCGCGGCCAGGTTGAGGCAATGGTGCATGCCGTACACGAAGTAGACGTAGATGGTCCCGGCCGGGCCCCAGAGCGGATCCGTGCGCGGGGTACGGCCGTGGAAGGCGTGGGCGGCGGGATCCGACTGTCCGAGGTAGGCTTCGGTCTCCACGATCCGCACCGCAAGCGCTCGCCGGCCGCGCCCCGCCACGAGGATTTGTCCCAAGAGGCCCCGGGCCGCCTCCGCGGGAGGCTTCCTGAGCAGCGCGCGCAAGCGCTGCCGCTCGCGGCCGCGCGGAGGCGCCAGGAGCCGGGGCATGGCCCGCAGTATAGGGTTCCCCCCGGGCGGGGTCTTCCTGGCGGTAGCATAGGGCATGGTCAACCCGGTCCGCTCCGGAGGGAGTGCTCCCCTGGGCACGGCCCCCGAGCGCCTGGTCCTCCTGGTGGAGGACGAGCCCCAGATGCGCCGCTTCCTGCGCGCCGCCCTCGTGGGCCACGGCTACCGCCTCGCGGAAGCGGAAACCGGAAGCGCCGCTCTCACCGAGGCCGCCACCCGGAACCCGGAGATGGTCCTCCTGGACCTGGGGCTGCCCGACATGGATGGAATCGAGGTCACGCGACGGCTGCGCGAGTGGTCACAGACACCCATCATCGTGATCTCGGCCCGGGGCCAGGAAAAGGACAAGGTGACCGCGCTCGACGCGGGGGCGGACGACTATCTGACCAAGCCCTTCGGGGTGGACGAGCTCCTGGCCCGCATGCGCGTGGCCCAGCGCCACCACGAGGCCCTCGCGGGCGGAGACGAGAAGGCGGTCTTCACCCGCGGCGACATCCGGGTGGACCTCGCCCGCCGACAGGTTTTCGTGGGCGGCGAGGAGAAGCACCTCACGCCCACGGAGTACCGGCTCCTGGCCGCCCTGGTGCGCAACGCCGGGAAGGTCCTCACCCACCGCCACCTGCTGAAGGAAGCCTGGGGCCCGGCCTACGCCTCCGAGACCCAGTACTTGCGCGTTTACATGGGCCAGCTCCGCCACAAGCTCGAGCCCGATCCCGCGCGGCCGCGGTACCTGGTCACGGAGCCCGGTGTCGGCTATCGGCTTCGGCTGGAGTAAGCGACCCGGCTGCTGCCGGCCCCCGGGCCCGCCGCTCATGTCTCGAGGATGACCCCAGATGCTTCGCGTGGTCCTCATCGACTGGAGCCCTGCCCCTGCGGCCGCCCGCCACGCGCGCTGGCTCAGGGGAGCGGGCTACGTCGTCGAGGTCCGGGCGCCCCAGAGTGGCGGCGAGCTCAAACCCGTGCTGGACCGCCCGCCCCACGCCTTCGTGATCGATCTCGGCCGCCTCCCGTCCCAGGGGTGTGGGGTGGCGGTCATGCTTCGTCAGCGGCGAGCGACGCGGGGGGTGCCCATGGTCTTTGCCGACGGCGAGCCGGAGAAAGCGGCCCGGGTACGAAGCCTGCTCTCGGACGCAACCTACACGGAGTGGCGGGGGATCCGCGGCGCCCTGAAGCGCGCGATCAAAGCGCCCCCCGAGCGGCCCCTGGCGCCCTCCACCATGGCGGGATACTCCGGAACCCCCCTCCCGAAGAAGCTGGGCTTTCGACCCGGGTCCCGGGTCGCCCTCCTCGGCGCCCCGCCGGGCTTCGAGGGGAGATTCGGCGCCCTGCCGGAGGGCGTTCGCATCCAGAGGCGGGCTCGGCCGAGCCCCCGCGTCATCGTGCTTTTCGCCTTGTCCCAGGGGGACCTGGCCCGGCGCTTTCCCGCTGCGGCCCGGGCTCTCTCCGAAGGCGGTGCGCTCTGGATCGCATGGCGGAAACAGGCATCGGGCGCGCAGACCGACCTCGGGGAGCGCGTGGTTCGCGCCTTCGGGCTCCAAGCCGGCTTCGTCGACTACAAGATCTGCGCGATCGACGAGACCTGGTCGGGGCTCTGCTTCGCTCGGCGCCGTGCCACCCCTTCCGCCCGGCCGGTCGGCTAGGGCGCGGGGGACGGGGTGCGGAGCCACTCCTCGACCGCCTGATGCTCTTCCGCCACCTTGAGCCGGCGCAGGAGAGGCTCCGGCTTCGACCGCACCACGTCGGCGCGGTCGAAGGGCATGCGGTCGTACATCTGGCCGCCCGGGAAGTGGCAGGGGGTGCAGCGTCGCTCGAGGATCGGCTGGACTCGGCTCCGGAAGGCGCCGTCACCCGCGGTGGCCGCGGCGAGAGCGGCCGGGCTCGGTGCGGTTGCGCCCGGCGTTCCCGCGGGGGCCGGTGTCGGCGCGCTCTCCGCGGGGGGGCGGGTCGCGGTCTCGGAGGCCAAGGCGGTGGAACGGGACGTGGCTGCCCCATGCCGGCACCCGGCCGTGCCCGCGATCAAGAAAATGACCGCCGCGACTTCGAGCGGCCGTGAATTCATGGGAACTCTCGCTGAACCCAACAATAGGCCCCGGCCGTGGCGCGCGCACGCAAATTCATGTAAAAAGCGTCCTCGGGACACCCGCCCTGTGGCCAAGCGGCCCCGGGCCCCGGGTTGCCCAGTGGAGGTCCGGTCATGAAGCCCCTGATCCTTCCCGTCATTCTTGCCGCCTCCGCCCTGGCCGCGGGCGGCGCACCCGCGAAACCCCCGATGGGCTCGGCCGCGGTCGCCTGGGAAGACATCCTGGCCAAGCCGGCCAAGGGCCTGTCGCGGCCGGTGTTTCAAGCGCCCACCGCCACCCTGGACGAGCTCGAGGTCCACGTGACGACCCTGCCCCCCGGTGAGGCGCCCCACCCCCCCCACAAGCACCCCGACGAGGAGATCATCATCATCAAGGAAGGCACGGTCGAGGCCATCGTCAACGGCGAGAGCCGCCGCCTGGGGCCGGGCTCCGTCATATTCCAGGCCGCGGACCAGCTCCACACCATAAAGAACGTGGGCGACGTGCCGGCCGTGTACCACGTGATCAAGTGGAACTCGCCCGGCATGCTCAAAGCCAGGCAGGGGTAGCGGATCGAAGGGGGCTCGGCGTGACTTTGGGGTCGGTGAGCGAGGAGGTTACATGCCGCGGATCGGGCTCATATTGCTTCTTGGGCTGGCCATGACCACCGCGGCGGGGCCGCGCCCGATCCAGGCGTCCACCGCCCCGGGGGGTCTGCTGCTGGTGGCCAACAAGGGCGACCACACCCTGGGCATCATCGATCCCCAGGAGAGCCGCCCGCTGGCCACGGTGGAGGAGAGCGGCGTCACCGGGCACGAGGTGATCGCCTCCCCGGACGGCCGCACCGCCTACGTGCCCATCTACGGCGATTCCGGCGTGGGCCGGCCGGGGACGGACGGGCGGACCCTGGACGTGATCGACATCGCGTCCGGCCGCC
>WNFI01382133.1_pt1 | contig 23165 bp, 19 predicted proteins | sample 5400471 | NCBI WGS metagenome assembly WNFI01 (sample SAMN13153348, study PRJNA577476) | soil metagenome | isolation source: 100 cm saprolite on Douglas fir-dominated hillslope | place: USA:California | collected 2013-09-17
GAAAGAAGGTCCCTCAAATAATCCCGTCCAGCCCAATGTCTTGGCGAGGAATGGCTGAACATGGTGGCTCAGGATTGGAACGAGCACGAAGATCGCCCATAGGCCATAGATCACACTGGGAATCGCGGCCAGGAGCTCCACAAAAAAGGACAGGGGACCGCGCAATACAGGTGGGCACATCTCGGTGGTAAAGACCGCTACCCCGATCGACAGAGGAACCGCAATGATCAGTGCCAGTAAGGATGAAACCAGCGTCCCATAGATGAACGGCAAGGCGCCAAACTGCTCGTTGACCGGATCCCAGTCACTGCCAGAGAAAAACCTGAAGCCAAAGGCGTGCCAGGAGAGCGCCGAGCGTGTGACCAGCTCGTAGACGATCAGAACCAGCAGGCCCAGCACCGCCAGCCCACACGCCAGCATGGCGCCCTCAAAGATGCGATCAGGGATCTCGCTCGGAGCAGGGAGTATGGGCGCAGCCGACGCAGCCCCTGGAGCGCCTCTAACTTTCGTCTGCTCAACAGGTTGCGGACGGGGCATGTCAGGCCTATGGAAAGCTGGATTGGCCATTCACGTTCAACCGTAGCAGACAGTTGTTACAAAGATGTTAAAATGCCTCTGCTTTTTCAGCTGCGTTCGAGATTTGAACTTAGTGCTAACTAGAAGTCGAGATGATCTTCATCATCTTGAGGTTGCGTTTCCGCGAATTAGCCTGTATTTTCATCTGCCGAACCGAAACTTGGTATGTCGATCGCGCCTGAGCGAAGCCGGCTTGTGTTCCAGAAGCTTGAGCGGGAGCTGTTGAAGCTCTCCTCCAAGCTGAAGCCGGAGAGCGTCCACGGTTTCCGCACCGGAACGCGCCGCGTGCAAACGCTGCTTGAAGAGCTGGCACCGAATCGGACCCGCAACGATAAGAAGCTATTGAACCTGCTGAAGCGGATCCGCAAGCGGGCCGGCAAAGTTCGCGACCTCGACGTACAACTGTCCGCGCTGCGAAGCTTGAAAATTCCACAGGAGCCACGGCGCAAGACGCTGCTGCTCCAGAGTTTGATTGAACTTCGCGCCGAGCACGAGAAGAAGTTGCGCAAGGCTCTGACAAAAGAGACGACTCGCGAAGTTCGCAAGCGCCTCAGGCGAGCGGCGAAGGACTTGAGCTCGGATACGCTCCGAGATCCTCTAGTGGTCGCGCAGCAAATGATGACGCGAGTTAGAGCGCCCAGGACGCTCTCGGCGACTGGCATGATTGGCTTATGCTGACGCAAAGTGCAGCCAAGCGCCTGGGGGATGTTCACGAATCGCCGCTGGTGGCCGTGCTCCACAATGTGAGCGGAGCGAAGTTCAGGCATGCAGCGGCTGCGTTATCGAGCACGCGTTTGGTACGACCTGACTTGAAACGGCAAAGTTCTGCGCCAGCCAAGTCGAGAAAACAGAACACGAAGACTGGTGCACCTGTTGTACCGGTTAGTTCCGCCGCATGACTTCTCTACGGGAATGCTGCTCAGGTACTTCCTAAATTCGTCAACCACATCAAGGATACGAAGTCACACAAAGGTATGAATCTTTTGGAGCCTTCCTTTGTGCCCCTTTGTGTCGTGGTCAATTAGGAAACTACCCTTTTACAAGATCGGTGACGTTCTTCCCTTCTGCATGTAAACTGTGAGGCTTCCCCATGCCCACGTTTGCCGCGGTTGACATCGGTTCGAACTCTGTGCGGCTGAAGATCGCGCGCCTGCAGGGACACCGCCTCCGGCCGATCCATGAAGATCGCGAAGTCACGCGCCTTGGCGAAGGTGTCTTCCGCTCCGGATTCCTGACGCCCGAATCCATGGCGGAAACCATTAAAGTCCTTCGGCGCTTTCACCGCGCCACCCAGCAGGTGGTGACCGATACCGTGCGAGTGGTGGCGACCAGTGCGTTGCGCGATGCCCGAAATTCGCAAGCTTTTCTGGAATGGGTGCGTTCGGCTACGGGCTGGCGGGTGGAGATTATCTCCGGAGTGGAAGAAGCGCGACTCATCCACCTTGGTTTGGTTTCCAGCCGGCGAGTGGACAGCCTGCCCACGCTGATGATTGATCTTGGTGGCGGCAGCTGCGAGCTGACGGTGTCCCAGGCGGGTCACATCCGCGATACGGTCAGCCTCCCATTGGGAGCGGTGCGATTGACTGATGAATTTCTTCGCCATGATCCACCGCGCAAAGGAGAACTCAAACGCCTGCGCGGGTTCATGGCGCGCGAGGTGGGACGCATCGCGCCGCGCATCGCTGCGGGGCGAGTAAGAAATGTGATCGCGACTTCGGGGACCGCCGCGGCACTCGCCGCCGCGGCGGCGCATCTGCGGAAGAAGTCTCCCAATCGCCAGCGCCCGGCGGTTTCGCGGGCCGAGATGAGCCGGATCGCCAAGCAACTGGCGCGTCTGCCGGTAGCGGAACGGCGAAAAATCGAGGGGATCGGCCCACGCCGCGCCGAAATTGTAGTCGCGGGCGCCATGGTGTACCAGGAATTACTCGACCGTTTCCGTTTGAAAGCCTTTCGCTACTCGCCTCTTGGCCTTCGCGACGGCATCCTGGCGCAGATGGCCGCCGAATATGATCGCAGCACGCGGTCAGGAAGGCAGATCGAGTCTGAGCGGTGGGAGTCAATTGCCAGAGCAGTCAAACACTATGGCATCGACCGGAAACATGCGCTCGACGTCCGCGAGTCCGCTATGTTCCTGTTTACCGGGCTGCGGTCCGTGCACCGCCTGCCGCCCGAATACCGCGAGTGGCTTTCCGCCGCGGCGATGCTTTACGAAGTCGGAGACTTCGTGAACCGAACCGGACGCCACCGGCACACACACTACATCATTTCGAACTCTGAAATCCTGGGATACACGCCGCAACAGCGCCGCCTCATCGCGGCGATTGCCCGCTATCTGGGAAAGTCACGCCCGACTGTAGAAGACGTGCCGATGAAGGCTATCGATCCCGCCGATCGATCGGGAGTGCAAAAAGCAATCTTGCTCTTGCGCCTGGCCCGCTCCCTGAATCTTGGCCGCAGCCGGGCGGTGCAAAAAGTGCGAGTTGGAGTGCGCGCCGCAGACGTGCGCCTGACGCTGGTTCCCCGCCGGAGAATGGGAGTGGATCTGGAACTCTGGGCGATCGAAAAGGACTGCACTTACTTCCGCGAGATTTTCGGACGCGAACTTTCCACGGCAGTGGCATAGAGGGCGCGGGCGACTTTTGGTGTCAAGCACCACTGCAGAGTGCCGGAAGTGCGCCGCATCTCTACCTTGGCCACGGCTCCCTTCTTCAGCTCCACGGAGGCTTCGCAACCCGAATCACTGATCACGGACCCGAGGAACTGGCTGAGATTGGGATTGTGCCCGACGACCATGATTGCTTCCTGCTTGGCGTATTTTTCCAGAAGCTTGCGAAAGTCGGCCAAACCCGCCTCCGGACGAAGTCCGGAATCGATCTGGAGTTGGCCCTCATACCCGAGCTCGTTGCCCACCAGAGAGGCAGTTTGAGTAGCACGCTTCAGCGGGCTGGAAACGATAGCGTCCACCTGCACTTCGAGCGCGGCCAGCGCGCGTCCAATGTAACCGCACTGTTCGATACCCTCCTTGTCGAGGGCACGCTTTTCATCCTTCTTGGGGTTGATCAGGTGCACACCCGCATTGGCGTGACGCAAGAAATAGAGAATCATGGCGGACTATCGTTCCTTCCCCACAAGAAGCCTGCGCATTCTGGTTTCGGTGGCAGACGGAAGGGCGGCCTGCTTCCCTTCCGCCACGTCAATCAGGAACTCCTGCGCGTTGAAAGCTGCAGCACCCACGGGAGGCTTGTTCTTGCGCTTACTGCCCACCAACTGCCACGGGCGAATGTAAGTTCCATCCTTGGTCAGGATACGCGCTTTGCGGTTGTCCGCGAGATAGGCATCGAGAATTTCATGGCGAACGCGTTCGCGGAGCAACTCCTCGCGCAACGGCACCAGCACTTCGACCCGCTCATACAGATTGCGCGGCATCCAGTCAGGACTGCCGGTGTAGATTTCCGGGTCGCCGTCATTGGCGAAGTAATAGATGCGGCTATGCTCCAGGAATCGCCCAACGATGCTGCGGACATGGATGCGGTCGCTGACGCCCCGAATTCCAGGGCGCAAGGCACAGATGCCACGAACGATGAGATCAACTTCGACCCCCGCCTGCGAAGCGCGGTAGAGAGCCTGGATTACGTTCTTGTCCAGTAACGCATTCATCTTGGCGATGATGCGCGCTTCGCGGCCCTGGCGAGCGTGTTCGGTTTCTCGATCGATCAAAGCGATGCACTTCTCCGCCAGATCGAGGGGCGCGACCAGCAGTGGCTCATAGCTTGGATTCTCCGCATACGCGGTCAGGAAACTGAAGACGTCGTGCACCGCTCGCGTAACCTGAGGATCCGCCGTGAACAAGCTGAGGTCGGTGTAAATGCGAGCGGTCGTGGCGTTGTAGTTCCCGGTGCCGATATGCGCGTAACTGCGCGTCACGCCATCCGGGTCGCGCCGCACCAGAAGCGAAAGTTTGCAGTGAGTCTTGAGGCCGACCAGTCCATGAAAGACCTGTACCCCGGCGTCTTCGAGATCGCGGGCCCAACGGATATTCGACGCTTCGTCGAAGCGCGCCTTCAATTCCACCACGGCCGTAACTTCCTTGCGAGATGCAGCATCGATTAAGGACGGAACGATCAGGGAATGCTCATTGGTGCGATAGAGAGTTTGCTTGATAGAGAGAACGTTGTCGTCTTCCGCAGCTGACTCGATGAAGGAAATGACTGCATCGTAGGAATCGAAGGGATGATGCAGAAGGATGTCATGCCGCCGCAGTTCTTCGAACAAATCCTTCGACTTCGCCGTCAGCCGCAACTCCCGCGGGGCAAAGCTGCGGTACTTGAGATCGGGACGCTGAACCTGGTCGTAAATGTTGAACACGCGAGAAAGGTTCACTGGCCCGGTCACCGGGAAAACCTGCCAGGGATCGAGCTCAAACACCGTGCGCAGACGATCGATGATTTCCGGATCGGCGTCGGCCTCGATCTCGAGGCGTACGGCGTCGCCCTTGCGTCGGTTATGCAATTCGGTGCGTACCGATTCCAGCAGGCTGCGCGCCTCTTCCTCTTGCAGGTAGAGATTGCTGTTGCGGGTCACGCGGAAGGGCGCAGACGAGACAATATCGTAGCCGCGATACATGCCCACCGCGTGATGTGCCACCAGGTCGGCGAGAAAAATGAAATCCGCTGTTCCTTCCGACGGCAGGCGTACCAACCGCGGCAGAGCCCTGGGCACCGCGACCACGCCGGTGTAGGTCAGCGCAGAACGGCGACGGCGCCGGAGCAGGAAGCCCACGCAGAGCGCCTTGTTGATCACCCGCGGAAAAGGGTGCGCAGGATCCACGGTGACCGGGGTGAGCAGCGGGTCAAGTTCTTTCTCGCAGTATTCGTCGACGAAACGGCGTGCTTCCGGCTCCAGTTCGTGCAATCCCAGCACGCGAATTCCGTTCTCCGCCAGCGCCGGACGCAGGCGCGCATTCCAGCAATCGTACTGATCATCGACAAACTCGTGCGTCAACCGGCTGAGAAGGTCACGCTTCTCCGTCAGAGTCGCGCCTTCGGGGCCGGCTTCGTTATAGCCGTCCTCAATCTGCTGCACCATGGCGGCCACGCGGATTTCGAAGAACTCGTCCAGATTGCTGGCTGAGATGGCAAGAAACTTGAGCCGCTCGAGCAAAGGATTGTTTTCATCGTCCGCCTCTTCCAGCACGCGGCGATTGAAAGCGAGCCAGGAAGTGTCGCGATTCAGGTAATACTCTGGATTGTCGAGCGAAATACGGGCCATGATCGACGCGCGTTTAGTACATCATTCTTAAGGTTTTTCTTTAACTGTTTCCTTTGACACTGGGGTTCGCTTGGTGATGATGAACGACAATTCCGAGCCATCGGAGCGCCGCAGATAGATATGGTGCTTGTCCAGCCGACCCTGCACGCTCTCTCCTGACCTCCACGCCTCGGGCAGCTGCTCGGCGGAGTGACGCGGAGTGTATTCGGCGACGTAGTCCGTGTTCCCGAATTCAATAGAAATCTCGAAATAGGGAACGGCGGTCGTCACCGGAGTATTCACCAGGTACATATCCACCTTGTCCCTGGTTTTCTGCTGAATGTCGAGAAATCTTCCGGTGGAATAGGGCTTTTCGGCGGCGTGCAAGCACGGAGCCATCAGGCTCAACATGAAAGTCAGGGGCAACAGTACGGTCCGCCAGAGCATAAGCAGACCATCAGTATAGAACATTCGAAGGAAGGACCGCAGCGAGACGACCCAAGTTAAACAAGGGATTGGAAGGCCGTTTAAAAAAACCGGAGCCAGGACGCCAGTCCAAGCTCCGGCTGCTTAACCCGAAAATCCAGACCCGAAATCCAGGTGCGCTGATGAACGACCAACGGGCGCGTACGCCCGAGGGCGTTATTTGACTTGCTTGATTGCTTCCTTCACCTTTTCAGCGACGCTGTCTGGAAGCGGCGCATAGGTTAGAGCGGCGGTCATTTTCTGCCCGTCGGTCACCATCCAGTTCAAGAAGTCCGCCAGGATCTTGCCCTTCGCGGGATCCTTCGACTGAGCGGGAATAAGCAGCCACGTGAAGCTAGAAATGGGATAGGACTCTTTTCCAGGCGCATTGGTGATCGAGACCCGGAAATCGGCCGGCATTTTGGGCGCAGCCGCAGCGGCGGCGGTGACTCCTTCCAATGAGGCCCTCACAAAGTTTCCGGCGGCGTTGCGCACGCTGCCGTAAGCGATATTGTTCTGCACGGCATAGATCAGTTCCACATAGCCGATCGAACCCTGCAGCTGCCGAATCGATCCGGCCACTCCCTCGTTGCCTTTACCTCCCAGTCCGATCGGCCATTTCACCGAAGTGCCGCTGCCTACCTGGTTCTTCCAGTCAGCACTGACCTTGGACAGATAATCAGTCCAAATGAAACTGGTGCCGCTGCCATCGGAGCGATGTACGACCAGGACGTCCTGATTAGGAAGATTCACGCCCGGATTCGGGCCCGCAATCGCTTTGTCATTCCACTTCGTGATCCTGCCAAGAAAGATTCCCGCCAGAGCTTCGGGTGTGAATTTCACTTCTCCCGTCACTCCCGGGATGTTGTAGGCCGGGACAACGGCGCCCAGGACCGTCGGGATATTGAGGACTTTGAACTTCGCTTCCCTCAATTGATCGTCGGTCATCGGCATGTCACTGGCGCCAAAATCGACCGTGCCGGCAATCACCTGGCGAATTCCGCCGCCACTTCCAATCGGCTGGTAGTTGATCTGAACATCGGGGTGCAGCTTGTGGTACTCGCTGAACCACTTCGAGTACATGGGATTGGGAAATGTGGCGCCTGCTCCGTTCAGAGTGGTCTGCCCAAAAACAGCGACAGGCAGTACAACACACAACAAAAGCAGCATGATTCTGCGCATCACTAGAGAATTCCTCCTGTTGTAATATGTTCCCCTTCTATCGGCGCTGTGTTAAAGGATGGTTACAAACGAGTGAATTTCTGATGAATGGCCAGCGTACGAAAGAAGTTCAAGTGTACACGGCGATGAGGTTTGATGGCGACTAACGCAGGTGGCAGCTAGTGTCCCGTCTGCAGGCGTGCGATCTCGCGTCCATAGAGCGGGTTTCCGGGAAATTCAGTGCGCAGGCCAGTGAGTAATTGCAGGGCGCGCGTTCTGTCTTTCTCGCGCACGTAGGCAATGGACAACAGGATGCGCGCAAACGGAGCCAGGTAGTGTCCGCGCTCTGCCGTTAATTGTAGGTCAGCGAGCCCAGATTGCTTGTCCCCGGATACTCCTCCCAAGCGCAGCATCCAGCGGACGGGGGCAGCCATGCTGCCGATAATGTACTTACTGAACCCGGTAGCGACATGAACGTCGTAGCAATCGCTGCAGACTGATAAAAGCCGCTGGGCCCAGTAGGTAGCTTCCTTGGTGTAATGCAGCGAGGCCATGTTCCGCTTCTCGATGAGCGCCGCGTAGTCTGCCTGGAGGCCCGCTGACAGCGTGAGGGCGAACAGTGCGTCGCGATCCTTAGAATCCTTCGCAAGCCGGTTGTGAGCCAATGTATCGACGCGGCTCAGAGCAGCCTCGAAGTGCCGTTTCACCACAGGATCGGGGGTGACTTTGGATCTCGCTGCGAAGTTGGAGTCATTCTCATAAAACTGCGCTTCTAATACGCCCAGACGGTTGAACTCGGAGAACAAGAAGCCGGCGGCTTCGCTTACCGGACCAACCGGATCGTCAGGGTGTTGCGCTTGCCAGGTGGCGAAATCTTTCTGCGCGCCGGTAAAGTCCAGGTTGTAGAGTCCGGCGAATCCATGATCAAGCGCTGAACTTGAGACCACACTCGTCACCGAGGCTGCACTCGCCCCCGGTTGCGCTACAAAGCACAGGCACAAGACTGCTATCATGTACAACACCCGTGCATCTGATGATTTGAAAAAGTCCATCATGCGCCTGCGCTCGACCTGCCCTATTATCGTTGATTTACGTCCTGGGTCAATGGGTATTCTGGTCCAAACCTCCTAACTTGGATGCACTTTGCAGGGGAGGCCGGTCATAAGTTTTGTAAATTCTGTTCTGTAAACTTTCGTAAGTTCCCTTTCTGTCAATTCTCGGGGGCAGGCTCAATTCGAACACTCTTACTCCAAACCATCAAGGACAGACATTCATGAGCGATTCGCCTACGCGCCATGCTCCCGGGGGCCCGGGCATTCTTCCTCGCTGGACATCAAGCGCCAAAACCGGGGTCGGAACCGCCCTGAACCAGCACAGCAAAGTCTGGTTCACACTGAGCCACGGCATTCTGAACGAAGTCTACTTCCCGCGCGTGGATCAGGCCTGCACCCGCGACATGGGGTTCATCGTCACCGACGGGCGTGAGTTTTTCTCCGAAGAGAAGCGGCATTGCACCTTTGAAAACCGCGCCTTCGAGCCTGGGGTTCCGGCCTACGAGCTAACCAACACATGTGTCAGTGGACGCTATCGCATTCACAAGGAGGTCCTCACCGACCCCTATCGCAACGTGGTACTGCAAAAAATCAGATTCGAGCCCCTGCAGCGCAGGTTGTCGGACTACCACCTCTACGCACTGCTCGCGCCCCATCTTGCCAATTGCGGATACGGGAACACTGGCTGGGTCGGCGACTACAAAGGCTGTCCCATGTTCTTCGCCGAACACGACGGCACCACGCTTTGCGTTCACCGGAGAGATTGACCTCGAAGCCTGCAACGGCGAGTTCGTCCTGGCTCTGGGCTTCGGCGCGATCTGGAGTGAGGCCGGTCAGCAAGCTCGATCCAGCCTATCCGAGGACCATGCCGAAATTCGCGAGCACTACGTCAGGCAATGGAACAACTGGCAGACCACGCTGCTCAAGCTCGACGAGCCACCGCGACAGTGTGATCTGTACCGCCCGTCAGTGGCGGTGCTGCGCACACACGAATCGAAAGACTTCCTGGGCGGCATCATTGCCAGCCTCTCGATTCCCTGGGGTTTCAACAAAGGCGACGAAGATTTGGGCGGCTATCACCTGGTGTGGCCGCGTGATCTGGTCGAAACGGCCGGTGCTCTTCTGGCGGCCGGTGCGGTTACCGACGCTATAAGAGTGCTCCGCTATCTGGAGGCCACACAGGAGGCCGCGGGGAACTGGGCGCAGAACATGTGGCTGGACGGGCGTCCTTACTGGAACGGAATACAGATGGACGAGACCGCGTTTCCCATTCTGCTGCTCGATCTTCTTCGACGCGAGGCTCCTAAAGCTCTGGGCAACCTGCAGCGTTGGTGGCCGATGGTGAAGAACGCCGTCACCTTCATTCTCCGCAATGGCCCGGTCACGCAGCAAGATCGCTGGGAGGAAGATGGCGGCTACTCTCCATTCACACTGGCCGCGGAAATCTCCGCACTACTGGCTGCAGCCGAGATCGCCGATCTGACCGGCCACAAGGATAACGCGCAGACAATGCGGGATGCCGCCGATGCCTGGAACGACAACATCGAGCGATGGGTGTACGCGACCGGCGGCGACCTCGCACAACAACTCGGGGTTGATGGCTACTACGTTCGCATCGCCCCGCCCGATACCGACTGCGCCCCTTCGCCGACGCAAGGTTTCGTTCCGATCAAGAACCGCCCACCGGGGGAAAACCTGGAACGCGCCTCTCACATCGTCAGTCCCGATTCTCTGGCGCTGGTGCGCTTTGGCTTGCGCTCGGCGGACGATCCTCGCATTCTGAACACTCTGCGAGTCATCGACGCCCTGCTGGCCGTGGAGCTGCCGCAAGGACCGTGCTGGTATCGCTACAACGGCGATGGCTACGGGGAGCACAAAGATGGTTCAGCCTTCGACGGCAGTGGCATCGGGCGCCCCTGGCCGTTACTGGCGGGAGAGCGTGCTCACTATGCCTTGGCAGGCGGCCACCGAGACGAGGCTGAGGCTTTGCTCACCGTCATGGAAAATTCCCCCGCAGATCACAGCCGCCTGCTTCCGGAGCAGGTTTGGGATTCTGCCGATATCCCAACGCTGGAGCTGTTTCGCGGCAAACCAACAGGCTCGGCCTGTCCGTTGGTTTGGGCGCACTCCGAGTATGTAAAACTCCGGCGTTCTATCCGCGACGGAAAGATTTTCGATCAGCCGCCCCAGACGGTACAACGCTATTTGATCGAGAAACCTGTGCGGCAAATCTTCGGGTGGAGGTTTAATAACAAGTGCCGCACCGTGCCGCGCAACAAGACGCTGCGAATCGTGCTGCTTTTGCCTGCACTGGTGCACTGGAGCACCGATGGTTGGAAGAGTTCGCAGGATACAAATACTCGGGATACCGGTCTGGGGATTTACACACTGGACCTGCCGACCGCGTCGCTGCCTGTAGGAGGCCAAGTCATTTTTACTTTCTTCTGGCCAAAAGAAAATCGCTGGGAAGGCACAGACTACAGCGTCACCGTAGAATAGTTGCCTATCCCAGCTTTAGGAGTGGTCCGACTTAGTTGCGCCGCTACGCTCGAACTAGCTCGCGCGACGCATGGGCTTATCAGCATTCTGCCAGTCGCCCTTGGTTTCACCGGTGGAAGAGATGTCCTCAGCGCCGGTTTCCTCCAATATCTCCTTGGCTCTCTTGACCCACTTGGAATCGTCACAGTGCACGGAGAGAAGAATTCCTCCCTCTTTAACTCTGCCTTCGTAGCGTTTGGCTTCATACTCGGGAATGCCCAAACCAACGAGGGCTCCAGTTATGCCGCCGACTACTCCGCCGGCGCCAGCACCCGCGAGCGCGGCCACGATTGGACCAGCGGCGATCAGCGGGCCGACTCCGGGAATCGCCAGCGCGCCAATTCCAGCCAGCCATCCCAAACCTCCGCCGATTACCGCACCCGAAGTTGCTCCGGCGGCGGTTCCCTCCGGGGCCTTGGTGCTTTTCTTGTGGGCGAAATCCTTGGTCCCCTCGTTCTCAGGAAACAGAACAGAGATGTCGGTGTTCCGAAAGTTTTCCTGCCGCAACCTATCGACTGCGTTCTCCACACTGACTCGAGAACGGTGAATCCCAAATACTGCCGTATTTTTGCCTGCCATGAGGATCTCCTTGATGATTATTTGTTGTAGTCGTTCTTATTGGGTGAGGCCTTCTTGTCGGCCCCGGAAACTTCAATCTCGCTCCTGACCTTTTCGGAGCCACCTGCAACCTCGGCGGCCTTCGACTCGATTGCACGCTTTTCCTCGTCAGAATTTACCGGGCCTTTCAAGGTCACCACGCCGTTTTGTGCAATGACTTTGACGTTGTGGCCGTAGGTGGAAAGAGATTTGTCTCTCACCAAAGCCCGCCGAATCTGACGGGCCAGCTCACGGTCCGTCTCATTTTCCTTCTGCTGGTCCGCAGTAGGTTCTGAGGCATTCCGGTCACGCTGATTCTTCCCTGTGTTGTCCGGAGCCGCGGTTGTACTCTTGTCGTCGGGCTGCTGGGTTGGGGTGGCATCCTGTTGAGCCAACACTAGCCCCGAGGTGCCAAGCAGCAGGACTACAAGCCTCAATAGCCAAAACAAAGGCATTGATTTACGCATAGGTTTCTTCCTTTCAATTGACACTAGGGTGCCGACGCAGGAAGAGGAGTTGTCTGAATTCGCGAGGCGGCGGAAGGCGTGTTTCGCGTGCGGGAAAATGCCGGACTAAGTTTAACGGAAGTGCACTACGAAATTTTTCTCAGGCAAACACCTGAGTTGCCCGCCGACCTTATTCGGCAAAACTATCAGTCGGCAGGAGCGGAGTACAGCAGTTCGACCACTGTACAGTCGTCGCTCAATGGATTTCCGGCGCAGAATTCTGACACGGCCGAAAGTATGCTCTCCCATGTTGGGAGCTTGGCCGTGACCTCTTCTAATCGCGAATCTTCGAAGAATTCGCCCATTGCATTTTCTGCCTCGGTCACGCCATCGGTGACCAGGATTGCCCGCAGTTGACGTACTCAAGATCGCCATCGCGGCGCAATCGCGCCAGCAGCAGGGTCGCATATTTTTCCCCTACCAGCTTGTCGGTGAAGAAGCGATTAATGGCAACTACCACATCCAGCAACGGCGCCCCTGCGGTCAAATGCGAATAGATCATACCTTGAAGCGTGGACGCCAACAGCGCCGCTGACACTCCTTTGCCGCTGACATCGGCGAGCACTACCGCGAGGCCTTCCTTGGTGTTGACCGCGTCATAGAAATCTCCGCCAATTGCCTTGCAAGGGAGATTCCTGCCTCGGAATTTGGCAAACGGCACGTCCGGAATCTTCACCTGCATCAGCCGCTGCTGAATCGAGGCCGCGATGGTGAGTTCCTGCTGATAGCGGCGAGCCTCTTCTTCCGCCTGAACCAGCCGGGCGTTTTCGATCAATGAGGCAGCTTCAGTCGCGATCACATGGAGAATGTCCTGGCCGACGCCGGAGATATCGCGCGAGGCGAAATTCCGAGTTCGATCGCAACGACTCTTCGAGGATGGAATGCGAAATAGTTTTGTCATCGAGCAGCGGTTCGCCCTTGGAATTGCGCCCTGCCGCCAGCCGCAGCTTCCCTTCGTCGTCCTTTAGAAAGACGTATCCACGCTCGGCGCGGGTGAGCCGCAGCGTGACATCCAACATGGTCATCAGGATTTCATCGAGCACGCCCGCCGTATTCAGTTTGCGCGCCGCCTCGAGGAAGAGGGTTAACTTCTCCAGATCGGTCGCTTCCGGCGAAATCTTCTCGGAAATCTGGCTTAGAAATTCGCGGGCTGTGTTCGAGGTTTGGTGAGCGGGATTGAAGATAAGGTACGCGGAATCGCGTGCGCCAAACTCCAGCCGATCGTTGCGCTCAAGTTTTTGCCTCTGGATGCGCTCGCCGTTAACAAAAGTGCCGTGCTTGCTGCCCTGGTCTATGAGAAAAAATCCCTCGCCCTCGAGGACGATCTGGGCGTGATCGCGAGATACGCGGGGATCCGCGATGACAAGGTCTTTGTCCACCTTGCGTCCCACACTGAAAGGAGTGCGGTTGAGAACAATATTCTTCTGCTCGTTGCCCTGCACCAGCACCAGGGCAGGAAACACGCCTGAGCCGGAGCTATGGGAATGATGACTGATCGCAGTAAGGGCCATGGGAGTACAGACCGTCGGATGCGTGTCCGGCACTTCGCCTAGCCGGGCTGAAGATGTCCGCACCCGAGGTCCGCTCCAGACTACTCTGCCGACTTGCGGAATCGCAAGGCACTCTGTTGACGGCTCGCGCTAAGAAGAGCGAGTACAAATACCAGAACGGGCAGCGTAAAAGTGGCGTAGAAGGGGACTTTCCACATCTTGAGCGCTTCCACCGGCGAAGCGAACCATGTAACCGTGAGACCTATGCTCGCGATCCATTGCCAGGCGAGCGCCAGAGTGGCGGCTGCATACACGATTCGCGCTGCCCGCGATGCCACAACCAAAGCAGGCCGCTCTCTCACCAGGGACAGAATCGTGGGCAGAAGCAGAACCTGATTGTAGGGAGCATACATGGGAAGGATTAATACGGTCAGAGCCAACACCAATGCCAGCGCACTCCCGAACTCTGCAGAACTCGCTGGCTGCTTACGCACTGTCCAGAGCGCGAGCCCGGCCATCAAGACCGCCAGCACTGCCAGAACATCCCCGCCGAACCGGCCAGCCATCCAGTTGAAAAGCTCGTCGAGAACCGATTCATTGTGCGTGTATTCGTGATACTGGCGAAGGCCCTGCAGAAACATTCGCCACCATCCGGGCAAGACGATCTCCGCACCAACGAGAAGGACTCCCATCGTCGCGGTGAATCCGACGATAAGCCGCCGCCTGGCTTTCCAATCACTTAATGCCCACACCAACAACCAGGCGATCGCTGGCCACACCAGTTGAGGCTTGATGGTCGCGAGCGCCAGGAGAGCGCCCCCGGAGAATAAGTATCCGCCTGCAACGCATGCGCCCGACGCCGCGAGCAGGGCCCCCACCAGCAGGCTCAATTGCTGCAGCTTGATGCCCTGGACGGCGGGAACGCTTCCCAGCGTGAGCACCATCGCAATCGCAACGGCCAGCAGCGGCAACCGCCAGCGCAGCGCGCGCAGCCAGAGCATAATACTGGCCGCGGTTAGTCCGATCAGGAACCACCGAAAAATGATCTGGACATCATGAAACGAAAGTTTGATCAGGGGCGCCAGGATAAACACCACATATACGGGGTAAGCAAAGCCCTGCTGGTCTTTAGGGTCATCGGGACGCGAAGCATCGAGTAGCCGCCCGTAATATCCCTTCTGAGTTTCGAGGTTGATCTCCCGACTGTAGGGATTACGCCCATGCAGAAGCAACTCGCGCGCTCCCAGCCAGCGCGGATACAGGTCGGAAAGATTGCCCCGGGGCCGGCCGTGCTCGGCCGCATCGGCAACCTGGTATCCCACGAGAATCCGGTCCACGTAGAACCACATACTCGCGGCTGCGAGCGTAGCGAGGATCAGGAACAACCCGAGTTGCAAGCCCTTAGACAAGGTGCGGGGCGATTCTCTCCTCAAACGGTCCGGAAACAGACCGCCTCATGTTACAACTGATCGGGCAAAGAACTGGACAGTTGATCGGGCATCGCAGTTTTGGCGGCAATCGGAGAAGCCCACAACGCCGGTTTCGCGATGCTCATTCTCTGGCTCATTCCGAAATCCCCGCAGGGTGACTGTTCTTAGGGGGCGGTGACGTTGGCCACACCATCAAGACGGATCCCGATAGCTCTGCTGTTTTACTTTGGCTGCATGGTTGGAATCCACAGCGGGATCTGGTTTGCGGCCCGGGAAGGGGTCGCCAGAGGGTATCAGGATTTCACGATCTTCTATTCTGCCGGCCAAATCGTTCGCCAAGGTATGGGGCATCATCTTTATGACGAGGGCGTCGAATGGCATATCCAGCACGAGGTTGCGCCGGATGTCGCTTCCCGCAAAGCGGTTTTACCGTATATGCATGCGCCCTACGAAGTTTTGGCCTTTCTCCCCTTCAGCTTTTTTTCATATGGCAAGGCCTATGTCCTATGGAATCTGGCGAACCTCGGCATTCTCGCCACTGTACCTGTTCTGCTGAAGCCGCATCTTCCGGCGCTGCAGCATTATCGATCGCCACTATGGATCTTGTCGTTTCTCGCATTCTTCCCGGTATTTCTGACTATGTTGGAGGGGCAAGACGTCATCCTGCTTTTATTGTTCTACACCTTGGCGTTTGTGGCACTGAAGAAGAACGCCTGGTTTTCGGCTGGATGCTGGCTGGCGCTGGGACTCTTCCGTTTTCAGCTGGTGGCTCCCTTCTTGCTCGTCATGCTGCTGAAAAACAAATGGAGGCTGCTGACAGGCTCGTTACTCACGGCAGCCGGACTTGCGATGATCTCGGCTGCGATAATCGGGTGGCAAGGCCTCATTCGATACCCACACTACATTTGGTCATTGGAGCATCATGTAGGCCGCTCAATTCTGCCTCCCCGGGACAGCACAAACTTGCGAGGTTTGGTCGAACAGGTATTTTCGAACTGGGCGAGTCCGACTGTCATCCTGATCGTAGTCATCGCCGCATCTGCGGGGGCAATTCTTCTCCTCTTGCGGAAATGGCATTGCATTCACCAAGACGAGTCAGAGCAGCTTGATCTGATTTTTTCGCTTACTCTGCTGGTGACCCTGCTGGTGAGCTACCACGGCATGCTCTATGACCTCACGTTGTTGGTGCTGCCGGTGCTGGTAGTGCTGAACCGTATTCTCCTCGGCCCCCCCAGTACCAGAAGTGCGCGGATCGGCCTGCTCGCACCCATCGCTGTGTTCTCTTTTTCTCCCCTCTATCTGCTGTTCTGGTGCAGGCATTGGGAGCAGTCGAACCTGATGGCGCTAGTCGTCATAGCATGGGCAATAGCTCTTTCGCGCGAGATTCCGTGTCAGCGCCCCGCCGGAAATTCCGGACCAGCCGGCGATGCGATTTGAAAATAGTTCTCTGCGAGGCCGCCGTGGCACTGGAGTGTATCCTGGATGCCGCGAGCTCGCTATGATGAGAGGCGGATGACAGAACTGCTCAACACCAGACGCGTCTTCATCGCAGTTCTATTCCTCGGTATTTTGGGAATGGCAGCCCGCAACGTCGTCGATCCCGATATCTGGTGGCACTTGAAAACTGGGGAATGGATCATGCAACACAGGGCCGTCCCGCACACGGACCCTTTTTCCTACACCCGGGCGGGTCAACCGTTGATAGCCCACGAGTGGCTCTCCGATCTCGTGATCTATTGCCTCTATCGCAGCACAGGTGCAGGCGGCTTGATCGTGGCGTTTGCATTGATCCACTGTGCGGCATTTTTTTTGCTCTACCTGCGCTGCGATGACAACCGTTTCGTCTCAGGAGCGATCACCGCCTGGGGAGCGTTAGCCACCGCAACTTTGCTGGGAGTTCGTCCCCAGATGATTTCTCTGTTGCTCGCCAGTCTGTGGTTATTGATCCTGGAACGCTCCGAGCGCAACCATAATCTGCTGTGGTGGACCCTGCCTCTTCTTGTTCTCTGGGTCAATCTGCACGCCGGTTTCGCCCTTGGACTGGCATTTCTCGGCCTATTCCTGTTGGGGGAACTGTTCGAGAAAATGTTCACGCCCTCATTCTCGACATCGAATGCACGCGTGGGTGCGTTGTCGGTGACGCTGTTGCTAAATCTGCTTCTGGTTCCGCTGAATCCCAACGGCACACGAATGTTCTGGTATCCACTGGAAACCCTGCGCTCGAAAGCTATGCAGGGCTCGATTGACGAGTGGGCGTCGCCTAATTTTCATCGAGCCGAGCAATGGCCCTTTCTGCTTCTCTTGCTTGGGACGCTCGCAACGCTGACTTGGTCACGCACTCGCGTGCGGCCCCGCGATGTCCTTCTGTTGTTAACAAGCGCATTTGCTGGCCTGTCATCGATTCGCATGATTCCCTTCTTCGTGCTGATGGCCGTTCCGATCATTTCGCGTTCTGTAAAATCCGGGCTTGGTGGCAAACATTCTTCAACTCGTCGACGCCCCACTGTCCTCGTGGTTTTGAACGGGGTCATCCTGCTGGCAATGACGGGATTCGTGAGTCTTCACCTGGCACGGCTCATTCGCGGGCAGCCTCAGGCCGAAGCTAGCCATTTCCCAACTGGGGCCGTGGCTTATCTGGCGGCGCATCCCCCAGCAGGCCCGATCTTTAATCACTACGGTTGGGGCGGATACCTAATTTTCAAACTGTATCCCATCACGCGCGTATTTATTGACGGCCGCGCCGATGTGTATGGCGACCACCTGATGGAGCAATGGATCGACAGCTACTATCTTATGGACAGCTGGCGCCAGCCCCTTTCGGAGTGGCGAATCCAGACCGTGATTGTGCCCGCAGACTCGCCCCTGGCGACAGGACTGCGTAGCGCGCCGGGGTGGGTCCAGAGCTATGAGGACTCAAAATCGGTAATTTTTTCCAGATAAGCTTTCGCCTACTATCGCTGCGGCCAGTGCGTCCGTCCCAAGCGTGTCGCCCCGGGGGGCAGGCTCAGCAAAGGTCGAAGAACGGCAAACAGAGTGTGCAAGAAAATACACCATTTAGGGCATCTTGCAGGTTATGATGGGGGATCGAGTGGGTTAACCCTCCCCAATTTTCAGTCTGACATAGATTGACATAGATTATGGATGCGATCGCTGCACCCCCCGGATGGCTTTGTGCGGGGCAAACCCATCCCCACCGGACTTGAGAAATGGAGAGCGGAGGCCGGAGACGGACGAAACGTCTGCAGAATTTATGCGAAGCAGAGGGAGGACAAGACATCGTCGGAGTATGCTGTCATGCTGGCGGTGATCCTGACCATTGTAACGTTCAGTAATCTCTGGCCCACCAGGGGCACGAAGATCGAGTCTCCGAGAATCATGCTAGTTTTCTGCAGTTGAGGGAGTGTCATGAACCGCACGCGCTTAATGATGATTGGAGCTCTGGCATTGGCGCTTGGCGCCTTCGTGAGCCTTTTCGTATTCAAGAATTTGCAAGCGAGGACTAGCCAGAACAGCGTAGCTGGTGTCGACGTGGTCGTGGCCGCAAACGACATCCAGGTAGGCGCTAAGGTGGAAGAGCACGACGTGAGGTTGGCAAAGTTTCCAGCTGTCGATCTTCCGCAGGGAGCCTACGGCAAGCGCTCGCAGGTTCTGGGCAGAGGTGTCGTGGTTCCCATCGCCAAGGGGGAGTTCGTTCTGCCCGCCAAGCTGGCTCCGGAGAATGCTGGAACTGGTCTGCCGTCCCTCATCCCTCCCGGGATGCGCGCGGTTTCGGTGCGCGTGAATGAAGTGGTCTCGGTGGCTGGGTTCGTCACTCCAGGCACGCGGGTTGACGTGCTGCTGACGGGGACTCCCGCGGGCGGCACTGAGCCGCAAACTACTACGGTGCTGCAGAATGTGGCCGTGATTGCTGCGGGTCACACTTTGGAGCGCTCCGTTACAGGCGACGCGCAGAACACGCCCGTGATTACGCTCCTGGTTTCCCCGGACGATGCGCAACGTCTGACCCTCGCCAGCTCCGAAGGTCATATTCAGCTGGCGTTACGGAATCCGCTCGACACGCTCCAGGACGATGTGGCTGCTTCCAACTCCAAGGGAATTTACAAAGGTGGAACAACTGCCGTGGTTCCACCTGTCGTTCATCTTCACCCGGTCAAGAGGAAGACGGAAGTGGTCGCTCCGCCTCCCACCGTGCTCAGCGTCGAGGTATACCAGGGCGACAAGAAGCCTGACGTAGTCAAATTTCCGGAAGAAAGTCCTGAGGCCAAGTGATTGGAGATTCTTTGCGTTGGCCGCCGATGCATTCCAGGTCTCCTCATAGGGAGAAGAATCTGAAGATGAAGGTTCGCACACCGCTTTTTGGGGCGACGATGTTTGCTGTGCTGCTGGCGCTGCGGGCGCAGGGTGCCATTCTCCAGCAGCAGCCGCCGACTGCCGACCAGCCTCAGACACCCGCCAGCGTGCCGACGGGCACACAGACGACCACCCTGCCGCCGCAGTCCCAGCAGTCCCAGGGATCGGCGCCGCTCCGCGTCATGGTGGGCAAATCGCTGCTCATCAACACGACTGAGCGGTTGAAGCGCATCTCCGTTACCGATCCCACCATCGCCTACGCTACCGTCATCACGCCAACCCAGATCCTGGTTCATGGCCGCGCACCCGGCGAAGTTTCCCTTCTGATCTGGGACGAACTTGAGCGCTCACGGAGCTTTGATCTGCGAGTGGATGTCGACGTAAGCGCTTGTGCGGAGGAAGAGCACCGGGTCTTTCCAGACGAACAGATCACGGTCACTCCTTCGCGCGCCGCCGTCGTTCTCTCCGGACACGTTTCTACCGAAGATGTCGCCAAGCGCGCAGGCGAACTGGCCAGCGCCTATTCCCCAAAGGTGGTCAACGTCTTGACCTTCGGTCCGGTCGGAGCGCAAGAGGTGCTTCTGCAAGTTAAGTTCGCGGAAGTTGACCGAACGGCCCTCACCCAACTAGGCGTGAACTTTGTCTCCACCGGCGCCGCAAATGTCGTTGGGACCACGACGACAGGCCAGTTTGGCGGTTTCGGATCGCAACAAATCAGCCAAACCACAGGTCAAGGCAACACCGTGACGGCTAACGAAACCATCAGCAACGTTCTCAATCTGTTCCTGTTCCGGCCCGATATCCACTTCGGAGCCGTGATCGAGGCCCTGCAAAACAAGAACCTGTTGCAAATTCTCGCCGAGCCCAATCTGATTGCGGTGAACGGCAAGGAGGCGAGTTTTCTGGCTGGCGGTCAATTCCCCTTCCCGATTGTGCAGCCTGGCGCGGGCTTTACCGCCGTCACCATTTCGTTTAAGGAATTCGGCGTGCGGCTGCAGTTCACCCCCGTGATCATGCCCAATGGGAATATCCATCTGAAGGTTGCTCCGGAAGTCAGCACTTTGGACTTCGCCAATGCGCTGACAATTTCCGGATTTACCGTGCCAGCCTTGAGCACCAGGAGGGCTGAAACTGAATTCGAATTACAGGATGGGCAGAGCTTTGTGATTGCGGGGCTGATGGACAATCGAGTCACCGACATTAACAACAAGATTCCCGGCCTCGGCGACATCCCAATCCTTGGGACTTTCTTCCGAAGTAAGAGTGCGCAGAAGAGCAAATCAGAATTGATGGTATTGTGCACGGTACGTCGGATCTCGCCCAACACCGAACCACCCGCGCCGCCGAAAGATCCGAAGCCGTTCTTGGACAAAGAGAAGTTCGATAAGCCGCCGCGAAAATAGAGCGCGAGCAGGGGCAAAGATAGGGAGTATTTTTAGAGTAGGTTTAGGGGAAGTTGCAGGGTATGCCGGAGCTTTCTGTAGTTATCGTCGCTACTGATAGTGAACAGCGCACCGTCCTGCAGGTGCTGGTCGACGGCACCAGCGTAGCGCGCACTGTCCATACCTGCGCCACCTTCCCCGTGGCCGCGGCCGATCCCATCACCCGGCGTGTGCGCGGCGCCAACCCAGACGTAACGCTGGTTGACATTCCTCCCGACAATACGCCTATGGCCCTGCGAGCCATTGAACTACTGCATCAGGAGATGCCGGACTCGGCAGTATTCGCCATTGGCAACCTTAATCAGCCCCAGGTGATCGTGAGCGCCATGAGGTCCGGCGCGCGGGAATTTATCGAGCGCCCCACGACCACGACTGATCTACTGGAAGCGTTCGTACGCCTTACCACGGCCCAACGGCGGGTGCGGCAAGAAGGTCCGCGGGGCAAGGTCTTTTCCGTGCTCAATGCCAAGGGGGGAAGCGGCGCAACCACGGTGGCCGTAAACCTAGCTCTGGCTCTGCAGTCGGCGCATGGGCAAACGGCGCTGGTCGACCTCGCTCCGCTGGGACACGCGGCGCTGCATCTCAACCTGAAGCCGGTTTTCACGGTAGCCGATGCCACGCGCAACTTGCATCGCATGGACGCTTCCCTGCTGGAAAGCTTCATGGTGCGGCATAACAGCGGCTTGCAATTACTGGCAGGAACGAACGTGCCGGCCGCGGTGGATCCTTCCACCGCGGAATTTGTCCGGCTGTTCGACATGCTGGTAACTCATTACCGCTACGTCGTGGTCGACGCCTCAACCCGCTTCGACGCCGCCAGCCGCCTGATTGCGAATCTCTCCGAATGTGTTCTGCTGGTGGCGTGCACCGATGTGGCTTCCCTTTGGAGCGCTGCCCGTGTGCAACAATACCTGGGAGAAACGGGAACCCGCGAGCGCGTGCGCCTGGTTCTGAACCGTTTCCGCAAAGTGCCCGGCTTCAGCGAAGCCGATGCTGAGGCCGCCGCCGGCGCGAAACTTTTGTGGCGAGTACCCAACCAGTATTTTGCGGTATCTACCGCGATCGATCGCGGTACTCCCCTGATGGAGCAGAGTCACACGGAAATTGCCCGCTGTTTTGCGGGACTGGCACAAGAACTGACCCGAAACGATGTCGACGTGAAACGCGCGGCATGGTCGCTGTTCAAGACGGTATAAGACCAAAACACTATGGCAAATCTGCAGTCTTTCGAGCGCGCCGAGTACCAGCAGGTAAAAGCCGACCTGCATCGCAAGATCCTCGACCGCCTCGACCTGGAGAAACTCGGCCGCACCACCGGCGACTCCGCGCGCGAGGAAGTTCTTGTCGTCATCCGCAACGCCGTCAACACTGAGGTCGTTCCCCTCAGTTTCGCGGAACGCGAAAGGCTCTCTCGCGAAATCCTGGATGAAATCTTCGGCTTGGGGCCGCTGGAGCCATTACTCAAAGATCATGGCATCTCCGACATCCTGGTCAACCGCTTCGACCGCGTCTACATTGAGCGCGCAGGCAAGCTTGAATTGACTGGTCTGTCGTTCAAAGACAACACGCACCTGATGCAGATTATTGAGCGGATCGTCTCCCGCGTAGGGCGGCGGGTTGACGAATCTTCTCCCATGGTCGACGCGCGGCTGGCCGATGGCTCACGCGTCAACGCCATCATTCCTCCACTGGCGATCGACGGTCCCTGTCTTTCGATTCGCCGTTTCGGACGCGAGCCGATTACCGCTCGTCAGATGATCGAGAACCATAGCCTCACTGAGGCTATGCTGGAACTGCTCTCCGCCATGGTGAAGGGGCGGCTGAACATCCTGATCTCAGGTGGCACCGGCGCCGGCAAGACCACGTTACTCAACGTGCTGTCGGGCTACATCCCGAACTCCGACCGCATCGTCACTATTGAAGACGCGGCCGAACTGCAGCTCAAGCAGGAGCACGTGGTGCGCCTGGAAACTCGCCCGCCCAATATCGAAGGCAAAGGCGCAGTGCGGCAGCGCCAACTGGTAATAAATAGCCTGCGTATGCGGCCCGACCGGATCGTAGTGGGCGAGGTTCGCGGCGAGGAGGCTTTCGATATGCTGCAAGCCATGAACACGGGTCACGAAGGCTCTTTGACCACGGTGCATGCGAACTCCCCTCGCGATGCCCTCGCCCGCATTGAGAACATGGTTTCCATGGCCAACCTGAACATCCCGGAGCGCGCGGTCCGGCACCAGATTGCCGCCGCTTTGCATGCTGTAGTGCAGATCGCACGTTTGTCCGACGGTACTCGCAAAGTCATCACTATTGCTGA
>WNFI01703419.1_pt1 | contig 23164 bp, 37 predicted proteins | sample 5400471 | NCBI WGS metagenome assembly WNFI01 (sample SAMN13153348, study PRJNA577476) | soil metagenome | isolation source: 100 cm saprolite on Douglas fir-dominated hillslope | place: USA:California | collected 2013-09-17
TAATTTTCAGTCCAGTACCCTCAGACCGTCGTAACTCTTCTTTGACAATGCCTTCAACATAACATCAATAGGATTCATTTCTTCTTTCTCCTCCTTGGTCGAACCGTCCACTTCAACAATCTCCAGTGCTTCCATTTCCCGTTTCAATTCTTCATCTCCATCCATGAAAACTTTCAATAGGTTGCTAGAGTAGCCCGAAATGAGCGCCACACCGTTCTGTGAAGCGGTGATGGGTTTGCTCGCGTGACGGATAGCCAGGTTCCAGTAAACCTGTAATCCAAGCAGAATATCAATCAGATGTTGGTACCATCGCTGAGATATGCGCACTCACGATCTCTGGAACGTCGTATCCCGCCTCTGCATACTCCCTCACAATCACATCATGATCCGTCACCCAGTCCCTGTTTTGCTCCCAGGTCTCATTTGCCCCCCTGCAATCGTCGAATTGCATGTCAGAGAAGATGAAGAGTCGTTTAATCATGTCCTCTTTTTTGACGTTGTGCTTCTTGGCGAGAGGTAACAGGAGTTTTAAAAAGACGGCCTGCAAGTCGGTATTCATTCCCCAATCCGTTGTGACCATCTGGTTGGCCGTTGCCACTAAGCCCTGGCTTGGGTCGATCTGAATAATTTGAGGAACCGAGCTAAATGTGACGAAAATGTTCTGGAAGGGAGGTCGAGCGAGCTGGGCGACGATAATGGACAGCGAGACGGCAGGATAGATTGGCTGATCCGCATCTGTGGTATACAGGATTGAGCCCATACTATCACTCACATCGCAAAGGGCGAGGCAGTTGTCCAGCGAGCCTGATTCACGGAGCCGACCCACAAGGGAATTGAATTGGGCATCAAGGACTTGCATATGAATATTCCTTTCGGCTTCCTTCATCGAACCATCTCTGGAAAGGAATATTGCTTCGGCTAGGATGGCGTTGGGGCCTAGCACGGCCCCTGAGATCTTCCTCTTCCCGGCGGCTACGTCCTTGGCATACTGGGAGAAGCGCTCCGCGTCGTGCTTGTAGAATAGTCCCTTCGAGTTAGCCATACACAAAGATGGGACTCGGGAGTAAATAATCTTGTCCCATTGCTGAGCAGACATAAATATTTCGGGAATGTGGGACTGATGACGCAGTGGACCGACGATCCAGCGTCTGTAATAACCTCGAATTTTCTCCGCATCGGCCTTCGAGAGAGACTGATTAGGATTAATGGAAGATTCTAATCCTTGCATCCGACCCAAGCTCAATAGTACAGTGGCGATAGCTGTCGCGATGTTCGTTGCGCGGTCATGCGATCCACCGAGGTTGGGTGCCCATTTTGAGGCCAAACCAATCGAGTACGCAAGTCGCTTGTGCTCATCATCGGTCAGGTTTGAAGTGGGATCGACGAGCCGTTTGAGATTCGTAATCTCCTCGGAAAGTTTTAATGCAAAAATACGGGCGACAGCAACGAAAAGAGCTCGAAATACGGGGGAAGTGTTCAAGTTTTTGTTGAGCGCATCGTATGTAGCTTGGACCTTCTTGCTCTTCAATTGAGCGTGAGTCTCGGGAGGTGAAGTGCGGAGCGCACGCTTCTGTCTCTTTGTCAACTTGGACACGGAATCTTTTGTCTTTTCCTTCTTTTCCTTCTTTTTCATTAACATAGAGACCATACGTCCGCTAGTCATCCTTTTTCCCTTGCCGTCGCTATATGTCCAGTTAGGACGCTCAGTTTTCAATACGGTAAAGCAAGAGCTAGGATCGGTGAGCTGGTCCGCGGAAGCCAGAAGAAGGATGTTCAGAAGATCCTTGTAGTAACCATGCGAGAACCCCATACGGAGTTCCTCCTCCACATTCTCCTGGACGTCCTTCTTTCCGAGTTCCATCCAATCTTCTTCTTCAACTTCCTTTTCCTCTTTTTTTTGCTTCTTTGGGGGGCGTTCAATGACAGGTTCGACCAACTGATCCAAGTTTGCAATGGCGGTACGAGGGTGATATCGGAGGAGCCAGCCAAACGCTCGGTAGAAGCTCTCCTTCTCAGATTTGCCGTCGTGAATAGATCGAAGGTTATAGATGATGCGGAGAGTTACAGCTGGGTCGGATTCCCAGCTATTCTTGAGTAGCGAATGTAAATGAACACCGTCGATATTGTAGCCAGCCGAGAAGAGGTCAAGTGTTGGAGAGAGAGTGGAACGGTAGGCTGGAGACTGGTTTTCCGTGAGCATGCGATTCCCTTCCTCCCGTAGCACAGTCATGAAAGCATTGGTTGGCGGCTTAGATTCTTGGGGTTTGGGGGGTTTAGGAGGGAGAAGGGCATCGAGGAAGTCTGGATTCTGTACCCGTTTACTTTCAGATCCAAACTGTCGAAGCCTAGTTTCAAGATGGCAAGACTTACCAAGAGCTCAGGGATCAAGGGCAAATTTACAATTTGAGATGAGTTGGAGATAGATGTGTTAGGTACATCGGTACTTCCTGGTTTGAAAGGATCGTTTTTGAGTTTCGAGCTCGTAGAAGCTGTGTTCGTTGCCATGACGCGTGGGCGACTGTTTTCTGGCACTGCGTTTCTTGGGGGAATGTAACGATGCCGATGAGGGATCCGAAGGTGGGATAGCGGAGGGAGGCCTGAACTGGGGTACCATACATATATACCATTGGGCTGTGTTGAGTCAAATCGAGTTCGAGTCACTGCACAGTCGAGCCCGTCAGATGCATCATGTCTACTGCCCTGAGTATCTCAGACGCCGATCCATGGCATATCTAGGACGTAGCACAGAAATAGTTACATGTTGAAGCCCAAAGTTCCCGGGCCCCTAATTCGGTGCCAGACCCACAAATAAAGAACCAACCAGTCTATCCTCATTGTCTCCCACGGCCGTGATGCCTGAGTGGGGATGGCAAGGACCACTCACGACAGAGTTTGGCAGTCACCATTACTTCCCTTGGATGATGGTGCGGACTAAACGGCGTCCATGGCGACCGATATTGAACCGGAGGAAACCTGGTAAGGCCGTTCCACTGTCATTTGGGAGCAATCTGCTTGGCGAGATTATCGATATAAGTCTGCAGCATTCCGTTCCCTGCCGCGAGCTTGTCAACTTCGCTCTGCACCTTCTCAGTACGCCCAAGAAGCACTAAAGACCGAGGTTCATGTATCAGAGGTTGCAAGCGCCCAATCTCTCTCTCTAAATTACCTCGAAGATCAGCTTGAGCAGCTTGGATATCCCTGTAGTGCTAGAGTCAGCGGCACACACAATATTACGACGATGAAATTGCCTACTTGATCAATGCTTCTTTCTTCAGTGCATCCTGCATGGCGTCCGATACTGATGGCCGGGCCGAGATTCCCCATGATGCTTCGAGCTCCTCGTCTCCGAACGGATTGTTGCTCATTCGTAGTGGTTCACCCAGTATCTGCACTGGCTGAAAGATAGTCACATGCGATAAATATAAATGACCCAAATTTTTCCAAATAGCTCAGTCTTCAAGACAAAATGTTAAAGGGGACAAGGAGGCGACAAAGAAATAAATAGTAATGAGTAGAACGACTCCGATTCAGTTCACTGTGTAGACAAGACAAAGCGCAGCGGGTTCTGTGGCCTCATTTAAAGTTGCATTGTCCATAGGTGGAAACAACATATCGGTGTTGAAAGAGAACAAAGACCAACAAGCCATAAGTTCAAGTGCTGCACCTGACCCTGGTCCAAAGCTAGGTCGTCTGCTTACAAACCGCTTCACCAGCACAGTCCGAGCCATCAGTAAGGTCGCATCACGACGCCCCGAAGCTTTACCGTTAAGCCGGCGATGTCATTGGCTTATGATCCAATATGATAACGTCGATGCGTTCCACCCTATGCATCGGGACAGAGATGCATTACATGGCGCATTCCACACCTCAAACGGTCGAAGGAGCGAATGGCCCATACTTAGATACCGTTTGCCCACGCATCCAGGTCAGAAGTAGAGACTAGCTGCGGATTCAGACCATCTTGATCTAGGTCTAGCCCGGAATCAAGGGCATTGGCCTTATCTGCACTGGAAGAGGGGGAGACATCTTGCAAAGTCTGCGCTCGCAACGTGGCAAATTGTTCGCTGAGCTCATCGCATTTTCTGGATATCAGCACCGAATGTGAGTCTGTGGGTTCTAGACGAGTGGAAAGGGGTCTTACGCATTTATGGCCATGGTTTGCTGTCTTCTTGACTCCAGTTGAGTGCTAAGAGCCGTTCGAAGAGTTTCGCGTGCCTTGACGATGCGAGACTCAGAGGGTCGCCGATGAAGTGCTCTTGGAGATTCAAACGTCTCGTACCTGCACTGGCCTTAGTTCATTGATAGCGGCAATCATGTTTAATGCTACAACACGGATCCATGCGAGATGCTGGACCCATTCTGGTTCTTGGGCCACACCTTGAACGAGAGGAGGCGGTGGAACCAATAGTGTGCCAAGCAGGGTGTGATATGTGACGAGGATGGTGTGGAGCATTTTATGAAGGTCTTCACGGTGATCTACTAGTTATTCATCAAGATGTGGGAATACCAGAACAACGCATCGCATACCGTTGCCTTGCTTATACAACTGCTGAATCCCCCCTTCCTCAAGTGTTGGGTGGCGTTCAGGTATCTAGGAAAGATGAGAACCAAGGAATGAAGCTGACGACATATATTAGATCGAGCTGCCCGCACAGGCCAAAAGTCACCAAAAGTCTCATAGCCTCCTTGTTCTATTATCCAGTCAGCGCGGGGCTTTTCCAGTGTGGTTAAATCCCATGGTGGAACCTGATCCTGGTCTGACAGCGTTTGCTGCTGTTTCTCGGGTGATATAGGGTCATGATCATTGGTGGATGTCCTCGTGCGCAGGAGATCGAGTAGGTTCAAATTATGTTGGGTGTAAAGCCTATAGTGCGATGGAGGGGATGGAAACGGATTGACAATCTCCTCAGTCATAATTTCGATAGAAAAGAAGTCTCTTGAATATTAGGAATTTCAGCGTTTCCACACACGTGATTGTCTCGATTTCGATTTAAAAAACCAAGTTTTAAGGTTTGGCGTTACGCCTCCGGGGTACACGTTCACTATGCGTGATAAACGTGCCAAGTCATATAGAAGGCACATGAATATGTATCGCCTGTTTTTCGGCTTTCGAGAGCCGTATCAGGTTCTGGTTGATGCATCATTTTGCGAGAACGCGTGTCAGAAAGACATTGACATTGCAAAGCGCCTGAATGATGTAGTCCAAGGTCATGCCAAGCCAAGTGAGCACACAATTTCCATTTTCCGAGGCGAGGATTCAAGCCCATCTCAGTGATGACTCAATGTAGTATCGTTCAACTGTATAATCTTGGACCAAGTGGCCAACGCATCGTCGATGTTGCAAGGAGATTCGAGCGACGGAAATGCAACCACATGGAGGCAATTGATGGAGATGAATGCATAAAGAGTATTGTCGGTGCGTTCCTTCTATTTTGATCGCAACTTAGGTCGTATTGTTGTTGAATTCGCTTCCAGGTCCTGCAAATAAGCATCGCTATGCTATCGCAACTCTTTCGGAGAACCTACGCTCATCTCTTAGGGTCATTCCAGCCGTCCCAATAATTCATATGAACCGGGTGGTTGTGGTGATGGAACCTCCCAGCGATGCGACACTTCACGCGAAGTCTCTAGTACGTCTCCAACCCCTCAGCATATATTCCACTGGAACCCTGTATTTTCATTTATAATAGGCCGACTCTGCTTCCCAAGGTGCAAGTGTCTCGGAACTCACGAAGATTGCCGCAAGTAAACCAGAAGAACCGCCAAAGAAGAAACAGAAACGCGCCAAAGGTCCAAATCCATTGAGTGTCAAAAAGAAGAAGCACAAAGAAGCACCCTCACTGTCGAAAGCTGCGAATGAGGGAAAAACTCAATCCAACCCGCCCAAGAATAAAGAGGGCATCACTCGAGCTGGAGAAAAGCGCTCTTTGCCCATCGAAGAAGATGGACATGTTGGTGAAGTTGGCAAAATGAGTGCTGAAGCAGCAGTTAGCGGAACATCATCTCGTGGACATCGGAAGAAACGCCGACGCAAAGGTGGTGATACCTCCAAAGCCGAACCGGCCTTTGACGGGTCCGAAGAAGATTGACATGATTTCTTTTGCCTTGGTGTTCTGCACACTGAACTATAGTATAATGGATTTACGGATGAGGTCTCACATATTTGTTTGTTGCGTCTAACCCAGTATTGTAATATAACATGTAGCAACGCCGAATATCGTGCAGCTCAATATTGACCATCAAGCAAGACGCTCTAAAACTCCTCTCGTCACCAAAGAAGCCGATCGTACTCTCTAAAGCAGGATTCGAACGAGAGTCAATGCATCCTAGACAGTAACCATACCCTTAAATTTCGATATAGATGCGGGTCCCCTCGATGTAGCCTACATGCCAGGGTCATGAGGGTAGTTAAAAAAAATCCTTGATAGGGGATAATTAAAGGTACCGAAGAAGGGCAATTTCGGGGTCACGGTGCCTCATCATTGCCTGCGGAAGTCGCAAGAGACAGGGAAGATGACGTCCCACGCTAGCGAACGTAGTTCAGTGCTGGCGCTGTCAGATTTACAGGGCTGACGATGGGGATAACAGGTGTGCTATTGGGTGATGAATTGTTGGGAAAATAATCGAGGGTGTTTGGTGACGGGAGCAGGGAACCACGGAGGTATGGCGAATTACGAAGAGTTGGAGGGACAGGAGGGGTCGGTGAAACCGCTTCCGGTGGTACGGAATGGGTTCCCACTAAAGATAATTGACGATCTTGTAGTCGGAGCACCGGAACGACGCAGCGTGTTTTGGGTCGCGAGTGGCATCGTAATCCTCTTGGTCGTCGTTCAGGCGCTAAAGGCATGACAGAAGGAAAATATCCCCTATTCTCGCCTTTATTTGCAGGAGTACTTGCAAGTGGTGGGATTATTGATGATGCCGATTGCAATCCTGGGGAAGGTTCAGGAGAGAAGGGGAGTTGGTGTATTCCCATCAAGGGTGGAGTAACGAAGGGAAAAGATGTGCAGCCAATGAAAGGCGCCTTACGTGGAAGAGGGGAGTCAGACAGCATTTTCTGAACCAGATATCTAGGCGAATGTTTGCAAGGGGATCTCGAGCCTTTCTCATGCATAGATTTCGAAGGAGTACACTGGGATAGTGCCATGGCAGATGGAATCTTGACATTTTGCCGAAGATCAGAACGAAACACAGGAGGTCTAAGTGATGACAGATCGATGGAAGATGGTCGATCCGCAGGTTCTACGACAGTTGTGGGAGATGCTAAACCTAGTTGTTGGCGATCCCGCGTTGCCAACCTTTGTGGAGCCGGAATAGACACAGATGGAGCCTGAGATAGGGGCGGAATACGCATTTCGTCTCCTCCTTGACCACACTTAGTAGAATGGAAATGAATAATGGTTTTTAGATGAAATTTCAAGCGCTTACTTGTGCTCGCATATGGTCACCCTCTGGAGGAGCCAAAAAGTTAGAAGTCAACGCAACATTTGGTAGGGAAGACCTGAGACGTCTCAAAGGCTTGAAGCTTCTCTTGAAAACGTTCACGCGTGGGGGCGGGGTCGCAGACTCTGCTTCGGACTCGTAGCCACCGTCAATACTTTCTTGAAAAGTGCTGAGGAAAGCGGGAAAAGGCCCCCTTTTGGTCTTCGTGCTCCTGCCTATCGCGATATGGCCCAGCGCACTCCTAAGCGGAGCTTTGTCAGGGTGCACTTGGGGTTTGATCTCGTCAAGCCCCGTAACGAAGAGTACCGAACGCGAAGGGGTGAGGACTGATACAGAGCCATACGGAGATTCCAAAGGAGTCACAGCCTCCGAAGAAGATATCTGCGTCGTGGACAGGGAGGACGAAAGATACGTCAATGATGGTGAATGAAGACACTCGCAACAACATGGCGACAAGAGAGATTTTGCCTCAATAGAGGTAGGCTGAGACATCGGTGAAGTCGAAAATACCTCCATGTTCTAAGCTAGAGATGGTCATTGAGACAAGCTTGTCCCTGGAGCCCTTTTCAACTCTTTTGGTGAAACTTGTGAAACGAGTCTAGGGGTCGCACGCCAGTAATTCCAGTTGATCTGAGGATTATTTCAGACATCCCGCAGCTGAGACACTGACAGGATTCACTGGGCTGCGAACATCCGCACTGGGCGATGTCTGACAATGCAACGCCCGGCCTGTTCGCACGGTCTCGCAGGAAAACCAGGCCGGATTTGACTAATAGAGGCAGAATACAGTCGTAATAGGATATCTAAATGTGTTTACCTAGCGTAGGTATATACCTCTGACTTCAATGAAGGGCATGATTCTAGAATGATGAGGGAAATGTAAATCCCACCCGAGGGAAGGCATTGCTGGTCTTATATAAGTCGGAGGGAAAGCCTTGAAGCCCTTCACGATCATCATTGCAGTTATCGCAGTCGCGTGAGAACGCAACAGTGCGGCTCCCCACTATGGATACATGAGAGATCTTCTTTGGAGACAGTTACAGGTGGACGTGAAAGAAAGCTCTCTTTGAGTCAACGAATACAGTTGAAGCCACTTTCCTAATTAAGCCGCCAGAATTGTTCCCACGGTTGCTGTCTACTAGTACCCTTCGGACAAAAGTGCCCTGGTCAAGCTGGAACGGACTTCAGTCTCTAATGGGTGCTTCAGGCGACGAGGTTCCGCTCAAGTCCTTTTCACATAAGGCGATCCAACAACTCGTGGTTATCCTGGCTGCTACTGCGATTCTTTTCCTTTCGGTAGCAAGACTCGGAGTTCCCTCTCAGTTTTCTGGCTACATTGGGTCTCGCCCCAAACCGCAAGCACATAAGCCAATCTGCACACAGATTCCGGCTATTTTCCCTCGTGGAAATGCTGCTGCAGAAATTGATGATCTCCTCGCCCAAGTGTCGTTCCTAAATCGATCCATCGAATGGCTCGGAGGCGCCGTCAGGATACCGTGCGTCGTGCTGATGCTTTCGGTGTGAACGATTGCGTTTCTGAATTGATACCACAGTACCGAGACTTACGATACGATGGGCCCCATTGGCATTGACTCTCGATGGGACATATTCAAGGATCTACACCAATATGTAGTCAATGCATTCCCCAGAGTGTAAGGGTTCTGGCATCATAATCCTCATCACCGATGGATTCAATTCTTCATGGAGCCGACCGTTATAGACATAAAATGCTTCGACGGACAACTGTGAACACCTACGCCCTGGTGTATCACTGGCAAGGGTCCGACTCGGCTCTTAAACCTTTACTATTAACTGCTCATCAAGATGTTGTCCCTGTGGACCCTGTGACGAGGGACAATTGGGTTCATCCTCCGTACTCGGGGCACTATGATGGTATGTACACATGACTAGCAGTCTCTTCCCAGTAGTCTGACTTTCGATGCGGCCCTGATTAGGGACGTACATCTGGGGACGAGGATCTTTGGACGATAAGAGTGGTATGGTTGGAGTCTTGTATGTGAGCCCTCCGAAGTATACAGATGGTGTTGCCAACTGTTCTTCAGGTCGGCTGTTGAAATATTGCTTGAAAGCGGTTTCATTCCGCGAAGAACTGTCGTAATCGCTTTTGGCTTTGATGAAGAATCTTCAAGCATTGAGGTTAGTTGATGCGGCACCCAGTGTTCAATGATGCTTAAAATATCGGGAATGTCATCCAAGGGTGCTGGCCATTTAGCTCATTATCTGGAACAAACTTATGGTAGAGATGGATTTGCTCTACTCGTGGACGAAGGAGGTGAAACTCGATGCCTGTGCGTTGCGTGCCTGGTATGCTAATCACGCATTAGGTGGTGTGGTGGAGTTGGGTGGTGCCGTGATCGCCACTCCTGACATTGCGGAAAAGGGATATTTTGGTGAGCGTTACACTGAGACTCAGATGAACAGTGTTATTGAGCCTCCAACTTGAACCCTGCCGATAAGACGTGAATATACAGGTTACGACTCCTGGTGGACACTCTTCTGTGCCACCATCCCACACATCAATTGGTTTGCTTTCCACCATAATTGTCGAGCTCGAAATGCATCCTAGCGCATCACATTTGACACGAGTATCGCCTTTCTACACGTACCTCCAATGCTTGGCTGAGAACGCTCCGCTACTGAGCACCTCATTAGCAGAGATCATACGAAGGTCATTTGTTAGTGACGAAGCGTTGAGGGAGTTGGAGAGGATATTGTTCGAAGATGAATCAAGTCGGGGTCGCTTTGTCAAGTCCCTTTTGAGTACCACTCAAGCCGTCGATTTGATTTCCGGAGGCGTCAAGGTCAATGCCCTCCCAGAATCGGCTGCTGCTGTGGTCAATCACAGAATCTCGACTGACAGGTACATTCCTACCATTAGCTTCAAAGAAAAGCTAATTACCTTTCGATAGTTCAGTGGAGGGACTAATGCAGCATATGACATCCTTGATTCTCCCCTTAGCACAGCAGCACAACCTCTCCTTAAACGCATTTGGTAGCCAACTCACTTCTGATTCCAATCGTACAAGTGGTGCAATCGTGATATCTGACGCGTATGACAGTGCAGTGGAACCATCCCCTATATCCCCCATAGACTCTGAGCCCTACAAGCTGTTGAGTGGTACTATCAAAGCCACATATGAGGCGAGGTGCAACGATACCGCTGGCGCCACAAATAAGCCACTGAAAATGATCGTGGCTCCAGGCTTGGCGGCTGGCAACACAGGTAGGTTTCCGCATCATACTCACAAACAGATAGAAGAATGCCGACAAGTGACAGACACTAGATGGTATTGGAATTTAACCCAGAATATTTTTCGGTACAACTATGCTACTATTGACGGCGCATATGGAGAGATTCACACAGTGAACGAAGGTCAGTTGGAGAATTGTACTATACCTATACTTGGGATTACTCAAACTTATCATTGTGTTCTGTGCAGCAATCAAAGCAACGATGTTCGTCGATGGGATTCGCTTTTTTACGTACCTTATTTTGAATGCCGACGGATTGGACAACTTATGAGGCCCAAAGTACGATTGAGGGGATGCGCCGCTCCTGCAGTATGACATTATTAACACGTTTCTTCTTCGTAGATGACTCGGTTCCTTGACGGATACTCAGCACTGATGCATCCAAACTGCTTCTTAGCAACAAGAGTCTGTATTATCGAATAGGCAGTTATGATGTGCCGCGGTCCATGGTTCGACATAGCCAGGATATCCAGAGGGCTAAGGGCGAGTACCAGCCTGGTTTCTATTGAGAGATAAGCTATTTTTGCACCTACGTCAACACTGTGCGCCTCGGCTTGGAGTCATCGTAAGCGTCATCCAAGTCGGACTCTAACGAACTCGGCGATTACCATAAAGCATACGGGCTTGGTAAAACAAGGAGGAGGCCACCCCAACAGACATCATATAAACTGAATATACATGAGAATTTATGAGCCCGGCCAGCACCAAAACCCGCCCAGTGGGAGCTGTGCACGGGTGCGAAGCGGATGATCGAGGCTTGATGTTTCCTCGGTCCCATGCTGTACACCATCTCTCCTCATCTCCCCCAGAGGAATCCCCCCTGGCGGATAATCTGTCCCTTGCCATGGCAGCCGCACCATCGCGTACTAGTAGTTACGCGACCGCGGGGTAACAAGAGAGAACTCATGGCACAATCTCCCCTTGATCTAGCTTCACCACTGACGTATGTCCTCGCGTATCATTGGGCAAGGCTTCTAAGCTAAGCGGCACACAAGCTAGACTCAATCAGGCTTCTACGGCAAGTTTCAAATCATCGGATGGGCCATTCAAGTTGGTCGTGGCGCCAGGGTTACCAAGTGGAAATAAGGGCACGAACTGGAATGCATGGCTACTAACATTAAATATGTACAGATATGAAATGCTACTGGAGCCTAACTCGCAACATCTTCCGTTATAACTACAAACCTCTAGATCTAGCACACGGGGCTGGAGGATTCCATACCACAAATGAAGGTCCGCCTCCATACATATCTGGCGACTTGCATCTGATACGGACCCTCGGTAGCTATAAGAGTGGCAGCCTTCGTCGATAGGATTCATTTCTTTTCATAAATGCCGATGAAATGAATGAATTGTGATCGGAAAGTTATCCCAAGGGAATCCGCGCTGTCCATTATTGCCTTGTATGATACACTTAAGACGTATTATGGCAAAAATGGGCATGCACCTTACTTTGCTCTAATTCTGTGCTAATATTTCTTGGTATTCCTGAAGTCGCATTCTATATAAACAGAAAGTGAGATACAGGCGGGGCGATAGGACGAAGAACGCACAGATTTCTTAAAAGCATTAGAATGGTCACTTTTCCGACGGCCGGGATGTATAACGACGCCTATGGAATGTGAGTGAGAAATACGAAACTAAAACAGTACTCATACCTTTTCCCTTACACTACTCCCAAAGTTCTTTTCACTTGAGACGTTGACGCACACGCATCCATCCTTGAGTTGTTCCGTTTTTACTTTATACGTCTCACTTGGGACCGCAGAAACCACAACGTCTGACAAGGCTAGGCACTCTTCCAATGTCAAGTTGGATGGATGAACAACGTGACGCTTGTAGTATTGAGACATTGGTTTAGATTTCTCCGAAGAAACTACCGCCTTTGAGGCTGGAGGCGGTCGCTTGTTGTACTCTTGTATCAAATCGATGTCAACGGAAAATACACGAGCTCCATCGTTCGAAAGAAGGGCGGCGAGTGGCCTTCCCACCACTTCTGACCTAACGAAGACCACGTTAAGGTGATGACATGTCATGATGTCCTCGCTGGATCATACTTGCCGATTAATGACTGTAATGGTACGTCCATATGCACGGTCTCCATAATCCAGCAACCTGTTGTACACGCCGACGTATTCTAGACACTTGACAATAGCTAAGGGTGTACATGGGAGGATAGACTTGACTATCCCCTTCGGGAGGCGATCCTCTTTCAGATTCTTGGTAGATTCCGCATCTGGGCCCGTTGTGGATGACATACCCACCGAGAGCAACGAACGGGGCGAAATGAACCGGATACTTAGGCGTAAGACATAGTTAGCAGCGAAATTAGAGGATAATGTTTAGTGACTCAACTTGTGGTAAAGGTTATAGTGAAACTTGACGTTCAAGCCCTCCACATCTTTGGAAGGTGAAACCACCTAAATATAAACGTGTTAATAACAATTCTCATTGTTTAGAAACGATCATCCTAACTTGCTGCAGATAATGATCTTGCAGACCACCAAAAATGGGATAATAGACCTAGCAAAAAGTTTCATCGTGAAGGGGAAACCAAAGACGAGCGAAGCAAACGACACATACCAGGATTCCACTAATGGCATCGTCGGCGTTGGCCTCGACAACGGCTTCCTCAACTCCCCCAGGGCCTTCCGATGGGACATCCTCCGATCCTTCAACACCACTTGCGGCGACACCTACACGCTTCAGGAGGAAATCAACGCCGAGGGCGACACACGTCTTACGCGTGAACTCGGCATACATCTCCGAGGGCTTGGATCGAGTGGCTAGAATCCCAATGAGCCTAGGATTTCTCTGTGTGCGAGAAGTGAACTCTGAGATGCTCCGCTGAATGTCAGTCCGAAATGTATCTGAGATAGGATCTGCTTTCAATAGTTTGCCTGTCCCAAAGGAGGATGGAGAAGAAGCAGGCCTTCCTACAGAAGTAGGAGATATTTTCTGATTATTTTCCATCTCTTGAAATCGTCTATGCGATAGCGATCGAGGCTGGAGGCGAGAGTGGAGAGCAACGAGTCGAAAAATTTGCGATCTCCATTCAAATTGGGACCGCGGGAACGTCACACAATAAAACCGGCCAACTCCGCCAGTAAGTAGAGTTGAATGATCTAAAATCGAACCCAAAAAAACTCAAAAAGGGCCTTAAACGAAGATACCAGCGATAGAGAGGAGAGGAGCGAGGATGTGCGGAAAATGAGCAAATTCATGTCCCGCAAAGGGCCAGTGACCTCCGAATATGGATTCCACCCTTCATATGCACTCCCCTTGATTTCTTCAAGTCCACGGAAAATATGTGTCATATTCATCCGTTAGAAGTACAGTCTAGAGTCGCCTCCAGAGAGAAAAGTAGGGTCAAAACTCGAAGAAAAAAATCACTCCTTTCACCTTCGTTTGTGCTGTGAGTGCCCCAAATAATTAAATGACCTTTCGAACTTTCATTTCTCGTCTCTTAAACTTTCCAAACAAGGAAAATCGTTTTCGTTCCCAACTTTGTCCGCCCTCGAAATTTCGCAGAATGAATGGATATTGTTTCAATGACCGGCCCTACAAAAAGAGGAAGACCCGAGTTCCGCCATTGGTGTTCAAGGTATATACGTATCCTGGCACTCATCTTGCCCAACTCCTTGGAACACTGGCCCGACAACTCACTCAATCGCGCCCGTCAACCTGAGCTAAGGCAGAGGCGAGTCCGCAGGGGTAGTAATGTAATGGGTTCCATCGACTTTGGGTAACAGCTGAATGTGCATCAAGCTTCAAAAATACACAAATATACAGACTAATCATGGCGAGGTTAGAAAGGAGAATCACAAGGAACTCCCGCCTGGTCCCTTCAGCTGCACTGCTTCAGTGCTAACGAATCCCAGGGTCACAAGGGAACAACAAGTCGAAAGTTAAGGGGGGTGAAAATAGTGCAACGACATCAGTCAGCGCGGCCATTTGGCAATATGGGGGGAACCAAGTTGTTGTTGTCATCACCACCCCTGCTTTCTTCCTCTTCCTCCTGTGCTATCAAAGCCGCTGCACGCTGAGGGAGTGAAATAAATTAAAAGAAGGAAACATAAAAACACCGCAGCGCGCAGGAAAGTCGAGAACTCACCTTCATGGCTTCAGCTTCATTGGAGTAATGTCTGACGCGCTTAAAAACAAACTCAGCATGCTTTTTTGCGGCTGCTGTTGTAGAGTCAAGTTGATTGACACGATATGTCAGGAAGAAGATTGAAGGAGAGACTGAATACAACGCAACGTACTCTCTGCATCCAATTCATCTTCATCACCATCACCCTTTGGATCGAATCCCAGACCTTCCCCAGCTCCACCCTCGCTAGATGGTAGACTGAAACTTGGGGTCCTGCTTCCAGACCTTCCAGAGCGGCTGCCTGAAGGAGGTCGATCGCTGAAGGAAGCGCGACGAGATCCCCTTTCAATCGATCCAGACCCTGACCGGCGAGAGCCCGGGCGTACTGGACTATCCAGAGTAAATTCGGAGCCCTCGGTGGCCGCGCCTTTAGGTGATGATTCAGGGAACATGGTTGAATATGAATTTTGAAAATCCGAGTCCAAATGGAATGGCGGGATTTCTGAGCAAAGAGAATGCATAAATTCGCGAACAACAGGCCATTTTTTTCAACCATGTATGCGTATGAATGACCGTAGTAGTGGAAAGGGGACTTACCGCCCATATTCTCCACCTGATCCAGTTCTGCATTGTATCGCACATAAGGGGTCTTGGGTTCTGTTATCTTCATTAGACTGTCTTTCTCGATCTCTGTGGCAGCTAGATTGGCCTCATCCCACTGCAACCTATATTGGACGTCAGACAAGGAGCTCGCAGCCACGGTGAAACTGTGAGTAGATCGATACTTACCGAGTGCTCGTGGGGGGCACAGCATTGCTGTTCTTCAGTATCCCCCTTGGCCTAGTCGGTGATGTCGGAGGTGAATGCCTTGGTGGGGTTTGGGTGTAAACATCCTCCGTCATGATCGAAGATAGTTAGATCGTTGAAATAACGATTACAAGAGGGATTGTTTCTTCGGTATTAGCAGCAGAAGCTGCGAGAAGAATAGCTGGCACTGCGTGGCGCTGTTCTGCTACACGACAGGTTGTCAATCGCAGTACTTGATGCTAAGTGATGCTGTCCTAGGCCTTTAATTCATTCCCGAATCACGCGACCGGACGGGGTAAGATTCTATTACCGTTCTACATGTTAACAGTTAGACTAACGACGGAATGCTCCATTGGCTGGGCTGAGGAAATATATCAATCCTGGAACATTAGCGAGACACCGTCATGGTTCCATTTCCAACATTCCGATGGTATTGGGACTCGCAACCGCAGGTGAAGCAGCCTGTACAACTCGGCTTCGGTTTATTGTAGCGCGAGGTGACGGTTGAATGGATCCGACACGCGAGAAAGGGAAAACAATAAATTGGACGTTGGCATCGATGAGGCTTAGAGACACCTGGATGCAAGGTGAAGTTGTTTAGGCGGAGTTACAAAGAACCATCAAGTCAACTCAACTGGTCCAAATTTGTTGCTATCCCGCGAATGAAACGGCTCGTCGCCTTCCACCCATGCATGACCTTTCGGTATGCGTACGTGTGTGTCTGGATAAGGAGGAAGAGTCTGTACCTGAGTGATGCGCGTTTCAAGTTATTCGTTGCTGAATCGAAGGGATGGACGTACAACGTCGCCTTCCAGTGCAATGATTCGCTTAACAATTAACTCATTATTTATCGGTGACCTAAAATGTACCAATTGATAAGTATTCTTTTTGAAGCTAGCGTTGGCATGACCTGCTTACTTGAGGACAACAACCTCTCCCCTCTGAAATGTGTTCGTGACCTGCGCAAACCAGCGGTTTATGAAAACGACATCCGCAAGTTCCGATGAGTCCGGGTTTAGAGTGGGCTACTAGACGTCGAGGTCAAAGCTGACCCTTGGTCTGAGAAACTAAAGTGAAGACCGCTGCGCACTCACAGACATACTCCTTCCGGAGATTGCCTTCAGTGCGCCCACATGGTCCAGAATTAGAACACTAAACGGTACCCAGGCCAACACTTTCACGTGGGAGCGGATCCGTTGTCTAAGCCAAAGAAATGATTTGGTGGCCATCAGCTGCAGTGGGCATCCTCGGAATCAGCAAACAACAACATCCATCAACTTGCCCTTGATCCCGTGAGGCCCCTTACGGCAACGAGGTTGACTAATCGAACCAAACAGCTTGTTATAGGCCAATTTTTATTGCGGCGCGCGCCTATCAACAGAGTGACCGTGATCGTAAATAAAACTACAAATTAAAGGAGGATCAATCTACCTGTCGGACATCAAGGTAGTCAGCTTGTCATCAGGTCCCCGACCATCGAGAACAACAACGAATACCGTACTAATTGGAATGATGGTCTGAATATCGAGTGGATCGCCTTCTTCTCCGATTGTAAACACCAAGTCCTCCCAGTTACCAGCGGTTAGAGGTGAGTGTGCCTCATGCCGCATACAGGGAAAGATTCTGACCTGGAAAGAGTAACAATATCGTACACGCTTTCATACCTCCGGTAGGAATGATGCGCCTTTTGATGTCCAAGCTGTTGCAGGATCCAAAGATCTCCATCGCGATAATTTACATCGCGCCCTCATTGCTCCTGGTATCTTCACAGAAGCGCACCCTCGACTGTGTTTCTACCTGGAACACAAATATGTGAGTTAGCCATGACGTTCTATCTATCATGGCTATGTGAAAGCTCACGGGTAGATTTCTTCAGCCTATGAACGGGGACAAGAGGGCTAATGCCATTAGAGGGAAGGTTGGAATGATCCAAACTCAGCCCTTCGTGATAATGATGACAATCCACCAACTAGCTTAAAGGCCGTGATGCTGTCCTTTATCACGCGCTCAAGGTGTCTCCGTTACCTTTCACCATGTTCTTTTCGAGGAATTTGAAGAGGACCTCATGTGTCAAATTGCTAATGATGGTGAGGTTCACAATGATGAAGAAGAAGTTCGTGCAATACTCCCCCGTTATGCTACTACCTGTAAGTGAGAGACCGAGGAGCCGAGGATGTATGAACTCATGGCTGAGAATGGAGCTCGGACGCCTCAAACGCTGGGAATTCTCGAAGTCACCAAGAGCTACGAGACATTTGTTAGGGTAGCTTGCGGCAACGCGCCTTCAATAGGCACTGTCTGTATAGTGGCAACAATGCAAGGATTTAATACCGACGAACTTGGAAGCGTGAGCTGGAGTAGGATACTCCGTGGAATCGTTAGTATCATTGCATTACCGCAAGTGCACAATGTGTAAACGATGCGAATGCGCCGTTAGTTTGTCAATCATATGAACGTCGCTGCTGAGTTCGCTTCACAATCTTTTGAACCCGGCATGTGTGCATACTATCCATATCATGATATCATCACCGCCATCGTTGCGTCCTCCAGCACCATCCTGGTCAGAAAGAACTTCGTCGGCTATCGGAAGCCAGCCATCTCTCAAATTTCAATTGGACGCCGGGAACATAGCCAGAAATCGTGAGGAGAAGAAATAAGGATGGAAAGGCATAGAATCGAAGGGACTCGGAAGAACACTGAGAACAAATTAATGAGGAGAAGATCCGCGAAGGTGGGTACACAAAGAAACCCCCAGCTTACATGCGGAGAGGCGAGAAGCCGTAACCATGTCTAAGATTATATATATGGACCCGCACCAACTAAGACTACCCCAAGGGGAAATAGTTCAATGTCACTTTTATATAACGTCGGGAGATCGATCAAGTTCCAGATAACAGGGATGTGTCTGATTAGGATGCAATCACAGTGTCACACAGGGTTGCTTACGGTCGTCATTGGCGCCAGGGGGATTCAATAAATCTTGGACTTCATCTCAATCTCATTCGTCCACCATACAGAAAAGTAGCGTCGAACACTCGATGTATGATCTGGGATGGAGACGGCGAGTATAGTGAGACCATGTCTTGGTTTCGTTGAAGCTGGTATTACGCTACGCTACACAAGGGCTGCTGGCTTCAGACCATCATTCGAGTAGCCGCACTGCCAAAGATCATGAACCATGCCGATACCCATCGAAAGAGCCTTTTCCCAGGTGTCTCCAATAATATTGTCCACGAGTACTTGCATCGTCGAGGCTATATCGCAAGGTTGAAGACACCAAGAAGGCGCGCCCAGTACGGGATGATCTCCTTGACTGAGCAGAGGAAACGATGCACTTCCTTCTTCTGAAGGTGATAACATGGTAGAGCATGTACCAGAATCGACATTTTCAGCAGCATAATGGCCCAGCGTAAGATGTCTTAATGATATGTATATGTACTCCCAAGGTAGAATTGAGTTGAGCATCGTCATTCATAAGCACATTTGGCGCTTATGCGATCGTTCTTTATTTGGAATGAAAGCCCCTGCTACTCTGTCCGAGTAACAGTTCCAAAAAGCATATCTGTTAGCTCTCGAGGGGGTTCGACGTATCTTACAATGTTTTTAATTAAGACGCGGCGGTAAGGCTTGGGGAAGCCCCCCAGAGACCAGATATCGAAGTAAGTGCACCATATGACGAGCTTCCCGCTTATCGATACACCACAGTAGAACTGATTCACGACTTCGGTCGTGGCTCCTCCTCCGGGCTCAGTAACAAGATGAGAAGGAGTGGTACCGCGTATATCCAATACTTTAAATTGCAATCAGGCGGGTAGGCATAATATGCGATCTTGGTGCTAACCTTTTGTACCAAGGATCTTTCAGGAGGCGGCACGACGGGCTGGCCGTCCGGAGTCATCGGAGGTAATGGTCGGAGGATTGGACTGTAATAGTTGCATAAGGTCCCGCGGGATATCCAGGATATGGTAGTTGAGATGGAAGGCATTTCCATTTTCATCGGCGACCAATGTTAGAACATCGGATGTTCGATGAGATAGGTGGCACTAGAGAAGCGGATTGAAGCTGAACCTCTTTTCAGGACGGGTATAGAGCAGCTTCCAACTCACTGCTTTCGCAGACACAAATGACCAGTCATCGGGAGATGTGTCTGAAGGACGTTCAAGTGCAATCTGATAGTACTTTTCCTCAGTACCAACAGTTAGGCTGGCGCCTTTATCCTTCTCGCTCTGGTATAATGTTTTCTGTACGCCATTTTCGTTTCTAAGCGTCACGGAAGCCCGAAGGGAGAATTCTGCGGGGGGTATGCGGTGGTGCAATTTATACATCGCCACCTCTGAGGCAGTTACATCACCGAGCAACAAGAGCGACCAGAACAGGTGCAGAAAGCGATACATAGAAGTGGAGGCGGTCACGGGACTTACGACCTCGATCAGGTGTAATTTAGCTGTAAACTACAGCGGAGTTGGCCGATTGTATTGTATCTATTGTATCAATGACGATCTCAGGTAGCTATCTATTTGAATAAACCTCAGGCTCAAGTGCGCGACTTCCACGGTTCGCCAACGCGTTGGAGGAGCTAGGCTGAACGCTAAAATTGCTTGCGAGCTGCATGACTACTAAGAAAGTTGTTGTCTGTGGGGCAGGTTTCCTTGGTAAGGAGAGATGAATGACTGAAGACCTTGACGTAACAACTCTACGTCGAAGGCTCGTACATTGCTCGTCAACTTGCACGAAACCATCAGAATATCGTTCATCTAGCCTCACGTACTCCATATCCGCTTCATGACAGGCTCGCACGCGAAGGTCGAACCAATGTTCCACCACTCTCAACCCGGTTCGGAGCACCTCTTCCCGTTGATGTAACGAAGCCTGAGACTCTTGGTCCCGCCTTCGAGTCAGCGAATACTATTATCTCCCTAGTCGGCGTGCTCCATGGGACTCCTCGTCAGTTCGAAGAAGTTCAATTTAAGGGTGCTCAAAATGTAGCCCGGGCTGCTAAAGAGGCGGGAGCGCGTTTGATTCATGTGAGCGCCATTGGAGCAGACCCCACAAGTAAGCAACTTCTTTTAGCTGGATGAGTATAGGACAGATAGTTGCATCAACGGCTCAGGCCCGATCCCTTATTTCCGTACGAAGGGCCTGGCTGAGTTATCTGTGCATAAGGAGGCACCAGAAGCCTTGATAATTCGGCCATCTCTTGTCTTTGGTCCTGGGGATGGCTTTTTTGCCGTAAGCTTGACACTATTGGTCTTGTTTCCCCCGTCTGAGTCCAACGCGGTGTAATTAAACAAGCGATTCGCCACTTTATCGCGTTTCCTTCCATTCTTGCCGGTGTTTGGAGGGGGGACGACTCGCTTCCAGCCAGTCTATGCCGGGGACATAGCCCGTTTTATAGATCTTTCCAATAGAGCCGGCAGCGAGATCTCGCACCATACTACTGGCAGAATCATCGAAGCAGGGGGTCCCGAAGGTATTTCATTTGTATTACTTCCTACCTCCTCGCGCTCAGCATGTCGCCAACCCCGTCAGTGTTCACTTACAGACAAATGATGGAACTTGTGCTCCGATACACTGGCCGCAAGCGTCTGATTGTATCATTACCCTTCGCCGCTGGGAAAGCACAGGGGTTCGTGCTTGAGAAATTGCCTGTGAGCATCCTGACAATTACGCAGGACCAAGTGAGTATAACACTTCCCAAATCTCAAACTTGCTTACTACCTGCTCACGAAATGGATTCCGCTTGCCATGGGACACTGAATGGTTTAGGTCGAACAACTGAAATCAGACAACGTTGCGAGAGACGGTGCCTTCTCAGATCTCTTAGTTCAGGGCGATGGTACTGCCCCAACTAGCGTTCATCGTATCTTACCGACATACTTGTGAATCCACCAAGTTTGTGTCTGCGTGTAGATCGAGCCTTGACAGCGCGATTCCAACAATTCTCAAATAACTCATCAATCATCATCTCACGCTTGTGACTGCGATAATGACTACGCCTTTCTGATGACGTGCACCTCCAGCAGGTCATCTCACTCGGACCGAGGCAAATTGTCGCGTATTCAGTTACTGTGTCTAATATCAGTTGCCAACAAAGGGGCATACCCATTCATAACAGTCTCAACGCGGGAGAGAAACAAACTATTTTGTATGGAGAAGGTGCATGTGATGCATCAATAGTATGGCCGGAAGGGGTCAATCTTCTAACCTTGTGACCAGCTCAGCAGGGTGGGCAGGCTGAACCCCAGAACCTGGGAGGTAACGAGGTGACAATTATTGGTTAAGCCTCGGTGGAGTATCGGGCTAACTACTAGCACAGAAGATCCCGGATGAGGGAAATGTGAGCATGTCTCATTATTTGGGAAGTGAGGCATTCATCGATATTGGTCGAGTGTTACTGCTTTGGACATCATCGGGAGTATGCCCATGGCACGGGCCCGTCTCACAGCTTTACCAACCCTCCGCTGACTCCTTCTAGATAGCCCCGTCTCGTTCCGCCCTTTAATTTTCCCCATGGTTGTCACGAACCTGCTAAGTAACGCATCATTCATGGCCTCCTTTACAGGATCGATGTCGAGGTACAGGAATGGATCATTGTATGTGGCTTGCTTAGCGCCAGGACCGAATCGGGGAACGCGCTGCGTTGAACGTTTGAACTTATCCAGCCTGCGGTTCTTCTTCAGGTCGAATGGTTTATAGTCCTATTAGGGAGGCGGATAAAATTTGGTATATCGGTTATTGTTGGATGATCAGGATCAGGATCGGCGCATTCATGAAATGATGATTAAAGCGTAGCGGAAGATTATGTTCGCAGTCATAGAAGGAGAGAGAACATGTGTGAGGCAAAAAAACAAAAACAACAAAGAAAGGTTACTCACCTGCCCTTCCTTGAAACCCTTGTATCTCACTTCGGGTGGTCCACTGGGAGTGCTGCCTACTTTCAGTGCTGATTTCTCATTGTTAGCCCACAAGATTCTAGGCATTCGATAGAAGGAACGAATGGTTACCGAACATACCCTCTTCCCCGTTTTTTACCTTCCCATCTATTTGATCTGCAATTGTAGATATTTCTATCTGAGTATCTTCTGTCGTGGGCTCAGTCTTATAGGCAACTGTATGAGGGGCTGGTCGGACAGCATAAAGAGGAGGCAGGGACGCATGAAGAGATCGCGAAGCAAGCCTAAATGGTGCTCCACTTGCCTGCAAGGAGGCTCGCAGAAGTCGTTGCATCAGAATTCAGTTGCGGTGTCGGTAATTGCCGCGCGGCGGCGTTGAAGAAGTAAGATTACTTCGCATAATTCGCAACGGTCGATACAGGGCGAGTCTAGAGGCAGATGGGTCGTGGACAACTGGAAGGGCAATTGTGGTTCTCAATGGCCCTTTATTTCATCGATGCCGAAACGTGATATAAGATAGCGTTGAGAAGGCCCAAATATTCAATTCAGTTTGGCAGAGTCCGGATTAGTTAAAGCCGCTATTTGGGAACGGCTCATCCTTTGACACTACAACGATATCTTCTCTGGTCAGCCTTGTACACAACCACGAGCACCC
>WNFI01039811.1_pt1 | contig 23163 bp, 22 predicted proteins | sample 5400471 | NCBI WGS metagenome assembly WNFI01 (sample SAMN13153348, study PRJNA577476) | soil metagenome | isolation source: 100 cm saprolite on Douglas fir-dominated hillslope | place: USA:California | collected 2013-09-17
GCATTGTCTATGGAGCGGCATCGCCGACCAGGACAAGGCAGAACGCACGGCCAGGCGGCTCTTGCAGGATGATATGTGGAGCGGCTGGGGTATCCGCACTATCTCTAGCCAGAATCCTGCCTTTAACCCGTATTCGTATCACCTGGGCTCCGTCTGGCCGCATGACAATGGTATCATTGCTGCAGGCTTCAAACGGTACGGATTGCCCCAGGAGGCGAACCAGGTGATTCGCGGTGTGTTCGACGCTGCGCGGCGCTTCGAGGCATACCGCCTGCCAGAAATCTATGCGGGCTTCAAACGCGAGAGCAGAACGGCAGATTTTCCCGCGTTGTATCCCGGTGGGGCTAATATCCCGCAGGCCTGGGCGTCGGGCAGTGTTTTTCAGATGCTGCAAACGATCCTCGGTCTACGTGCCGACGCGCCACACAAACGCCTCTACGTCAACCCCACGCTTCCCGAATGGCTGCCAGAACTCCAGATACAGCGGCTGGAGGTTGGTCACTGTAGGATTGACCTGCGCTTCTGGCGTGATGGGGATCGCTCGCGCTGGGAAGTGAGTAAATTGACTGCTGACGAAGGTGCGGCGCAGGGAGATATGATTCAGGTACTGGACGAGGTCGGGAGTAATGATCAAGTGCAGTAGCAAACAGGGCGGGGATGCCTGCTGTCAATCGCAGAGTCCGGTATGATATCCAGCCGATCACAAGGCCAAAGAATAGCGCCCTAAACTAGAGATAAACACACGATTCTCCTTATTAGGGGTCACGACATTTTTTCCTCCCATCTTCCCCGCCTGAACAACTCTATGTTCAGGATGCCACCCGTAACAGCATATGAAGGACGACGACCGCTGCAACTCCCACGCGGGAATTATGCACGGGCGGTCAGCTCGACCGGTACGATGGGCTTCAAGTGGGCCTCAATGGACTGGCGCTCCGACTCCAGGAACGGGGGCAGTGAGAGCCGCTCCCCCAGCGTCGCAGCGTCTTCATCCACTGCAAACCCCGGCCCATCGGTAGCAATCTCGAACAGCACACCGGCTGGCTCACGGAAGTAGATCGAGCGGAAGTAGAAGCGATCGATCACCGGAGTCACCGTGGGATTGACCTGGGCGATCCGATCCCTCCATTGCTGGTGTTCCTCTTCGTTGGGAGTGCGGAATGCCACATGGTGAACTCCACCGATTCCCACAAAGCGGCGGACAGGCCATTCAGGCTGAATCTCTATGTGTACCTCTGTGCCTGGTCCACCAGGACCTACCTCGAAGACGGTCACGGAGGTCTGCTGCGGTGTCTGGTAGGTACCGCTGGGCCGGAAGCCAAGTACCTCAGTGAGGAAGCGCACCGACGGCTCGAGATGGCGCTGCGTGAGCCGGACCGCGTAGAAGCCATGAATCGCCATTTCGGCAGGGACAGGACTCCTGCGCCAGGGGGTGCCTGCCAGCTTGCCACCATCGTCTAACAGTTCGAGACGTTGTCCCTCCGGATCGCGGAAGGGCAGGACCAGCGATTGAGCCTCGCCGCGCGTTTGAATGCCATCATGGACAATGTGCAAATCTTCAAAGCGCTTGACCCACCAGACGAGCGCATCTCGGCCCGTTACACCCAGCGAGATCGTTGAAATGGTGCCACCACCCGGACGATGAGGCCCGATGTCAGGCCATTCAAAGAACGTCAGGTCGGTGCCCGGTCGACCAAGCTCATCTCCATAAAAGAGGTGGTAGGCCGACACATCATCCTGATTCACGGTCTTCTTCGTCAAGCGCATGCCCAGTACCTGGGTATAAAACGCGACGTTGTGGGATGCATTCCCCGTCACGGCGGTGACATGATGGATGCCTTCTAATTGCATGTTCTTGCTCCTTGTGTACCTTGAGGTCGTCCTGGAACGGAGACCAATATCTTAAATTAGTATATCTTAATTTTAAGATAATGTCAAGACCAGAAGAGTGCAGGTAGTTCCTACTCCTGATGGTCATAGCTGTCCTGGGCTGCCAGGCCCAGCTTTTTGAGGAGGCGAATGGCCTGTGCCTGCTCTTCTGGAGAAAGACCACTCACTGCTGCTCGCAGCGCCTCTGCATGTCCGGGAAAGAGAGCAGCCAACAGGTCATGGCCCTTTTGCGTTAACTCTGCGAAGATAACGCGCCGGTCATGGGGGGCAGGTCTGCGTACCAGTAGGCGCTTTTGCTCAAGCTTATCGACGGTGTACGTGATATTGCCGCTGGAGATTAAGACTTTCTCCCCGATCTGTTGGAGTGGTAGGGGGCCTTTATGGTGCAGGGCCTCGAGGATGCCGAATTCCGTTGGATTGAGGCCATGACAACGAATATCGCGTATGGCATGAGCATTGACCCAGTTATAGGCCCGGGAGAGCACGACGAACAGTTCCAATGAAAGGTCTTTTTGAGACATTTCTGACATAGCGGCTGTATACTCCAGTATTCATACAAACAATTATCTTAAATTTAAGATAATTGTACTGGAGAAAACAGGTGCTGTCAACTGATCGTTCTCATACGACGCACCTTTCGAGCGCCTCGCGATCCTACTGTGCCGGTAGCGGTGATGGTGTCACGATCTCAGCCGATTTTATGGCTTTGCGTCGACTTTCTGGTATCATAGAGCGACTACCCAGAGAAGAACTCCATCAACACCGGCGCAAGAACGTCTAGGTCTACATCGTGCGTCTGACCTTTGAGGGTACGGACCTGCGCATTCGGGATCGCTTTGCCGAGTGCCTGGGCTGTGTCATACATGAATGCGTAACTTGCTCCGCCATTCATGACGAGTGTAGGTGCAACCAACTCCATAAACAGCGCCACGGCATCGCCTCGGCGATCTGCTGCCAAAGCTTCAGTAAGTTGTTTAATGTATTGCTTCCATGCCCGTTGGGCCTCAGCATCATCATTGTAAGGAGCCTCGTACATGGCAAGCTTCTTGACTGTATTGCCGAGCCTTAAGGCTGCTTCTAGGGCAAGGGCAGCTCCGGAGGAATGACCATACAGGTATGCCGACCCGCCGGCTTCGTCGATGAGTGCCTCAATATCCTCAATCTCACGCGCGACGGCATAGGGCTTGGTATCGCCACTATCGCCGCGGCCACGCCGGTCATAGTTATAGACCGTAAAGCTACGCGCAAGGAGTTTGGCAAGCTCCGGTCCGGACCAGAAGGACCGTGAACAAAGGGCCCCCGCTACCAGGATGACTGCCGGCCCGTGGCCTATTTTGTCGTAGGCGATCTTGGTTCCGTCTTGTGAAGTCACTATAGATGTGATGGTTTCCATATTCTCTCCTGTTCTTTGCCGAAGTTCTGCCTCGGCTACCTCTTTGTGAGTCAGTCCTTCCCTGTAGATACTTTTGCCGACACTTTAGGCGTTGGTTTATCCCATCTGTAACACTGCCAGCATATTCCCGGCCGGGTCTTTAAACCAAGCTATATCAGGCCCCATATTTTGAGAAATACCGCGCATGATGCCCTTCTCGTCTTGCGACATACCTTCATAGCGATCAAAGCTGACGCCTCGGCTTTTCAGTTGATCTACCGCTTCATCAATGTCATCAACCACGAAGTCCAGCAGAGTGAACGTGGCTGGCTGATGGTCGTCTTTTGGATACGCAAACGCTGTGCCGCCACCAGGCAAATGAAGCCGTAGCCCAACGCCCTCTTCGACTACTTTTAACCCCAGAGTCTGAGTATAAAATTCTTTGGCTTTTGCCAAGTCGTTCACCGAAAACCCGCTAAATGCTGTTTTTGGTTGAAACATAACTACCCTCCTTGTTATTTACTGTGCAACTTTACTTCGATTGTCATATGCATCCTCTTTAACATTTTCGTGTCGTTTTCATACCATGAGCCGCCAACGAGCGCGGCCGTAGGGTACGGAATGCATGCCCATCTCATCATCATAATTATGCCAATCTATTTCTCCCTTTGTACCCGCAAAGAGACCGTCGACCGATACCAGATTAAACATTACTATTTTTCTCATATGTTTTACTCCTTTATGATTTCATCACACGGAATCTAAGGCTCGTCATGCCGGTTGTTGAGACCGCTTCGATTCTTTCTAGCTCAATTACTGCGGCACCTAAATGGTCAAACAATCGAACGCCCTTACCGAGCAGTATGGGTGCCAGGTGGATAACAATCTCGTCGGCAAGACATACTTTGAGACATTGCTGATCAATACTCGCGCCAAGGATGCTGACATTTTTGTCACCGGCCGCCGCTTTGGCTTGCTTAACGGCGCTTTCGACACCTTCCGTAACAAATGTGAAGGCCAGGCCGCCTATGGTTTTGGTAACCTGGGCCTCTTTTGTAACCACGAACTGGGGTACCCTCACCATGCCTCCATATGGGAGCTGGTTATTTTTCAGACTGATTTCAAACGTTCGTCTGCCCAGTACGACCGCTCCGGTTTCCTCCATCACTTCATTGGCTATACCGTCGTCTTCATACTTGAAAACCCAATCCATTTCATCATGTGGACCAGCAATAAATCCATCAAGCGACATTGTGGCGTGAATAATAACTTTTCCCATGATTTTTCCTTTAGTTGCTGGTTGCTATTATTTTAGCAAATCTTCCATAAGCACGTCTGACGCTTTGGCGACTGGTTCCAAATTAGTGTTCCCTAAGTCCTTTAGGAAAGCGGTCCGCTATAATGAGCATTTCTGCTTTGGCAACTGGTATATGCGTGAGTTGGAGATGGTTCATAGTATCCTTACATGCGTCATTGAGGTGCTTAAGCACCATCGGACAAGCGTTCTCATGTTTGTCACTTGATCAGTATACCATGCTGAAATGAAAAAACTTCTCGTATCTTGCTCTTTTCCAGGGCTTTTTGGTTTATCTGAAAAGTTCCAAGGTACAGTTACCTATACCGTAAAAGCAGGCTTATCGGCAGCGTTTCTGTCCAAAACTGCTCCAACGGTGCCGATAATCTGTCGTGGAACATGACTTTTTCCAGCATGGTTGCTAGAGAGGAGTACGAGGAGAGCCCATGGATGATCCTGTGAGTGGCTATCTTGCACATCTCATCACACAGAGTGTCTCACTTGCGACGCAACGGGCCTCTCGGTCAGATCTCATGCACTTTTGTACCTGGTGGGAGACGAAGCATCAACAACCCCTCGATCTCTGGCAAGTGGTTGATCGTGACCTGCGTGACTGGAAGCAGCAACGCCAGCACGTCGATGGAGCAGCTCCTGCCACCATTAACCACAATCTCTCTACCTTGCGCCGGTTTTTCACCTGGGCGGTCGAACAGCAACTGCTTGTAGAGAATCCAACGAGAGGTATCGAGGATGTTCCTTCAGTCCCATTAGCTCCTCGTTCCCTTCCCGACCAGGCCGTTGATGCCTTGCTCCGCGCAGCAAGAAATGAACGCGATCTCCGCCTCCGCCTCCGCGATGAAGCTCTGCTCGCACTCCTCATCTACGCTGGTCTGCGCGTTAAGGAGCTTCCTGCTGTTATGAAGTAGTGGGTATCGATGCAGCGACACCAGGGAGAGGCGATCCCTCAACATCACCTCCAGGCAGGGACATCAAACTCAACGCTGGCACAACCTCCGCTCGTTGGCCGTAGCGCTGAGATGGACTAGCTGGCCGCACGGCTCTCGCGCGCTGCTCGTGGGCAGGGGTGCGCCATGTTCCTTGCTGGTGAGGCCGGCATCGGGAAGACCCGTCTGGCACACGAGGTGCTCGTCCTGGCGCGTGAACAGGGCTTCCTCGTGCTGGAGGGTTCCGCCTATGCGTTGGAAGGTCGCCTGGCCTACGCTCCCATCCTCGCTGCCTTCGGGCCATTCCTGCGCCGCCTCGACTCCCCTCGCCAGGCACGGTTGGTGAGCGGCCTGCCGGACCTGGGCCAGCTGTTCACCGACCTCCGTTTGCTTGCGCCTTTGCCGCTGGGCGACCCTGCCCTGGAGAAGACTCGCCTCTTTGAAGCTGTCGTGCGTTTACTTGAGCGACTCGCTCGCGAGACCCCGGTGCTCCTCTTCCTGGATGACCTTCACTGGGCCGACCCTGCCTCGATTGAACTGCTGCACTATCTCGCCAGGGGCATAGCCGACCAGGCGGTGTTTGTTCTGGGGACGTCTACGATCTGACCCTGTGGGCCATCTTTCGCCATGTACACCTTGAGGATGGGTAGTGTGCGGCAGAGGCTTTCCTTATAAAAGAGAGAGGCACGATGATTTGAACTGATCATCGTGCCTCTCTCTTTTATTTACCCGTGATTATACGTCGTAGTACAACTCGAATTCAATCGGCGTGGGCCGCAAACGTACCTCGTCAGCTTGTGAGCGCTTGAAGTCGACATAATGTTCGAGCACATCTGTGGTGAAGACGCCACCTTCGAGCAAGAAGGAATGATCGTCCTCGAGTGCATTCAGCACCTCGTCTAGAGAGCCGGGAACAGAGCGAATCTCGCGCATTTCTTCCTGTGACAGGTGGTACAGGTCGCGATCCAGGGGGCCGAAGCCATGTTCGCTTGGATCGATTTCGCGACGAATGCCATCAATGCCGGCCATCAGCATGGCGGAAAATGCCAGGTAGGGGTTCGCTGTGTTGTCAGGCGGGCGGAACTCGACGCGCTTTGCCGATGGGCAATCGGTCAGAGGGATGCGTACGGCTGCACTACGGTTGCCTTTCGAGAAGACCAGGTTAATGGGCGCTTCAAAGCCAGGTACCAGGCGTTTGTAGCTGTTGGTAGTAGCGGCAACAATTCCCAGGAGCGCAGGGGCATGTGTCAGCAAACCACCAATGTAGTAACGGGCAATCTGGGAGATGCCTGCATAGCCTTCGCCATCATAGAACAGCGGTTTCTCACCTTTCCATAGGCTTTGATGGACATGCATACCAGAACCATTATCGCCAAATACAGGCTTGGGCATGAATGTGACGGTCTTACCATGCTTGCGAGCCGTATTTTTTACGACATATTTATAGAGCATCATGTTGTCTGCGGTCTTGAGCAGCGAATTGTAGCGGATATCGATCTCTGCTTGTCCTGATCCACCGACTTCATGGTGCTGTGCTTCGACCAGTACGCCGAGTTCTTCGAGCATCACGGCCATCTCACTACGAATGTCCTGGAGTGTGTCATTGGGGGCAACCGGGAAGTATCCTTCCTTCACACGCATGCGGTGACCGAGGTTGGGTCTGCCATTGCCGTTGCGCGCGTTGTTCCAATGCGCTTCGTCCGAGTCAATTTCGGCATACTGAATATTTTCGGTGGAATTGTAGAGCACATTATCGAAGATAAAAAATTCTGCTTCAGGGCCGAAATAGCTTGTATCGGCAATTCCGCTGGAACGTAGATACGCCTCGGCCTTACTGGCAATGTAGCGCGGATCACGGCTATAAGGCTTCTTGTGTCCAGCAGGTCCGGGGTGAGCTATGTTGCAGACCAGGCTCAATGTCGGAATAATAGTGAAAGGATCCATCATAGCAGTCGATGGATCGGGGATAATCAGCATATCGCTTTCATTAATTTTCTGAAATCCGCGTATGCTGGAGCCGTCGAACGCTTTTCCTTCGACAAATGTTTCTTCTTCAAGTTCGCGTATAGGCACGCTGAAATGCTGCCAGCTTCCTGGCAGGTCTACAAACTTGAAGTCAACCATCTTTACGCCATTTTCTTTAGCAAATTGCAGTACTTCTTCAGGAGTCATATCCTTTGTTCTCCTTTGCTGGAATGTGGGGTTGCTTTGACAAATATATATTTATGTATTTTGCACAATACAAGAATTTCATCAGCAACCTACCGACCTGCTTTATCTCTTCTATCATAATACTCTTCTACTATGTAGGATACTACAGTTAGATTATCCAAAAGTTCCGATCTTATTTTTGTGCAATTTGCATAAACGATGTTCATCACCTATAAATTACCAGGTGCCTTGCACACATATGCTGAAGCCTGTAATATTAATGTGGACAATTGTACAGGAGAAACGAATGTATCATCAGCTTCGCTTTTGCATTGCGGCAAGATGATACTAGCATTATCAATATGTTCTGAGTTGCTGTTATGCACTTTTATAGATAGACTCACTTTGTAGAGTAGGCTATCACAAAAGAAATGCTTAACACGTGTTATGCATAAAGGTATCAGGGCCTGTATTGACAGGAAATACCTGTCTTTTGACCAAGATTGGAGTATTTAGATGTTCCTTTCTGCTGTTATTACAGCTATTCGTCAGTCGGGAAAGCTACAGGTTCGTCTCTTAGAAGCCAGACGGCAAGGAAATCCAGAGGTCTTGCTCATAGATGACAGTTATGGAGATGCAAGGCTGCACTGGTGTAGGCGTATCTATCCCAGATACCTGATATGGATCGGGAAGTTTGTGCTGCTCATGGTGCTGGCTGGTTGCAGCATCTTGCCAACTTCCTCGAATACCCCCGCAGTTGAAATTACTCCCTTGACTCTATCGCCTCGCGCGACGAACTCGCCTGTTCCAGCCGTGAGCAATGTCGACTGGACCACCTATCACCGCGACAATATTCGTACAGGCTATCTGGCAAATGGACCAGACCCGCAGAGCCTCACGCGTGCCTGGAGCACGCGTTTGGATGGCGCTGTGTACGCTGAGCCACTGGTCGTTAGTGGGCGTCTGCTCGTTGCCACCGAGGGTGACTCTCTGTACTCCCTGGACGCACGTACCGGACAGGTGCAGTGGCATACGAACGTTGGCAGTCCTGTTCCAGGGTCACAGCTTCCTTGCGGGAATATTGATCCACTTGGGATCACTGGCACACCGGTTTACGATCCGGGAACTGGCCTGGTCTTCGCGGTTGCCGAGATTAGTGGACCCGCCCACTTGCTGGTGGGCCTTGATATCAACACGGGTCAGGTGAGGGTACGTCGACTGGTTGACCCGGCCGGTATGGTACCTGTGGCGCATCAACAGCGTGCCGCCCTGGCACTCTCCAGTGGCATGGTGTACATCGCCTATGGTGGCCTTTATGGCGATTGTGGCAACTACCATGGATGGGTGGTTGCTTCGCGTACGGATGGTCAAGGGTCGTTGGTCACCTACCAGGTTCCGACCACGCGCGAGGGCGGCATCTGGGCATCTCCAGGACCAGTAGTGGATACAGCCGGTCACCTCTACGTTTCAGTGGGTAACGGAGAGGCAACCTCGGGCGGCTGGGATCACAGCGACTCGGTGCTGAGGCTCTCGCCAACGCTACAACTTGAGGATGGCTTCGCCCCCCAGCAGTGGCAGCAAGATAACTCCGGGGATGCCGACATTGGCTCAATGGGGCCAGTGCTACTGCCAGGTGGATTGGTCTACGCCAATGGGAAGTCCGGCCTCGGCTACCTGCTCCACGCTGACAACCTGGGAGGCGTCGGTGGACAGGCCCTGGTTCAGCAGGTCTGCACGCCCTACGGGGGTGCGGCCCTGGTTGGCTCAGTCATGCTCATACCGTGCTCAGATGGTTTACAACAGGTGCAAGTCGGGCCTGGAATTCGGCTGACACTCGGCTGGAAAGCCCCTGAGCATGTAACTGGTTCTCCGGTCGTGGGTGGCCACACCGTCTATTGCCTCGACCCCGGTGGCAAACTCTACGCCCTCGACATCGAGAGTGGCCAGGTACGTGCTACCGTGCCAGTGGATGCGACCTCGCATTTTGCAACCCCGACCCTGTATGGAGGTCGCGTATTCGTTGGCACTTTAACGGGGGTAGTTGCAGTGGACGGGTCTTAATCTGAGCTGTGCCCTCTTCAAGGGAATAAACTGGGAGTTTTTAATCCGGAAGCGAAATGACTACCAGCAAACGGTCCACTCCAGGCCTGGGGATGACGTCACCCAGGCCAAGTATGAAATCGGCCTACATCAGGAATAATCAATACTCCTTCTAATCATTCTCAAAATACTCGATAATATGTTCTGGTTTCAGGCGCAGAGTTACACGTTTCTCTTTTGAGAATTGCTCCTCCAATTGCCGCCTGGCTTTTTCCTCACCGTGGTATCGCGCTGAGAGGCGGTAGATATCGTGCTGTGCAATCTTAGAGTCATCGATCATTTCAACCCTGCCACTGAGCGTGACATAATTGTAGCCCTCCGCAACGCAAACTGAGATACGCGGGTCACGTCTCATATTGCGTTCTTTTGCGCGACCAACCTTCGTGTTCATGACTATTGTATCGTCTTCGAGTAAATACCACATGGTAGTGAGCTGAGGAGTGCCATCCTGATTGATGGTTCCTAGCACCGCAAAACGAACCTCGTGTAAAAAAGCTTGTGCTCTCTCTGAGAGCTTAGCAGTCATAGATAATCTCCTTTGTGATTTTGTTTAGAATTTCCAGTTCGTGCAGGTCATCAATTGTGTCGACATCAAACGCTGTGCCAACACTATGATAGACAGTATGGCTCAGGTGCCACTGCCTGGCTGCTTTAGTGTAGCGATGCAAACTATTTGGACCGAATTCGTAAGGCACAGCTAGTGGTGGGCGTTCCAGGATGGCGTTCGTTCCTGTGCCGTCTCTTGATGCTGCAAGTACGATATCATGCCTTACGGATTGCTCAAGCAAGGAACGTGTTTCCTGTATAGAGAGCAATGGAAGGTCGGCGGAAATGGTCAATAGGGCCGTGACTCCATCAGCCTTTATTCGTAGAGCGGCGGCACGTAAGGCCTGGTTGTGACCATGCTGCTCCTCGATTAACGACTGTGCGCCCCACATCTCGGCCTGTTCGAGTACCCGGTCATCCGCGCTGACAACAGATACTCGCTCAAATAATTCGCTGTCTAGCAACACACACAGCACATGATGCAACATTTCTAACACTAATATTTCCCGTTGGGTCTGTGATACATATGGCGCAAGTCTGCTTTTTGCCATTTTGAGAGACTTAACTGGTACAAGTGCCCTGTATTTCATATAGCCATTGACTATCCTAATCCTGCTGCCTCTAAAACCTTGAGAGCCAGGGCTTTTTTAGCTACACTGTCACGCATGATCGTATTTGTTGCCACTGCTGGTATACCCAGATCCTCAATCTTGTTCAGCAGGTGCTTATCTTGCTCATCGATCACCATCACATCCAGGAAGTCGCGGTAGTAGCGGGCAACCCCGACAGCAGAGACCTCCATATTCAAGCCGCTCATTAACTTATCAGCAGGGCCTTTGATGGGCGTTCCGCCGACAATGGGGCTGACGGCGACTACCATACCGCTGGCCTCGTGGAGAGCATCGTGAATGCCGGGGACAGCTAAAATGCTGCCAATGCTTACAATGGGATTGCTTGGCGCAATCAAAATAGCCTCGGCTTCTTTTATAGTATCGAGAACCCCTGGCGCAGGTTGTGATTCATTAGCCCCAACAAAAACAACGTCCTGTACTTCATCAACGCAATGTCGTTTGACCATATATTCCTGAAAGTGGAGGAGCCCCACCGGTGTTTGAATATGTGTTGCAACGGGTTGATTGGTCATAGGCAAAATACGCATAGCAAGGCCGAAATGTTTGCGTAGATCTTCCGTTACTTCACTGAGCGTCTTGCCCTGGCGCAACAGATTGGTGCGATGAACGTGTGTGGCAAGATCACGGTCACCCAGCTTGAACCAGTCTTCATTGCCATAACGTGTTAACTGCTGCATAGTGTTGTATGTATCGTTATGGAAGCCCCAACCATGCGTCTCTTCAACTATACCAGCTAGCGTATACATCACGATATCCAGGTCGGGTGATACATGAAGCCCATAAAAATCGCGGTCATCTCCGGTGTTGACAATCGCGGTTATGCGTTCTTGAGGGACGACCTGCACCACCCCCTGTAGAAAACGCGCAGCGCCTACACCACCGGCTAGAACAACAATCATAAAAACCTCTAATCAAAGCGAACTATTAAGCTACTCAAAGGCAAACGCTCGCGCCGTTTCGGGTCGGCGGCAGCATATCCCATCGTGACGAGGGCATGTGGAATGAGCCGTTTATCTAAATCAAGTGCCTCACAAACGACTTCGGGACAGAAGAGCGGAGCACACATCCAGCCAGTATCCAGTCCCATGTCATAGGCCATCAGCAGCATGTTTTGGATTGCTGCGCCAATGCTCTGGATAGCCATTATAGTCTCATCTGCCTGTCTTTTTTCGTCTGGATAGCGATCCAGGTCTTCAAGGTACAAACATGCAATGATGATCACAGGGGCATTGAGGATACGTTCACGTGACTTCTCCAGGCGTACATTCACGATTTCGGTGTCCTGCCTATCCATCTCCAAATTTTGTCGCCAGGTATCTCCCATGCGATCGGCAAGCTGTAGCTTCACTTCCCGCCTGGTCAATACAACGAAGCGCCAGGGTTGCTTGCCATGTGGAGATGGTGCCCAACGGGCAGCTTCCAATACTTGCTCGATCAGCTCGCGTGAGACTGGACGAGCCTGATATTTTCGCACGCTACGCCTGCTTTGCAAGAGCGCTGCCAATGTATCTGTGCGATCTGGCAATGCTACTGGTCGGTGCTCAGCTTGTGTTGTCACGTCAATCTATCCTATCACCTTAGAATCGCCTGTCTAAGTAACTTGTCATCGAAACATGTCGGTAATGGGGTCGCGCAGGAGTGCTTGTGCATTCCCCATGCTTGGAATATAGGTATAACCACGAATAAGTGCTACAGGTATGCGACTAATTTTCCCCATGACTAATTCGGCTGCTGATGCTAATTCGTCAGCCACCGCAATTACGCTGGCATGCAGCTCATATCCATAAGGATCAAGTTGTCCGCGATAGTCCACAAGTGCCTCCATCCCTGCCAGACCAATTGCCATATTAACCTGCCCATTGCGCCATGGACGTCCCCAGGTATCTGAAATAATAACCGCTATATCGAAGGTAGAACCTTCACCTGAAAGACCTTGCAAGCGTGTACGCAGTTGCTGAGCTGAACGGTCAGGATCAGCAGGTAGCAGTGTGATTTCTCGTGCCCCGTTGACATTCGACTCATCCACTCCTGCATTGGCACAGATGAAGCCATGCTTTGTCTCTGCAATCAAGACCCCATGGTCCATACGCACAATACGGTGGCTCTCCCGCAGCACAACTTCGATGTAGGGTGCGTCCTTCTTGCTTTCCAGAGCCACCGCACGAGCGAACTCAGAAGCATTTACCTCTTCGAGATTGACGATATTCCCCTCTGTTTTAGAGACGATCTTTTGTGTTACAACGAGTACATCACCCTGCTGAAGCATCAATTGTTGCGCTTGCATGGCTTCATAGATAACGAGACCCAGGTCAATGCCTGGGGTGATCTCTCCTATACCTTTGACCGGGATGATACGTAGTTCTGTATTCACTCAATGCCTCCTGACTAACATTGCTATTATATCTGCTGCACATCAATACTGCAAATAATGAAGTATTGAATTGTTGCGTTTGTTCTCCCATCTTTGTCCAGAAGAGTTAATGGGGTCACCAAACTGAGTTTAAGAGCCTTGGGCCCATGATGTTCATAGTTTATAATATAACTAGCGAATTCGAAGGGGGGATTCAGTCCGCATATGGACGAATTTCGATCAGCAGACCATGTCAATGAAGAGCTACTTTACTTCTGGGCATTAGGTGACTTGCATTATTGCGCGATTGACCAATGGCAAACTTTTCATACGCAACGCTTAACTCCTATGTACCGGGACCTTCGTTCACTCTGGTCGAAAGAGGGAACTCCGGTCTTTTGTGTTTCTCCAGGTGATATTATCGAGATGAGCATGCCGGAGAACTACCAACTTGCTAAAAGACAGCTCTCGGCTCTACTTGGGAAGATCCCTTTTTATCCAGGTATCGGAAATCACGAGTTATGGGCTGAAAACGATGAAAGTACAGATCACCTGATTGAAGACTTTACGGCGTTCTGGGGAAAGCCCGCACGCTATTACTGGGTAGAGGGTGAGGTACTCTGTATTATTCTTGATCCGATCGGGTATCCAGAGCCTTACTTAACGCAAGAGTCACTCACCTTCTTGCAAACAGCGCTTGCTAAACACCCTGGACATACCTCCGTCATCTTTTGTCATTGTCCGCTATATAATACCGTTTTAGACCGGGATCCTGAACGTAACCTCGATTACCATTCCTTGGACCCATTCTTCGCACTTCAGAATTCTGCCGAAGTGAGAGCTATCCTGGCAAGATATAAGAGAGCTGGGCTGTACCTGAGTGGGCATACTCATTCGGGTTGGGGCGCACCCAACCTTGTCTATACTGAGGATTTGGGAGGGCATCCAGTCACCCTCGTGAACTTGATGTCGCCCTGGTATACCGGGTTTCATAAGGGTGCAAAACAGGAGGATGAGGGAGGATTTGAATTTCATCCCGATGATCCTGATATCATAGCTTCGTTCGCTTTTCGCATCTATCGAGACCAGGCCTTCATCGGGTTACGTGATCATAGGGCCAGAAGGTGGATGGCACAATGGATTGTACCTCTAAAGTAGCATGGATACCCCACGGTTTCTCTTTTGCCTTTTGCCCCCACCAGCGTAGTTCGCCAGTTTCCTTGTTGTGATGAAACTTGCGCATATCTGAAATCGCACTATAGTTTTAAAAGGGTATGTGTCCCTCAATTTTTATAATGTAAGATTTAAAAAGAAAGAAGATTAGATGTGAGCGAACATGAACGGGAGCAACGTAAGGTTGCAATGGTCATTGTTGCCCATCCTGATGATGCGGAGTTCGGTGCAGCCGGAACCGTCGCCACCTGGGTGCGCGAAGGATGGGATGTCTATTATGTTATTTGTACGGACGCTGCCGGAGGTGGCCCTGATGATGCTATCAATGTCGGACCAGCAGCAAGACACAAGATCTCTGAGACCAGGAAGAGCGAGCAACGAGCAGCGGGAGCTGTTCTCGGCTTGAAAGATGTCTTTTTCCTCGACCATCCCGATGGACTGTTGCAGCCCTCAATTGAACTACGGCGAGAGCTGGTGCGTTTACTACGCGGGTATCGACCCTCCCGTGTTATTTGCCAGTCTCCCGATAGGACATGGACACCAGCTTTTTACATTGGTCGTTACCATTCAGATCACCTGGCTGCCGGCGAGGCGGCATTAGCAGCTATTTATCCCATGTCTCAGAACCCCTGGGACTTTCCGGAATTGCTGGAAGAGGGACTACCACCTCATAAAATATCGGAAATTTATATCATGGGAGCACCCGTAGTGAATTATTTCGTCGATATTTCGGATTCAATAAACTTAAAGATCGAAGCATTGCTCTCCCACACAAGCCAGCTTATCGGTAAAGCAGATGAGATTGCACAATTGGTGCGAACACGGAGTGCTGAGATTGGCACTAAATATGGCGTTGCTTTTGCAGAGGAATTTAACCGGGCTGAAAACCGGTAGGATTCGTGTGGTTGTCCGCACGAATCAGATCAAACACCTCTTGCATTTATTTGCCTGATGATGTCATACTTATTACAGAGACCTTCGGGGCAGGGTGCAATTCCCGACCGGCGGTAACGTAAGTATTCTGACGATGCTTGCGCAGCCCGCGAGTCAATAACTAGCTCACGTCTCGTTGATATATGAGCCAGCTATACGACAGATTCGGTGTAAGTCCGAAGCCGACGGTTACAGTCCGGATGGGAGAAGGTTTAGCAAATGCGCGGATCATTATACCTTGTCGTTCTTAAGCGGCAGGGTGGTTAGTCTACCTCTATGAAAGACTATCCGTTTTGCTCTCCTTGTGTCTCCCTCAAAGCTCCCCAGGTAAGTTGAATTGATGGTATTCCGGTGTCTTTTGGAATACACATCAGTATAGCTTTGACCGAGGGAAGTCAATGAGCGTAACAACGACTACTGCTGAAGATGTATCGCTGGAAGTACAAGTATCGGCGCACAGCGATAACAGGATTGTGTCACCTGAGACCAGGCGTGCACGTGCAACGCAAATTGCAGCGCAACGTGTACTACTGGTAGTTCCTCCCGTTGCATTGGCTGTATTCTTAATGGTGGTTTGGTATATTAGCACAGCCACTGGGAGCGTGCCAAGCCTCATATTACCTGCACCTCGTGATGTTTTCGCAGCTCTATCAGACGGCCTCCAATCAAGCCTGTTCCTGAGTAACGCCCTGGTGACGATTCAGGAGAGCTTGCTAGGATTTTTGCTTGCGGTGATTGTGGCCCTGCCGCTGGGATATGGGCTGGCAAAATCACGCCTCTTCGCTGCCACTGTACAACCGTATCTCGCAGCGGGTCAAGCTATTCCAGCGATTGTGATCGCCCCTATACTTGTGCTCTGGCTTGGCTATGGATTGGTTCCTATCACCATTTTATGCATGCTGGTGGTGCTTTTCCCCATGGTGATTACCACGGCGCTGGGCGTGCAGACGATTGACCATACTTACACTGATGCGGCACGAGTCGAAGGGGCTTCTGGCTGGTCGATGCTGGTCCATATTGAATTTCCGCTGGCCTTACCTGCCATCCTTGCAGCGCTACGTACAGGTCTGACTCTTTCGATAACAGGTGCGCTCGTAGGGGAATTTGTCAGCAATAGTGGCCAGGGACTGGGAGCGCTGGTGTTCGTGGCAAAAGACCAGTTTAATACGCCGCTGTTGTTTGCGACGTTGATCGTCCTGGCTGTACTGGCCGCCCTGTACTATGGTGCATCCTGGTTGCTGATAAAGTTGGCTAACGCAATCTATTAATCGTTATCGATACTTTAGAAACGACGACACACCCGATAGGAGAGTGTACAGATGCAAACCCGATATCGTCCTTCTTTCTTGCTGTCTCTTTCATTACTGTTCGTCGTACTGTCTGTTATGTTGGCGGCATGTGGAGGAGGTTCAAGCTCAAATAGCAATGGATCTACCTCTTCTGCTGGGTGTAAAACCTCGAACCATGGTTCAGTTGCTTTGAGTAGTGAGCCAGCCACAACTCAACTGGCTTCGTTCAGCGAGGCGTACGCTCATACTGCTCGCTCCGCTACACCGCTGAAAGATGTTTCCATCGGTTTTGGCTATATACCCGATATTCAGTTTTCTCCGTTCTATGTGGCACAGAGTAAAGGGTATTACCAGGCCGCCGGGTTGAACGTGACCTTCCACCACGGCTTCGTCAATGATCTGATAGGCTCGATGGTTTTGGGTCATGATACCTTTGCCCTTGCTACCGGTGATGAAGAGCTAGTGGCGCGGAGCAAAAATCTGCCTGTTGTAAACGTGGCAACGATCTATCAGCGTTATCCTGTCAGCCTGATTGTTCCCGCTGACTCATCCATTTGCACACTTGCTGACATCAAAGGCCATACGATAGGTGAACCAGGACCATTTGGTGCGACACATGTTGGATTACTTGCTCTACTGTATCACGCGCACCTATCAGTTTCTGATGTACATCTCCAGGCTATTGGTTTTACACAGGTACAGGCGTTGCTCACGCATCGCGTTGATGCGGTTGTAGGGTATTCGAATAATGAGCCCCTCCAGTTGCGCAAGCAGGGCATGCAGGTTCGCACCTTCGATGTTTCTAATTATCAGCCACTGATTTCTAATGGTATCGTCACCACCGCAAATACTTTGCAGACGCAACCCGATGTCGTGCGTGGTTTTGTACAGGCAACGATTATGGGCTTAAAAGAGGTGATTGCAAATCCGGTAGAAGCTGTGCAGATAAGCAAGAACTACGTTCAAGGTATGGACACAAGCAACGCGATGAGCGTGTTGCAGGCGACAATTCCAATCTGGCAGGGCAATAGTAAGACCCCCCTGGGTTATAATGATAGCGCGACCTGGCAATCAATGGAGCAGTTCCTGGTGGCTCAGAAAATCATTCCGGCTCCGCAGGACCTGTCACAGGCGTATACTAATGTGAATTTATCGTGAGAAGATACATGGTACCATCACACTGGACACCATCATCGACCGCCAGTCAAAGACCCTGAAAGTCTTGCTGTGCCACGACTGGTATAGAGAAAGCAACTAGAACTCATGCTACCCAGTTATGCCCAATAAAAAGAAGAACATTCACTGCAAATAACGGGAGGGAGATCGCTATAACTACTTGATCGAAGCGTGGTCGTTTGCTCCATAGCGCAAATATGGCAGCAATCGGGAAGATCGACATCACGTAGCGTGGCTGCGAGGTCAATGGCTCTATGCTTTGGGGAAAACTGAGCGTGAAGAGTGCTAATCCTAGTGCAAAGAGAGCATAGTGTAGGGGTATGCGTTTCCAACCAATGACCATGGCCGTTAATGGGATAAGCGTAAAGCCCAGATCGAGCAGATTTTGTAAATAGCCGTTACCAAAGCCCGAAGTCGAAAAGACTGTGCCAATTGCGGAGCCTAATCCAACCCAGGGGAAGCTAAGATGACGGTGCCAGCGGAAGGTTGCTTCCTGCGAGATAAAGATCAAGGGGTTACCTTTTGTATAGTGCAGGTAAATCATATATGCCACAACGCCAGCAGGAATCAGTGCAAGTGGTGCCACTGCATTCAGCTTTTCTCCCCAACCGTGTTGACTGCGTTCAGAAGCTGTCCAGAAACGCTGCACATAGACGACCAGGTATGGGATCGCTAAGATAACGCCTGACGAGCGAGTTAATGCTACTAAGAAACCTAGCAGCCCTGCGAGCCACCAGTCAAGGGGTTTCCCTCGCCGAAGCAACAAAAAAAAGCCGATACAGAGAAGCACGAAAAGTGACTCTGTATAGCCGGCAAAGAAGAAGATAGCGTAGGGAGCGAAAGCAAAATAAAATAGTGCTCGCCTCGCTATGGCTGGTTCGAAATCCTCTGCAAGCAAGCAGTACAACAGGACCAGCGCAAAGTAAAAGCAGATATTCGCGATCAGTAGTCCTGCGATATAGTAAGAATTGGGAAAGAAGCCTCCCAGCAGAAACCCTCCAACGCGTTCAATCAATGGCCATAGAGGGAAAAAGGCCGTATCAGGTATATAGGTGTAGCCATGATGCGCGATATTTACATATGCGACAGCATCCCAATGATACCATGCTTGAAGGCAAGGATCGAAACTTGCGGAGCATTTCACGGGCGAGTTTTGTCCAGCCACGGGGAACATCACGATCCCAAAATACGAAATCAGCAGTATTATCAAGCGGCTGAGTCCAAATACCCATGCGGCTTCACGGAAAGCAGTCCTCCACTGGTATATGCCCGTATATTCGTGCTTGCTCATGCACCCAATACCTCCAAAGAACAAATAGGATGATATTTATAACGAACAGCGCCAATGAAAGCGACAAAAACCTAAAATAAAGAGGCGGCTGAGTATGAAAACTCAATCCGCCTCAAAGGCTGGCAGCTTTCAAGCTAAAACACCTATAATCTGCCCAGGACCACCTCAACTGTGTAGTTCTCTAACTTCTTGAGTTCCTGCGGTGAGATTTTCTCGCGGTATACTTCATCAGGTATAGATGCCGCCGGTTGATCTACAACAATGGACAAGTTGTCCGCTAGCGTCTCTGACCGCAACGTCTCCTTATGCCGACGAAGTATCGAGGCCAAATCTTCACCTGTATATAGCGCCAGCGCGATGTGGTCCTCGATATTGAATCCAGCCCTTTTACGCATATCCTGCACATAATGGGTCAGGTCGCGTACCAGGCCTTCTTCGCGCAATTCAGGTGTAATCGTGGTTTCCAGGGCCACAACATAGCCGCGGTCTTCAGCAGCCACGAAGCCAGGACGAGCGGTTGCCATCACCTCTATTTCGTCAGGTGTAAGCTCGATTTGCTGACCATCGATTGTGAAATTCAGCTTGCCCGTCTCGTTCAGCGCCCTTGCTGCTTCTTGTGCTCCATGAGCATCCAGGGCTTTGAATGCCGCCAGGATTTTCTCGATACGCAATACGCACAAACATTGCGTTCAATGGTTGGCGTACTTTGATCTGCGCCTTCTCGCGAGCAGCACGACCAAGGCCAACCACGCGCATCACAAGATGCGTCTCGTTGGTCAACTTTTCGTTGAGCAGTTCCTCGTTCACCTTTGGCCAATCGCTGAGGTGAACGCTGAAAGCAGCTTCCCCGTTGACGCTGCGCACCAGGTTCTGATAGATCTCTTCCATCGCAAATGGCATGATAGGGGCTAGCAGCGTGACCAAGGTGGTCAGGCATTCATACAATGTGAGATATGCTGCCACTTTGTCGTCGTCCATGCCGGCCTTCCAGAAGCGTTCGCGGCTGCGGCGCAGGTACCAGTTTGATAAGTCCTCAAGGAATTCTTGTACTGCTGCGGTTGGCTCCGAGGTATCGTATTGATCCAGACCATTGGTAACTTCTCGAATTGTTTGCTGCAGCTCAGAGAGAATCCAGCGATCCAGCTCACTACGCCGTGATACAGGCAACTGGTGTTGCGTAGGATCGAATGCATCAATGTTTGCATAGGTCACAAAGAAACCGTATACGTTCCAGAGCTTGTCCAGTGCCCTGCGCACCAGCATCCATTTTTCGCTTAATCGTACGGGAAGGCCTGTCTGTATAGACCTCTCCATATCCTCATCCGTAGGGATACGGGGGAAGTTGAGGTTTTGCTCGGGGATGTGGTTGGCAAAGAGCCAGCGCATCGTATCTGAACCGACCCGTTCAGCAGCCTCGTCAAAGATGACAAGGTTGCCCTTTGACTTGTGCATAGGCGTGCCATCTTCACCCATGAGCGTGCCGTAGCCAAAGAGCGTTTTAAATGGCGTCGTATCCTCTAAGACGGTGCTCATAACCAGCATTGAGTAGAACCAGTTTTTAAACTGGCCTGGGAATGACTCGGTTACAAAGTCGGCGGGGAACCACTGTTCCCAGTACTCACGATTTGTGCGATAGTGAAGCGTCGAAAACGGTACAATGCCTGCATCCAGCCACGGGTTTCCGACATCTTTGATACGCGAAACCTCACTGCCGCACTGTTGACACTTGATTTTTACCGCGTCAACCCAGGGACGGTGAGGCGTATGGCCCTCGAACTCCTCCCAACCTTCTACGGCTCGCTCCTTCAACTCCTGCTTGCTACCGACGACCTCGAAAGTGCCGCACTGAGGACAATCGTAGATGGGCAAAGCCAATCCCCAGTAGCGTTTTTTGGAGATCATCCAGTCGTCCATATTGCGCAGCCAATCCAGTTCTCGCTCCAAGCCAAAAGCTGGAATCCAGGTGGCCTGGCGCGCAATATCCATGATTTCATAGCGCAACTGATCCATAGAGATGTACCATTCATCAACCAGGCGGAAGATCAGTTCTGTCTTACAACGCCAGCAGATTGGATAGCGGTGCTTGTAGGTCTGTGGGCGATAGAGCAGCCCTTTTTGTGTAAGGTTCTCTGCGATTTGCTGTCCTACGTCAGCGGCCGTTTGCCCGGTTAGCCAATCGTAGCCCTCCAGGTAGACACCAAATTCATCTACAGGTGCGACGACAGGTAGGTTAAATTCCTTCGAGAGGGCAAAGTCTTCGCGACCGCATCCGGGAGCGATATGAACGATGCCAGTACCCTCAGTAGCGCTCACTTCTTTCCATGCAATGACCGTATGAACGATACCTTGTTGCGCAGGAAGTTCATCGAATGGGCCGCGATACTGCCAGCCTACCATATCACTACCCTTTAACGTTTCCACCACATGATAGTCTCCCTTGTCGCGCCCCTTGAGTGCTCTTAAAAGAGGTAAGAGTGCCTCAGCGAGGTAGTAGTACTCTCCGTCCTGGGCTACTTTCACATACGGCAGATCTGGATGCACCGCGGCAGCAACATTGGCCGCCAGTGTCCACGGAGTAGTAGTCCAGGCCAGCAGGTATTCTCCCGGCCGATTTACTAAAGGAAAGCGCACAAACAGGCTAAGATGGCTGGTTTCTTTGTAATCTTCCGATAATGTTTCCATATTAGAGATGCCGGTGGCGCAGCGCGGACACCAGGTCATCACGTCATGCCCTTTGTAAATCAGGCCTCTTTCAAAGCACTTCTTGAGGAATGACCAGATGGTATAATTATTCTCTTCTGAGAGCGTATAGTAATCATTACCCCAATCCATCCAGTAACCCAGGCGGATTGATTGATTGATCATGCGCTTTGCAAATTTGAAAACACGCTCTTTGCATAGTTCTACGAATTCAGCGATGCCAAAGGCTTCGATATCTAGCTTGGATTTGAAGCCAAGTTCTTTCTCAACCTCGACCTCAACCCATAAGCCCTGGCTGTCAAAGCCGTTCTGGTAGCGCTGTTTGTATCCCTGCATGGTTTTGTAGCGCTGGTAGATGTCTTTATATGTCCTTCCCCAGGCATGGTGAACACCCATTGGGTTATTCGCAGTAATGGGACCATCCAGAAATGAGAACTGCTTATCGCTATGGTCATTATGATGGAGGTATCGCTGTAGTACATCGTGTTCTTCCCACCACTTTTGGACGGATCGTTCCAGCGCTGGATAATCAACCCGGTCTGCTGCTGTCACCGAGCGGAATACGCTTGTTCTTATTGACATAATAGTCTTCTCTTCGTCAGGTTCTTTCTGTAGTGTTAGTCTACTAACCGAATCTCTAGTCGTTTGTTTATCTTGCCTTTATTCTCAGTCTTCGTAATTTTAATGCCGCCGACTTCCTTAGTGTGATTCACATGGGTCCCGCCGTCGGCTTGCAGATCCAGGCCCACTATTTCGACAATACGTACTTCTTCAATCTCTGGAGGGAGTAGATTTATTTTCGTACGGATCAGGTCAGGTATAGCGAACGCCTTCTCCCGTGGTAAGGTATAAACACGGATAGGGTAGTCTGCCTCAACCGCTTCATTAATTTTCTCTTCGATATAGGCGATGCGCTCCTTGCTCAGGTCTTCCATGGCAAAATCCATCCTGGCCCTGTCAGGATACATTTGTCCTCCAGTTACTTGCACACCAAATTCTCTAAAGATTGTACCGCACAGGATATGCAACGCTGTATGGGTACGCATCATTTGGTAACGGAAATCCCAATCGATGGTACCAACGACCTCTGTTCCTACAGGTGGAGGAAGACAATCAAGCGTGTGCCAGACAACCTCATCGCGCTTATTGATGGCGATCACATTACCCTCGTCCTGCCGGTTGTTCCATGACATAGTGCCACGGTCGGGCATCTGACCACCACCGCCTGGAAAGAAAACAGTAGCGTCAAGTGCTACTTCGTCACCATCGACGGCGACAACTTTGGCGCTACATTCAAACATATAACTGTTTCCATGGTAGAG
>WNFI01078552.1_pt1 | contig 23155 bp, 20 predicted proteins | sample 5400471 | NCBI WGS metagenome assembly WNFI01 (sample SAMN13153348, study PRJNA577476) | soil metagenome | isolation source: 100 cm saprolite on Douglas fir-dominated hillslope | place: USA:California | collected 2013-09-17
GGTAGGAGCGGTAGCGGGCCATGATCTTGTGGCGTCCGGTGAAAAAGCGGGCGATCTTGATGGCGTTCTCGTTGCACTCCGCGCCGCCGTTGGTGAAGAAGAATGTGTCGATGTCGCCCGGGGTGATTTCGGCGAGCTTGGCGCCGAGGCGGGCGCGCGGCTCGGTGGCCATGAAGGGATTGGCGTAGCAAAGAGTCTCGGCTTGCTCCTTGATGGCATTGATGACGCGCTCGTCGCCGTGTCCGATGTTCACGGACATGAGCTGGCTGTTGAAATCGATGAAGCGCTTGCCCTCGGGTGTGTAGAAGTAAATCCCTTTGGCGCGGGCGACGGGGATGGGATCGACCTTGGATTGGGCGGACCACTCGAAGAGCGTGTGCTTCTTCGTGAGGTCGACGATTTCTTTTCCGGTCATGGCGGGATTGGTTAGTGTTGTGGTCATGGAATCCTCGTTTTGGTAAATAACAGTATCGCTGATTATTGCGTGATTGGGCGATTTGGAGATTGAGCGATTTCAATCGATAAATCGCAGAATGGCAAAATTGTGCAACAGGCAGAAAACGTGCTATCGTAGGCATCTGATGCGTGATGTTTGATGTATGATGCGTGATGACGTATGCGAACTACTCTTGCAATCGATGACGATGTACTCAGCGCCGCTAAGGAAATGGCTCTGAACGAGAAAAAGTCCGTTGGCGAGGTGATCTCCTCACTTGCCAGACGGGCTCTTTCCCCTTCGGAAAGCGCGCGCAAGAAGCGAAACGGAGTGCCACTTCTGAAGATGCGAAAGGGCGCACCTCGCGTGACCTCGGAATTGGTGCATCGGCTCCGCGAGGAACTGCCGTGATCCGGTTTCTGCTGGATGTGAACGTTTTGATTGCTCTGATTGACCCCGCTCACGTGCAGCACGACCGGGCGCATGACTGGTTTGCCGCGAAAGGGCACAGAGCGTGGGCGACGTGCCCCCTGACGGAAAATGGAGTTATGCGTATCGTCGGTCATCCTCGATATCCAAGTTCTCCTGGTTCGCCTGCAGTTGTAGCTGAGTTGTTGTCCTCATTCAGGAGACTGCCCGGACACGCTTTCTGGCCAGACGATGTATCTTTACTTGATGGTGAACACGTGAATACGGCGCGTCTTCTGGACTCGGCTCACGTCACCGATAGTTATCTGCTGGCCCTCGCACATGCGCATCACGGCCAACTAGCCACGTTCGATCAACGCATGCCAGTTGAATCGGTTGTTGATGGTGCCAAGGCGCTTCATCTCATTCAGTGAGGGCTTTGATTGACGATTGTGCGATCAAGTCATCGCGCGATTTGAATCCCTCAATCACCCGATGACTCAATCGCTCAATTCTAGAACTTGCGGCTGTGTTCTTTGGCCCAGCGTTCGACTACTACTTTTTTGTCGGTGTAGAACTCGATGGCGTCGCGGCCCTGGCCGTGGAGATCGCCGAAGAAACTATTTTTCCATCCGCTGAAGGGGAAGTAGGCCATGGGCGCGGCTACTCCGATGTTGATGCCGATGTTGCCGGCGGGAGCTTCGTAGCGGAAGCGGCGCGCGGCTGATCCGCTCGATGTGAAGAGCGAGGCTTGATTGCCGTAGGCGCTGCGCTCGAGGAAGGCAAGAGCGCCGTCCATGTTGTCGGCGTGGACGAGGCTGAGGACGGGGCCAAAGATTTCAGTGTCGGCGAGGTCGCTGGTTTTTGGAACGTCGTCGAGGATGGTGGGCGCGACGAAGTTTCCGGATTCGTAGTGCGGGATTTTGGAGTTGCGTCCGTCGAGAAGAATTTTTGCGCCTTGCTTTTCGCCAAGGCCGATGAGCGATTCGACGCGCTCTTTACTTTGCGGGGTGATGACGGGGCCCATCTGGACGTCTTTGTCGAGGCCATTGCCGACTCTTAGTTTGGAGGCGGCGTCGGCGATGGAGTCGCGAAAAGTTTTTTGCGCTTCGCCGATGGTGATGGCGGTCGAGACGGCGAGGCAGCGCTGGCCGGCGCATCCGAAGGCGCTGTCGCTGATGATTTGCGTGGCCATGGGCATGTCGGCATCAGGGAGAACGACGACGTGATTCTTAGCTCCGCCCTGGCACTGCGCGCGTTTCCCGTTGGCGGCGGCGCGCGAGTAAACGTACTTCGCGACTGGAGTCGATCCGACGAAGCTAATGGCGCGGACTTTAGGGTGGTCGAGAAGCGCGTCGACGGCGGCTTTGCCTCCGTTGACGAGACTGACTACGCCTTTGGGCAGGCCTGTTTTTTCGAGGAGCTCGTAGATGTAACGCATGGTGAGCGGGACGCGCTCACTCGGCTTGATGATGAAAGTGTTTCCGGTGGCGATGGCGTAGGGCAGATACCAGAAGGCGATCATGCCGGGAAAGTTGAAGGGCACTATGGCGGCGGTAACGCCGATGGGCTGGCGGATCATCATTTCGTCGATGCCGCGGGCGACATCTTCGAGGTTGTAGCCCTGCATCATCATGGGAATTCCGCAGGCGACCTCGACGTTCTCGATGGCGCGGCGCATCTCGGCTTTGGCCTCGGTAAAGGTCTTGCCGTTTTCCTGGGTGATGATGCGGGCGATGTCGTCGATGTGATCTTCGAGGAGCATCTTGAGTTTGAAGAGTGGCTGGATGCGGTCTTCGGGCGGAGTGCGTCGCCATTCGGGGAAGGCGGCGGCAGCGGCTTCGACGGTTTGATTGACTTCAGTCGCGTCGGCTAGCGTAACCTAAGCGATTCTACAAATCTCGCAATCTGTACAGCGTATGTGCTCTGCTTTCCTTTGTTGACTTCTCTAAGCTTGGAAGCCTCTTGCTCAGCAAGTTCTTTCGATGGAAAAACCTTGACGACGGTAGCACCGTTCTCGCCGCTCAGATAAGGATCGAATCTCACGATCGCGTATAGGTGCAGATACTTGGAATGTGGCTTATCCATTGATTAACCTGCATCACGCTCATAGGAACTCACAAATTCGCTGCATCGTGAGAATGACTTGCTACAGCAAAGATCATACAGCGTTATAGGGGTCCTTCGACTGCGGTTGACCTTCGCGCTTTCGCGCGAAGGTCAAACCTTGCTCAGGATGACAAAGCTTAAGGGCGTAGCCAACTTCCGCTCGGAGCCGCTGCACGCTTAAGAGCTAGCCGAGCTTTGCTCGGCTTGTCCGGGTCGGAAACCCGGACCCACATAGTCAAAATCACACAGCTCAATCACACACACTTCAACCATTACACCAGCTGGGCCACAGCGCCCTTCTTTTTGGCGACGGAGGCTAGCGCGGATTCCAGCACGTCCAGGCCTTCGTCGATTTGGGCGTCGGCGGCTACTAACGGGACCAGGATTCGAATTACGTTTGAATACGAACCAGCGGTGATGGTGATCAGGCCGTGCTCGTAGCAGTATTGCGTTATTTTTTTGGTTTCTTCGGTGGCTGGTGTTTTTGTTTCTGGCGATTGGACTAGTTCGAGGGCTTGCATGCCACCGAGGCCACGGACATCGCCAATTAGCGACCAGCGGCTTTGCCATTCGCGAGCGCGGCGCTGGAATCTTGTTCCCAGTTCGTTGGCACGGGCCAGCAGGTTTTCTTTTTCGAATAAATCCAGGACTGCTAGCGCGGCGGCGCAGGAGAGCGGATTGCCGGCGAAAGTTCCGCCGAGGCCGCCGGGGCCGGGGGCGTCCATGATTTCGGCGCGCCCGGTGACGGCTGCGAGCGGCAGGCCTCCGCCTAAGGATTTCGCTGTCACGAGAATATCCGGTTCGATGCCGTAGTGCTCGCTGGCGAACATGGCGCCGGTGCGTCCGAAGCCGGATTGCACTTCGTCGGCGATGAAGAGGATGTTGTGTTTGCGGCAGAGATCGATGAGGACTTTGAAGTAGTCGGGGGGCGGAGCGATGAATCCACCTTCGCCCATGACGGGCTCGGCGATCACGGCGGCGACTTCTTCGTTGGCGACTACGCGCTTGAACGTGTCTTCGAGATGGCGAGCGCAGAAAAGATCGCACGAGGGATATTTTAGGTTGTAAGAGCAGCGATAACAGTAGGCGAAAGGGACGCGATGGACCTCGCCGGGGAAGGGAGCGAATCCGGCTTTGTAGGGATGAGTTTTGCTGGTGAGGGCGAGGGACATCATGGTGCGGCCATGGAAGGCGTCTTCAAAGGCGATGATGCCGGGGCGTTTGGTGTAGGCGCGGGCGATTTTGACGGCGTTCTCGACGGCCTCGGCACCGGAGTTCACGAAGAAAGTTTTCTTGGCGAATTTGCCGGGCGTGACTTGGTTCATGCGCTCGGCAAGTGTCACGTAGTTCTCGTACGGAGTGACCTGGACACAAGTGTGGAGGAATTTTTCGAGTTGATCCTGGAGCGCGGCTAGGACGGCGGGCTGGCGATGGCCGGCGTTGGCGCATCCGATGCCTCCGGCGAAGTCGATGTAGCGGTTGCCGTCGACGTCTTCAAGCCAGGCGTCTTCGGCTTTGGCGACGTAGATGGGCGTGCCGTGGGAAAGGCCGCGAGGGATGGCTTGTTGGCGGCGCTCGGAGAGGGCGCGGGAGTTGGGGCCGGGGATGGGAGTGCGGAGTTGGATAGTAGACATCATAAGGTCCCGTCGTTAGTGTTTGACCGTTGGTAGCCCCCCCTTAGTGGGCGGGCACGCCTCGAATGAGCATAAAGGTCAAAGATGCTATGGTTGTGGAGCCAAAAAAAAGGAGATCGTTCGTCGCATCAGCCGCAACCCCTAGTGCCAAATCCAGCGGTGAGCCCGGCTCAACCTCCCGGATTGCGCCTTCTAGGTGGAGATCCCTCAGTTTCCCGAGATAGCGGTAGGCCCTCCACCAAATATTTAGGATCCCTAACTCAACAAAGCCAAATATCACCGGCCCTGCAAATGAGTGCCAGCTTCGATTCAGCAAAAATAAACCGAGGACGGCTCCAATCACGCAAGTACCGGTAGCGGCGATGAAGTGGCCGGACCGAAACGGAGACTTCGAGAAGAACTGGGGTCCGTTAATTGGACCGCGCCTCTCAAGTAAGAGTTCCGGACTGGGCCGAAACGACTGAGTATTCGACGTTTCCATATGCGCATCCTATGTCAGCATGTCTCAACCAATTACTGCCTTCTCAGTACCAGCCGATTGGGGCTTCGTTCAGGTTGATGTAGACCTGTTTGGTTTCTAAATATTCTTCGATGCCCCAGGGGCCTAGTTCGCGGCCGAAGCCGGATTGTTTGTAGCCTCCCCAGGGGGCTTCGACGTAGGTGGGTTGCATGTGGTTGACCCAGACGATTCCGGCGCGGATGGATTTGACCATGCGCATGGCTTTGAAAATGTCGCGAGTCCAGACGGCGGCCGCTAAGCCGTAGGGAGAGTCGTTGGCGATTTTGAGCGCGTCTTTCTCATCGTCGAAAGGAATCACGGCGGCGACGGGGCCGAAGATTTCTTCGCGCGCGATGCGGGCGCTGTTGTCGACGTCGTAGAAGATGGTCGGTTGCACGTAGTAGCCTTTGGCGAAGTTGGCGGGGCGGCTACCGCCGGAGGCGAGCTTGGCTTCTTTCTTGCCGATTTCTAGATATTGGTTCACGCGGTCGTATTGATCTTTGCTGACCAGCGGCCCCATTTTTGTTTCGCGATCGAGGGGCGGACCGAGTTTTATTTTCTTCGCTTTCTCTGTCATGGCCTCGACGAATTTCTTGTAGATGGATTTCTGAACGAGGATGCGGCTTCCAGCGGAGCAGACTTCGCCTTGATTGATGAAGACTCCGAAGAGCGCGCCGTCGATGGCGGCTTCGAAATCGGCGTCGGCGAAAAAGATGTTGGGGGACTTGCCGCCGAGTTCGAGGGTGACGCGCTTCACGGTGTCGGCGGCTTGCTTGACGATGATTTTGCCGACGGCGGCGCTGCCGGTGAAGGCGATCTTGTTGACGTCGGGATGCTGGACGAGCGGAGCGCCACAGGTTTCGCCGAATCCGGTGACGATGTTGACGACGCCGGGAGGAAGTCCGCAGTCGGCGAAGTGCTTGGCGAATTCGAGGGCGGTGAGCGGCGTTTGCTCGGCGGGCTTGAGGACACAGGTGCATCCGGCGGCGAGCGCGGGCGCGAGTTTCCACGCGGCCATTAATAGAGGATAGTTCCAGGGAATGATTTGCCCGGCGACGCCGACGGGCTCTTTGAGCGTGAGCGACATGGCGTTGTCGGGGACGGGATTGACGTAGCCGACGACTTTGGTGGCGAGGCCTCCGTAATATTCGAAGCAAGTGGCGACGTCAGTGATGTCGTATTCGGCTTCGACGATGGGCTTGCCGGTGTTGCGGCATTCGAGTTCGGCGAGCGCGGGAAGATTGGCGCGAACTTTTTCGGCGAGGCGGAAGAGGACGCGTCCGCGTTCCTGCGCGGTGGTGGTAGACCAGGGGCCTTCTTCGAAGGCGGCTTTGGCGGCAACGACAGCGCGGTTAACGTCGTCGGGTCCGGCGTCGGGGACCTGGGCGATGATTTCTTCGGTGGAGGGATCGTAAACGGGGAAAGTTTTCGTCGAGTGCGCGGGGACGAATTCGTTGTTGATGAACATCTGGGGTTCAGTGGTGACGGCGGCGGGCATTGGCTTTCTCTCCTGCTTGCTGGGCTAAAGCCCCAATTTCTTTTTTGGCGCTTTACGCGGCGCTAAAGCGCCGCTCTTCCACGGTTGCGTCGGCGTTGTTGCAGCTTTATGCCGGCATTTGAAACACTGCACAACCCAAAATCAAAACCACTGCGAGCTTTGCTCGCTGGACAGCCGAGGGCGGCTGTCCCCACATAAATCTAAATTCAGAGCCGGACATCTCCCGCAGGAACCGGGACAATCGCATCCACGTTAATCTGGCGCGCTACTTTGCGGCGGCCATAAACGAAAAAGAAAAACGCAGCGAGGCCGATGAAGAACAATGTGATCCCGAACATTGTCATCTCGTACTTCCACAGTGACGTAATCTGAGCTGTAATACAACCGCGGCACTGAGCATCGTCTGGAAGGCGTCCTGTACGCCGCCGGATAGGGTGAAGTTAAGCACGATCAGGATCAGGGAGACGATGCCCTGCACGATCAGCGCTACGTGAGGTGTTGCGTACTTTGGGTGGACTTTCCCCATCGCCGACGGCATGTAGGAATCGAGGCCGGCGACGAATGGGATACGAGCCGAGCCGCCCATCCAGGCGGAGCCGATCCCGGCGATCGAGAAGCTGAGCATAACCGCGAAGGGAGCGACCATCCATCCGGCACCGATCTTGTGCGCCATCTGGCTAACGCCCTGCACAATTCCCTGCAACACACTGATGTCGCTCTTTCTAATTGCAATCAGCAAGGTCAGGGTTGCGCCGATGTACAGAGTTCCTGAAATAACGCCCCCCCAAGCGACGGCGCCTGGCAGGGTCTTTTGCGGCTCACGGATCTCATCGCCCATCACAGACGCGAGTTCCAATCCGACCAGACCGAAGCAGATCACCCCAAAAGAGTTCAGAACAAACTTGGGGTCGGCTGGAATCCGGAAGTCCGCAGCGGTAACCGTTGTGCCGAAGCGTGACCAAATCACGATACCCAATCCGATCAGGACAGCGGCTGCGATGAACGTTCCGATGGCGCCTAGATTGTTGAGCCACTTACCCACTCCAAGTCCAACAATGTTCAAGCCAGTCAGGAGCGCAAGTAAGACGACCGATGCCAACATGGCGAAAGTCTTGTTCTCGGCGAGATTCGCATGCCCCGGGCCCATGGCGTAGACGGAAACGCCGACGAAGTAGAGCATGACCGTCGGCACGTAGAGCATGTTGTTGGTCCAGTAGCACCAGCCGGAGAGAAATCCGTGGAAGTCGCCGAAAACTTCTTTGGCCCAAAGGTAAACGCCGCCTTCGCCGGGATAGCGGTGGGCGAGTTCGATGACGGCAATGCCTTGCGGCCAGAAAAATAAGAGGAGGGAGATGATCCAGAGCCAGATGGTGACGCCGCCGTTGGCCGCGATGGACGGGACGACGTTGAGATTGAAGACGGCGACGACGAAGAGGAGGACGAGATCGCGGCGTCCGAGGGCGCGGATGAGGTGAGGCTGGGCGGGTTGGGTTTCGGTGGTCGACACTCTTCTTTACGGCTGTGTTGCCCGCAGCGCAGCAGGTTCCTCACCGGGCTTCGCACGGTTCGGAATGACAAGGTTCTTTCTTAGCTACCAATATCTTGCTGGTGCATGCAGGGCGGACAGGAGTGTCCGCCCCACACGGGTAAATCTAATGCGCGGCCAGGACGGGTTGGCCGATGCGTTCTTGTTGGGCTTTCGCTAGCGATGCGGCGATGTCGTCGAAGGCTGCGAGATGTTTGTCGATGTCGGCTTCGGTGTGTTGGACCGAAATCGTCCATTGCTCGTCCCACCAGTACGGTTGTGCCATCACGCCGCGGTTGACCATGCCGAACCAATAGTGGCGCCAGAGATCGACATCGATGGTGGTCCAGTCGCGGTAGTTGCGAATTTCTTTTGGGTAGAACATGAGTGCGCCATTGGCTCCGGCTTGCGCGATGTAGCCTTGAATGCCGGATTTGGCGACGATTTTGCGATAGCCTTCGGTCAACTTCTTGCTGAGCTTGTCGACGTGAGCGTAGTTCTCGCGGGTGAGGACTTCGCGGAACGTGGCAAGGCCTGCGGCCATCGAGACCGGGTTCGTATTGTAAGTGCCGCCGTGGAAAACTTTGTGCTGCGAGATGAGATCCATGACGGATTTGCTGGTGCCGAAGGCGGCGAGCGGTAGGCCGCCACCGATGGATTTGGCGAGGCAGATCATGTCGGGATGGACGCCGAAATATTCGGAAGCGCCTCCCCAACCGAGTTTGGCACCGGTCTTGACTTCGTCGAAGATTAGGAGCGCGCCGTATTTTGTAGCCATCTCGCGCAGACCTTCCAGGAAGCCGGGTTCGGGCATACAGAGACCGACATTCATCAAGATGGGCTCGAGAATGATGGCGGCGATTTCATTGGGGTTTTCTTTGAAGCGGCGCTCGACAGAACCAAGATTGTTGAACGTCGAGATCAGCACGTTCGCGATCGCCGACTTGGGTACGCCGAGGCCACCGGTGACCTGCGTCGGATTTTCGATGTCACCGAATTCGGGGGCGTGAGGCTTGACGCTGACCAAGGCGCTGTCGTGCAGGCCGTGGTATGCGCCTTCGAACTTTATGATCTTGTCGCATCCAGTGGCGGCGCGGGCGAGGCGGATGGCGTGCATAGTGACTTCGGTTCCACTATTGCCGAAGCGGCACATCTCGACCGGGAAGCGGGTGCAGATTTCTTCGGCGAGTTCCCACTCCATGTCATGCGGCATGCCGAACATCGTTCCGGTAGAGAGACGCTTTTCGACGGCCTTCATGACGGCGGGATGGCAGTGTCCGGCCATGAGCGCGCCGAAGGTGAGGTTGTGATCGATGTACTCGTTGCCGTCGAGATCGCGGAATTTGCTGCCGCTGGCCTCTTTGACGAAAATGGGCCAGGGGTCATAGGCGCGATAGTTGCTGGCGACGCCCAGAGGAATGCGTTTGAGATTTTTCTTGTGAGCTTCGGCGGATTTCGGAGTGCGGCGCTCGAAGGTTGAGAGTTCTTTCTGTAATTCGGGGTACATCGGGATTCTCCGGTAAGGCTCAAGCTCGCGGCGTCTTCGAGGACGGGCCCGCGGGCCATTAGATTGCCCGAACGGCGGGCCGTTCGGGGTAGGACTCTTTCAACTTTAATTCTAGAAGAAAAACTTCAACGCAAACTGCATCAATCGGGGGGCCTTGGCCTGTGTGACCTGGCCGAATTGGGGCCCGTCCGAACTGCTCCCGTCGGGGTTATAGAACTGGGTGTGGTTAAAGATGTTAAAGAACTCACCACGGAAATCGACGTGCATCGTATCCGAGATCGGGAAAGTCTTCAGCACCGCAAAGTCGCTGTCGCTGATGTGGGGCCCACAGCAGATTGTACGTCGGGTATTGCCCGTCGTCCCCAAGAGAGCTGGATCATAGCATCCGAAAACTGCACCGGCGCTGCAGGGCGGCTGCGAGGAATCGGTCGCGTTCTCAGTAAAGCTATTGGGATTGAAGAAGTAGTTGCCATTCGATTGGGGTTTCATTGTACGGAACGGAGCAATCTGGGCGGGCTGTCCGGGCAACTCGAAATCGAAGCTGTACATTAACTCGTTATCCGCCAGAGAGGTGATGCGAATGGGGAATCCAGTTTGAAAGGTCGAGACGCCGGAGAGAGCCCAGCCGTTCGTCAACTGGCCTGCAAAGCCACTGCGCTTGCGGAAGGGCAACTCCCAGTAGTAGCTGAAGACGATGCGGTTGCGGGCATCGAACGCAGACAGAGACCGGCTCAGCTTCGGATTGATGGGGTTGAGGATGCCTTCAAAGCTCGAGGCCTCATCGAACGATTTGCTGAGGGTGTAAGCGACCGTGAACTGCAGCCCATGCGAGAATCTCTTGTCGAGCGACGCCTGGAAGGAGTTGTATGCCGAGTTCGCGATCGTGTCCTGGGCGAAGATGCTGCTGAAAACTGGGATCCCGTCCGGCGGGCAGCCGTTCGTCCATACTTGGTTCGTGTCGTCCCACCCACCGATTGGTTTGCATTGCGGAGAAGAATACTTTCGTAGACCCACCAATCCGATGCCTTGTGCATTGGGTCCGGTTTGTACCTGTCCGTTCGGGAGGTGGATAGAGAAACCGGCGGGCACGGTGTTCGGCGGCAAGGCGAAAGCTGAATCAGCATAGTAGGGTCCACAAGCATAGGCTGACACATTGGGATCATTGGGGTCGATGTTGGCGTAATAATTCGAGATAGCTTGGAGATCGAGACAGGTCTGAGGATTACCGTAGTTTAGGTCGTGCGTCCCCAAGAGGCGGTGTCCCTGGGATCCCACAAACCCCAGCTGCACTTTCATGTCATTGGTCAGCGCACGCTGGATGGTGAGATTGTATTGCGCCGAATATTGGCTCCGCATTTTCGGCTGGAACTGGCCGAAGAGAAGGATCGGACGGAATGTCGACCAATCGACAGCCTGGCCGCGGGGCGGATTCAGGATTCCGTTGAACGGGTTGGGATAAACCGTAGCTCCATCCTGTCCGAGGAAGGGCGTATTGAATAACGTACCGACTGGGAAGGTGCTGCCGCCAAAGGGTGGTTCCGCACTGAATTGCTCCAAAACAAGTTGCTCGATCGGATTGTAGAAGAGCCCCCAGCCTGCGCGGATACTGGTCTTGCCGGAAACTCCCGGGCTCCATGCAATTCCAATGCGTGGAGCAAATGCCTTGTAATATGTCTGGGTCAAGCCGTTGGGTATGCCCGCGTCTCCCGGAACAAGCAAGCCAGTGGGAACGGTTCCGGTATTGTTGCAATCTGGATTCGCGACGCCCAGTGCCTGGAAACTCGCGACGCTCGCGGAGTTCAGCTGACAGGGATAGACGGTGGAGACTTGCCCCGGTCGGAAGGTTTGTACGTGGTGACTGATATCGGCAATCGGGGTGTTGAGTTCCCACCGCAGACCATAGTTAAGAGTCACGTTTCGCCTTATCTTCCAACTGTCTTGCGCAAACAGATAAAAAGCAGTGCTGCGTACGTTCTCCACCTGCGCAGAGCCTTGTCCATAGGAACCGGGGAAGCCAAGCAAGTAGTCGGAAAACACGGTGTCGCCCAGAGTGCTGTTTGGGGAGGTGCCATCGACGAAATATTCGCCGTTGACGTTGAAGTAGAGAGTCTGGTCAAAGCGCTGGCGTCGGACGTCTGCTCCGAACTTGACTGAGTGGTTGCCGACGACCTTCGTCATGCTGTCGGACCATTGGAATGAGTTGCCCACCTGCGGCAGTTCGCCTTCGCCGTTGTTGCCGATCGTAAAGCCTCCACTCAACTGAATGAACGGCAAACCTTCCCGCTGAGCCCCCAGACCCGGATGAATGCCGAGATTGTTTGCCGCGGTGCCATCGGAGAAACAGGGAACGGGGCCGAGCCAGGCTGGTGCGGGAGGACAGGAATCCTGCACTTGTGAAGTGCGCTGTGGGTGCTGAAAAGTCCGCTGGGCTTCGCGGTTGTAATTGAAGCGGAATTCGTTGACCGTGCTGTTGTTGATGGTCCAGGTATGGCTGATATTCCACTGTTGGAAGCGTTCTTTGGTGGCAGAAGCGAAGCCCGGCACGTTGGCACCGGCGGCCTGGAATTGGGCAAAAGGAGAAACCAGGCTATGGTCGTCGAAATAGTAGTAAACGCTGAGGTTCTGCTTGTCGTTGATTTTCTGATCGAACTTCACCGTGAACTGGTTGCCGCTGTCTGGCTGCACCGGAACGGTCACGAGGGTGTTGCCGGTGGTAGGAGTCGGAACAAACTGAAGAAGGTCAACCGCAGTCGGGTCCATACAGGCTAAAGGAATGATGTTGCCGGGGAAAAGATCGGAGTACAGGCTACCGTCGGGAATGTTAGGAGCCGAACCCAGTCCGGTTGTGCATCCGGCACGCTGGTTGAGCGCGTAGGCGTTGGTCAAGGTGCCGGGAAAGGGAGATTCCGAGGAAAAATCGGAAAAAGGTTGCGTTGCGCTCGGACGCTCTGCAAGAGTGGGGACCGTGACTGCCGGAGACTGGATTCCTTGTCGAATGCGGCGCCCCTCATAGGAACCGAAGATAAACGTGTGGTCTTTCTTAATGGGCCCGCCGAAGGTTCCGCCGAACTGGTTCTGGTTGAACTGTGGCTTGGGGCAACCGTCGGCGGAGAAGCAGTATGCGTCGGCGTTGAGCACCTTGTTCCGAAAGAACTCATACATGTTGCCGTGGAACTGGTTGGTGCCCGACTTCGTGACCACGTTGACGACCGAACCAGAATTGCGACCATATTCAGCGTCAAAGGTATTGGTGATAACACGAAACTCCGCGATGCTGTCCGGCGACGGCTGAACCGTGGGCAGATTCACGAACTGATCATTGGCGTCTCCGCCGTTCACGCTGAAGTTGTTAGAACGCCCCCTTCCGCCATTGACCGACACAGCACCGGCTTTGTCACTCCCGTAGACGATCGAGTTGCTGGAGCCGACCGTGGACATGACACCGGGTTGCAGCTGAAGCAACTGATAGGTGTCACGCGAATTGAGGGGAAGTTGGCTGACGGCTCGGTCACCGACGACAGCGCCGAGTTGGGTGCTGGTGGTATCGACCAGCGGAGCTTCCGAGGTGACGTCGACAATCTCTTTGCTCTCGCCCAACTGCATGGTCATGTTGAGCGTGATGACCTGATTCACGTCCAGCGCAATCGAGCGGCGGACATCTTTCTTGAATCCAGTCAAGTCGAAGATGAGGGTATAAGTTCCGACGGGGAGATTAGGGAACACGTAATCGCCGCTGTCGTTGGTCAGGGAATCGTGAGTAATTCCCGTCGCCTCGTTGGTTGCGATTACCTTCACTCCGCTGAGCACCGCGCCGGTGGGATCGGCGACAACGCCGAGAATGCGTCCGCCCGTGCCCTGCCCGTTGAGCAGAGTGGGCAGCGCAAGCGCAAACAATATTAGGAGAAAAGGGGCCGTGTGGGACGCCATTTTCAACGAGGCATTTTTATTGGAACTCAGGCGCGACCAGAAGCAAGACAGAGGGGAAGAGCAGCGGGCTCGCAGCGACGGCATGGAACCTCCAAGCATTTCAGGGGAATTTTTTTCTTTGAAATCGACTGCTTGTATCCAGCCACAACCTTGCTATAATCCCGCAAGGTTAGAGAAAGTAAGCGCAAACTGTCAAGGATAAAAAAGCGCGTCTCCCCATAGAAAATTCTTATGCGAGTGCACCGGCTAAAATCCGGAGCCGCGGCTTATGACCAATAATCACTCTGAGCCGTATCTGAAGATCGGCGACGTGGCACGCAAGGTGGGAGTGTCTCCGTCGGTGATCCGCTCGTGGGAAAACCTTGGGTTGACGCGGCCGCGCCGGACGGAGAGCAAGTATCGTCTGTATAGCGCGGAAGATGTGAAGCTGCTGAAGCGCGCGCGGTTTCTGCGCAAGGTGCGCGGGCTGAACGCGGCGGCGATTGTGGAGATGCTGAAGCGCGACGGCCAGGTGCGGCCGGCGGCGAGCACGGGTGCTATTGGCGCGCATCTGCGGCAGTTGCGCGCCAAACGGGGGCTATCGCTGGCGCAAGTGGCGAAGGCGGTTGGAATCTCCGTTGGATTCCTGAGCGCGCTGGAACGCTCGCAAATGAGCGGCTCGGTGGGAACGCTACGCAAGCTGGCACGGTTTTACAAGACCAACATTCTGGATTTCTTCGACGCCACCGAAGGCAGCAAGCGCCAGGTGCGTCCGGCAGAGCGCAAGGTTCTGGAGGCCGGCCCGGGCGTGCGCATGGAGCTACTGGCCTGGGGCAGTACGGTGATGGAGCCTCACTTGTTTCGCCTAGCGCCGGAGGCGGGCAGCGGAGATTCGTATACGCACGAGGGCGAAGAGTTTATCTATGTACTGCGTGGAGACCTAGCGATCACCCTGGACGGAGAACAATACCGGCTGAAGCCGGGAGACAGCTTTTATTTCGAGAGCACAACCCCGCATAGCTGGAAAAATCCTGGGCGAAAAGAGACTTGGTTGTTGTGGGTGAATACTCCGCCGACGTTTTGATTCACAAGGAGAACGACAGAATTGGACTCGACACAGAAATCAAGAAGGTTACGGTTGGGCGCGATTGGTGTCGTCTTGATGCTGTTTTGTCTAGCGACTTGCGCAATGACCGCGCATGCGGCACAGGTTGAACCTGCGGACGCAATTGTTATTCACGGGCGCATTTACACAGAGAATGAAAAGCAGCCGTGGGCTGAGGCGCTGGCCATTCGCGGCGCAAAGATTGTTGCCGTCGGAAGTGACAAAGATATCGAGGCCTACCGCGGAAACAAGACTGACGTAATCGAGGCGGGAGGCCGGCTGGTGCTCCCGGGCTTTGAAGATTGCCACATCCATTTTATGGACGGATCGCTGGGACTCGTGGAAGTCGATCTGAATGACGCTGGTACCGTGGCCGAGATTCAGAAGCGGGTGAAGCAGTACGCTGCTTCGCATCCCAAGGAACCCTGGATCACTGGCATGGGCTGGACATATCCGACTTTTGGAGCAGCTGCGCTGCCGGATAAGAAAATCCTGGATGAAGTTGTGCCGGATCGTCCGGTGTATCTGGTGGCGTTTGACGGTCACAGCTCATGGGCCAACAGCAAGGCATTGGCCATGGCGGGAATTACCAAAGAGACGGCGGATCCGCCGAATGGAAAGATTGTCCGCGATGCCAAAGGCGAGGCGACGGGCGCGCTGAAGGAATCGGCGGGAGACTTAGTGGCCGAAAAGATGCCGAAGCCAACCCGCGCCGAACGGCTGGCGGCGCTACGCAAAGGATTGCATGAGGCGAACAAGTTTGGGCTGACGCGCGTGCACAGCGCGGGACAGGATTTTGAATATCTTGATCTTTACGACGAATTGCGGCGCAAAGGCGAGTTGACGCTGCGATTTTATGTCGCATATTTTCTCAATCCACCGGAGTTACGAGCAGAGGATTTGAGCAAGATTGAGGCTGCACGGACGATGTATCACGATGAATGGATTTCAGGTGGAGTAGTCAAAACGATGCTGGACGGCGTAGTGGAGGCGCATACAGCTGCGATGCTGACGCCATATAGCGACGACCCCAGCCAGATCGGGAAAATGTTTTGGGAGCCGGAGAAGTACAAGGCTGCGGTGGTGGAGTTGGACAAGCGAGGACTGCAAATCTTCACCCACGCGATTGGCGAGAAAGCGGTGCGGACGGCGACTAGGAGTGATCGCGAGCGTTCAGCCTCTGCATTTGTATCCCGACGAGGACACACTCGATATTTGGGCGCGCAACGCTGGGCCGAAGCGGGCTCAGAGGGCGTGGTCGTTTCACAGCGTTGCAGCGCACGGAGGCCGGCTGGCGTTTGGCAGCGACTGGCCGGTGGTGACGATGAATCCGTGGAAAGGGATACAGACGGGTGTGACCCGCAAGACCTCCGAAGGAAAACCGGACGGCGGATTTGTGCCGAGTGAGGCCGTGAGCCTGGAGGATGCTATCAAGGCTTACACGCTGGGAGCAGCGTTTGCGGGGCGTCGCGAGCGGGAGGAAGGATCGTTGGAGATGGGCAAGTTGGCGGACTTGATCATTGTGAACCAGGATCTGTTCAAGATTCCGGCGTCGACCATTGACAAGACGCAAGTGCTGTTGACCATGGTCGGAGGGAAGGTGGTCTACGAGTCTGCGGAATAGAAAAAGAAGAGCGACTCGGAGGGGAAATGAACCGGCTACTCGTAATACGTTTGTTGTGCTTGCTGACGGGGGTCGTATGCTTGGGATCGTGCGCGAAGAGGACGCCCACGCTGAATCTGCTGGTGTGGGAAGGATATGCCGATCCTTCATTCGTTCAGGCCTTCGAGGAGGCGAATCACTGCAAGGTTTCGGCGTCGTACATGGGATCAAGCGATGAACTGGTCGCGAAACTACGCGGCGGGAGCGCAGGAAACTACGATGTGATTTCTCCGTCGAGCGACGTGGCGACATCGATTGCGACGGCGGGGTTGGCGGCGCCGCTCGATCTTGCGAAAATTCCGAGTTACGGCCAGCTTTCGATGCAGCTTACTTCCCTGCCGCTGGTGCGGACGAACAGCCAAACTTATGGAGTGCCGTTTATGTGGGGGCCGGACCCGATCATCTATGACACGACCGTGTTCGCGCAGCCACCGGATTCGTGGAGTTTGATGTGGGACCCGAAGTATAAGGGCAAGGTTTCGGTGTGGGACGATCTGTCGACCGTTTATATGGCGGCCCAGGTTCTGGGTTATGACAAGCCCGACCCGACGCAGCTTTTTAACCTGAGCGACGAGCAATTGGAGGCGGTGAAGAAGAAGCTACTCGAGCTGAAGCCGAATGTCAGGAAGATGTGGGCGAGCGGCGGCGAGCTGACGAATCTGTTTCAGAATCACGAAGTGGTGGTGGCGATGGGATGGCCGCTGAATACAGCAGACTTGAAGAAGGTGAATTTTCCTGTGGGAGAAACCATTCCGAAGGAAAATACGACGGGGTGGATCGATCACCTTATGATCACGGCGGGCAGCGAGAACAAAGAACTGGCGTACAAGTTTCTGGAATACATGATCCAAGCGAAGACGCAAAAGCTGGTGACGGATAAGACGCATTATGTTCCGGCGAATCCGCAGGCGGCGCAGTTTATGACGGCGGAGGAAGTGAAGACGCTGCATCTGGATGACGTGGATAACTATCAGAAGCGCCTGTATTTCTGGCAGAATGTGCCGCGACGGGCGAAGTATAACGAGATTTGGAATGAAGTGAAGGCGGCGCAATAGGGCAGCTTTTAGCTTCTGGCTCTTGGCTTTTTGACTCTCGGGGGCTAGGCTCCTGTACTGGTGAGAACGTCAGAGCTAGCACCACGATAACTTCAACGAATTTCCGGGACACGACACCAATGCCACCTCCGCTGGACACAAGCCTTCCCCGCCTCGCCGCCGGATGCCGCTGGGGCGGCACGGCAGAAGATCGCGTCATTCTCTTCCCCGAAGGCGCAATCAAACTTCAAGGCACCGGACGCCAAGTGCTGGAGCGCTGCGACGGCCAACGTACCTTCGGCGAAATCATCGCCGAGTTGCAAAAGCAGTTTGGCACCGCCGACCCCGCCAAAATTCGCGAGGACATCAGCAAGTTCCTGGAGCAGTTGCAGCACAAGCGGATCGTGGATTATTAGTGAGCATTCCACGTTGCCCCGCCGCCCATGTGGGACAGGCCGCCCTCGGGCTGTCCGACCGGCCAGCACGGTTTGAGGCGAGTGGGGATGGGATCCTATGCTATAGTGTCATCAGGTAACACCTTGGGTCACCAGCATGACGGAGCCTTCTACCACCAGCTTGAAGCTCGATGTCGAGATAAAAGAGCGTGTGCGGCGGCTCGCCTCGGCCCGCCGCCGGTCGCCGCACTGGGTCATGCGCGAGGCCATCGAAGAGTACGTGGAACGAGAAGAGAAGCGCGAGCAATTCCGGCAAGACGCGCTTGCCGCTTGGGCCCATTACCAGTCAACCGGCCTCCACGTCACTGCCGAGGAAGCCGACGCCTGGCTGGCCAAGCTGGAGTCGGGCAAGTACGCTGCACCTCCTAAATGCCGCGACTGACGTGGTCCCACTCTGCCCTGCTGGATGTGGCCCGTCTCCATGACTTTCTAGCTCCCAAGAACCGGGATGCGGCCAAGCGTGCTGTCAAGGCTATCCGGCAGGGCATAAAAGCGCTAGGCAAGCACCCAGAAATAGGTCGCCCGGTCGAAGAAATGCCGCTGGAGTTCCGCGAGTGGGTGATCGAATTCGGACATGGAGCCTATATCGCCATGTATCATTACGATGGGAAACAGATAGTGATTCTGGCGGTCCGCCACGGACGCGAAGCCGGATACTAGGTTGAATCCTCACAGTGGACGAGTTGCAGCATCGATCATGGTACCTAATCCTCTCGCCCTCATTGCCGAAGTTACGCATCGCTGCCCACTGCATTGCCCGTATTGTTCTAATCCCATGCAGTTGGCTGCGGTCGATTCCGAGCTTTCGACCGCGGAGTGGAGCAGTGTCTTTCAGCAGTCGGGCAAACTCGGTATGTTGCACGCGCATTTCACCGGCGGTGAGCCGCTGGCCCGCACCGACCTCACCGAACTGATCGCCGCGGCCCGCGCCGCTGGACTCTACACAAATCTCATCACGTCAGGAATCGGTCTAACAGAGCAGCGTCTGGCTGCGCTTGTGGCCGCCGGACTCGATCACATTCAGATCAGTTTTCAGGATTCGCGGGAAGCGGCCGCCAACTGGATCGCCGGCGCGAAGGCGCACTCGCACAAGATCGAACTCTCACGCGCAATTCGGCAGCACAAGATCGCCTTCACGGTGAACCTGGTGGTCCATCGCCAGAATCTCGATCATCTGGAAGAAATTCGCCGGACGCATCCGCATCGACTCGGTCGTGCCCGACTACTACGCAAAATTTCCCAAGGCCTGCATGGGAGGTTGGGGGCGAAGATTAATGCTCATCAATCCCGCCGGCAAAGTGCTTCCTTGCCACGCGGCGGAGGTTCTTCCGGGGATGTCATTCGAAAATGTGCGCGAAAAAACACTCGCGTGGATTTGGCAGGAGTCTTCTTCGTTTCAGAAATTCCGCGGCGAAGACTGGATGCCCGAGCCTTGCCGCAGTTGCGATCGCCGCAGCGAAGATTTCGGGGGCTGCCGCTGTCAGGCTTTTCTGCTTACCGACGACGCTATCGTCACCGATCCCGCCTGCTCACTCGCTCCGGCACATGGAATCGTCGAAGCGGCCGTCCGCGACGCCAATTCAGGTCAGGCCGTTGCGCAGCCCGCGACCGCATCGTCGTTCGTGCAACTTCAGAAACAGACCACCGACCTCTGGACATACCGCACGAACCCGGAATAATCGGCCGAGCCAGGTCGGGCATGCGCAACTCAATGGTTGCATTTTGTATATTCTTACATTAATATGCAACCTAGAGGTTGCTTAATCATGACGGACCGTATCGAGAAGCGCATTGAACTTAAGGCGTCAGTTTCGCGAGTCTGGCGCGCACTTACGGATTACCGCGAGTTTGGCCAGTGGTTCCGGGTGAAACTGGATGGCCCATTTGTTGCGGGCGCGGTCTCGCATGGCCACATTACTTATCCCGGCTATGAGCATTTGAAGTGGGAAGCGGTGATACAGAAGATGGAACCGGAGCGGCTTTTTTCCTTTACCTGGCATCCCTACGCAGTCGACCCAAAAGTAGACTATTCCAAGGAGACGCCCACGCTTGTCGAATTCAAGCTGGAGAAAACTGCGAGCGGCACTTTACTTCTGGTCACCGAGTCCGGCTTCGACAAAATCCCCAGCGATCGTCGCTTCGAAGCATTCCGGATGAACAACGAAGGTTGGGCCGAGCAAATGAAAAATATCGAGGCCCATGTTGCGCACACGCCGTAGCAGCATTGCACACAGCCAGCAATCTCCTTCGCCCGTATTTGCCGCCCTGGGCGACGCAACGCGGCTGTCGCTGGTTGCGAAGCTCTGTGGTGGTCACTCATACTCGATCTCTCAGCTAGCACACGGGACGAGGCTGACTCGCCAGGCCATCACTAAGCATCTTCGAGTTTTGGAGAGTGCGGGAATCGTCCACAGCGTACGTGCCGGCCGCGAGAGCCGGTTCGAATTCGATCCGCGACCGATTGAAGGAATCAGGGAGTATCTTGATTTTGTCTCCGAGCAGTGGGATCAGGCGCTGTCAAGACTGAAGTCGTTCGTCGAAGACTGAGCCTCTGCTGTACGCGCACCAAGTGGAGGAGTTAGCGCTTGCGGGACGACCATCCTCACCAGCGCACGCCAATCGTAATCGGCCGCAAGTCCGTCGTGATGTTGCTGTGCTTGCCGTGTAAATATCGAAACTCGGCGTACAGCTCCACATTCGGACGAATTCTCCGCGTGAGCCCGCCCCCGAAGTTGTAGCCAAACTCATTCTGGCTGGCGGAAAGAAATTTTCCATTCAGAGGGAGGCTCGCGGCGGAACACGCTCCCCACCAGTCCCAGAAGCCGTTACACGCCGAGCCCGGAATTGCGGTTGAAGAATCCAATTTGCCCGAACGATGATAATAGGACGGCCCAATCAGCACATATCCACCATAGCGTTTGGTCACTGGAATATTGATGATGGGATCGAGCATGAGCGAGTACACGTGACTCGTCGCTCCCGGCGCTTGCGCCAGCTGCAACGCCGAACTGCGCAGCGGCAGGTTGTCCCACTGAAAATCCGCGCGTAGTCCAAAATATTTGCTGTAGTTGCGCGCCACGCCAGCGGCAATCACGCCACCCCCGCCGCGGACATAAGTTTTCGTCGTGCCGTTCTCGAGGCTTGCGCCGCCGCCCACGTTAACCGTCCAGTTCTTATAGTCGTGAAGTTTGACCTTGCGCCGCGTCGTGTCCTCCGGGGTAGCCTCCTGACTGGAGCTCGACTGGCTATCTGGAGTTTGAGCCGCCGGTTGCGCCGGAGCTGGTGCTGAAGGAGCCGGAGGCGGCTCAGATGGGGTCTGCTGGGCTTGCAAGACCGCGCCCGCCAGAATCGTGAAGAAAAAACTCGACCCCACGACCATTCTGAACCGTGGCACTGCCGCGAACTTTCGAATCATTCATTCTCCTCCCGCTGCCGGGTGTGTAGCGGACCACAGCGCTCGAACTCGATCCAAGGATTCCGCCCAGGGAGCGATCAATCCAGATCGAAGGCGCTATTGCAATCAGCTTGTCCGCGATTCTCCCGCCAGGATTTCACCCGCAGCAGGAACTCACCATATTACCAACTTTGATGCTGCTTGGGTCCGCCATGCCGCCTGCGGGCCGTGTGGTCGAATGAATGTGATTTTCCAAACCCTGAAACAGATCTGGAAGCCATCCATTCCACTGGTTCCAGTCGTGCCCTCCGGCGCGAGTGTGAAATTCGAACGGGAAATGCCGTCGCGCGAGGAGCGCGGCAAATTCACGGTTCGCAGGCAGAAGGCCTTCTTGTTCTCCGCAGGTAAGAAATAGGTACGGTTTATTCTCCGGGTTCGCGGTCTTGACGAGAGCAAAAGGATCGTTCTCCCGACGCGTCGTACTACCGGCAGGACCGAAGATCGAGTTGTAATGGCGTGACTGCTGATATCTCTTGAAAGAAAAAGGCCTTCGGGGAACGTCAATAGCAGAACTGAGCCCGGCGGCGAATACGAATAAATCAGGGTGACGGAGGGTTAGGTTGATCGCTCCAAATCCTCCCATGGACAATCCGACGACTGCGCGGTTCGAACGCCCGGTTGCCGCCGAAAATTTGCTTTCAACGTCGGAGATCAGATCTCCCACGATGTAGTCCTCATAACGATCCTGTGGCGGATCAACGGCGTTTATGTAGTAAGAAGAGTTGCCTTCGGGCATAACAAGAATGAAACCGTGCTCCGCAAACTTTGCGACATCCGAGTAATTGGTCCAATCTCTATAGTTCCCATCGCCGCCGTGCAGCAGGTAGACCGCAGGCAACTTTTGACCCGCCGCTATGGTTGCCGGAAGCACGACGCGATACGTCATGTCGCGATCAAGGGCGGCACTATGGAATGTGATATCGCGCATCACGACTTTTGGGGTGAGCCGAGGATGGTCGGGTGGAATCAGCTCATTCTTGTTACATGCTACCGACGTCAGCAGCATAAGAGCTAAGGAGGCTGCCACTGCGCGTGAATGCCTAGCTCTCTGCATCGAGCCGCGATCATAGCTCAAGAGCCCATTCTCGGCAGATTTGCAGGAATGGTTCCACCGATCCCATACCCGCCAAACTCAGCCGGGGAATAAGCGGTTACCTTTGGAGTTCACGAGAACGCGAGTCGCACGTATTATGAGCGTGAGCGCATTTCTTGCGCGAAAACTGACTTGCCTAAACAATCCACGAAACCGGGAAAGACTGCGACGGTCTCAGTCACTGCCTCAACTAACACATCCGCCTGCCGAGTCGCCCTCTTCGGTTTTGGCAATGTTGGCCGGTCCGTCGCCAAAATTCTGTGCGAACGCACGGATGGCTCTCTACGCCTCAGCCACATCTTCAACCGCAATGTTGAACGAAAAAGGCAGGCGTGGGTTCCCGCCGACGTCGTCTGGACGAGCGACGTTCAATCTGTACTCAACTCCGACGCCGACATCGTCATCGAGCTGATCGGAGGCCTGAATCCAGCGGAGCAAATCGTCCGAGCCGCGCTACAGGCAGGCAAATCGGTAGTCACGGCGAACAAGCAACTCATCGCCCGCCACGGCCCCGATCTTCTGCAATTGGCACGCACGCATGGCTGCCATCTCGAATTTGGCGCTTCCGTCGCCGGAGGAGTGCCCGTAATTCCCGCGCTGCGCACCGGGCTGTGTGGAGACCGACTGCACGGTATCGCAGGTATTCTGAACGGAACCTGCAACTACATTCTCAGCCGCATCGAGACTGCGCGCATCCCTTTCAGCGAAGCACTCGAAGAGGCGCAGGCTCGCGGATACGCGGAAGCCGACGCCTCCGAGGACCTCGACGGCGGCGATGCCCGCGCCAAGCTCGCCATTCTCGCCCTCGCAGGACTGCAAACGCACGTCA
>WNFI01018198.1_pt1 | contig 23145 bp, 20 predicted proteins | sample 5400471 | NCBI WGS metagenome assembly WNFI01 (sample SAMN13153348, study PRJNA577476) | soil metagenome | isolation source: 100 cm saprolite on Douglas fir-dominated hillslope | place: USA:California | collected 2013-09-17
GAGGCCGGCCAGGCGCGCTCGCCGCTCGCGGACGAATCTGCGGATTGCTCTCCGGCGGCCAGACCACCGCTGTACCGGATACCCCCACCACGTAATCGAGACCGCGGGAAAGCAGTCCGCTGCGAAACTCACCCGCGTCGCCATATCCGGCATCCGCAAGGACCACGTGCTTGCGGACTCCCCACCGCAGCATGGCTTTGTCGTGCCCTGATCGGTGCGCTGAGAGGAGGGTGCGCCGGGGTGATACCTCTCCGCACATCGTCCGATCAGGCTAATCTTTTACAGATCCCCGCGGATTGGATTATCTTGGTCTCTCGCCACGGGGGCGCGGCATGGCAGTAGCAGATGATCCTCGGAGTAAGCCGTCGGGCTTCGAGGGCGGCGTCGCCGGCCTCGGCCTGGCCGATCTCATCCAGCTCAATGCGGCGAGTCGCTTCTCGGGCTGCTACCGGGTCCGACACGACGATCGCGTCGGCCTGATCTTCTTCCGCGACGGCGACGTGGTGCACGCCGAGCAGGGTGGGAAGGTCGGCGAGGAGGCGTTCTGCGACATCCTCAATTGGCCCCGCGGTACGTTCGACGCGGAGCCAAACCTGGTCCCCGCGCGCCGGACGATCCACAAAAAGTGCGACCACCTCCTGCTCGACTCGTACCGCGCCATCGACGAGCGGCGCACCCGGGGGGAGAGCCCGGCGCCGTCCTCGCCCGCGCCCGCCCCCGCGCCCTCCGCGAAGACGAGCTTTGTCGACGTGGTCCGCGCCATCCCGGACGTCTCGGGGGCGCTCATCCTCGCGCGCGACGGCGAGCGGCTCGGGGCCGGCGGCCACGAGGACCAGGCGCTCGCTGGCCAGGTCGCGTACCTCGCTCTCTTTGGCGCGGAGTTCGGCACGCTGTTCCAGGTGGGCGACCTTCGCTCCGCCACGGTCCATGCCTCGCTGCGCCATCTCCTTCTCTATTTCAACACCCGAAGTCAGTACCTCGGCGTGTCGGCCAAGCCGGAGAGCGATCCGGAGGTGGTCGACGCCGCCATTCGAAGCGCCATCACGAAGGCCCGCTGATGCGGAGAAGGGGGAATTGTGCAGACATTGCTGCGCCAGCTGAACGCGGTGCCCGGGGTGATCGGCAGCATGGTGTGCGATCAAGACGGACAACTGCTCGCGCACGCGCTCCCTCCCATGCTTGACGTCGCCACCATCGAGCGCGCTGCCGCTGCGCTGGGGGAGCGGACGGCGGCGCTGCAGACGGCGCTCGGCCCGGTCGGCACGATCGACCTCCGCTACGCGAGCTCGCGGATCATCGTGAAGGCGCTCGGTAACGTAAGGGTGCTCTTCCTCTGCTCGCCTTCGATCAACTTGCAGCTCCTCGCCATGTCGACGTCGGGCGTGCGCCGGCAGATGGAAAAGATCGAGGCGGGCGCTCCGCAGCAGGCGCGGGCCGCCCCGGTGGAGAGCCAGCTCTACCAGACCGTCCAGGCCGTCGAGGCGCTCGTCCGGCAGAGCAGCGGCGATCGCGTCAAGCTGCGCGGCCAGATCGCGCTCAAAGCTGGGTTCACGCTCGATCTCGTCGAGGCAGACACGCCCGACGATCCGGTGAAGCTCCAGGGCTTGAGGGCCGCCGTCCGCGCGGTCCTTGGCCAGGACATCTAGCGGGAGGATCTCGTGGCCGTCTCCATTCGAGCAAAGCTCGTCGTCGCCATTGTCACCACGCTGGCCGTCGCGGCGGCGGGAAGCGCCCTCCTCGTGCGGCAGCTCTACCTGCGCACCGCGCGCTCCACCGCGGGCGAAGCGCTGCGTGGCGCCTCCGCCGCTTACGAGGACCTGGAAAAGAACGAGGTCGAGAAGCTCACCGTCATCCTCGACACGCTCGTCGCCAACACGGCGCTGCGCGACGCCTTCGCCGCGCGCGATCGCGACAAGCTTCAGGCCATCGCGCTTCCCATCCACCAGGTGCTGAAGGCCGACCATGGCATCGGCCACTGGAACTTCGTCGACGCCGAGACGAAGCGCATGTTCCTCAGGCCCCACCTGCCGGCCAAGCATGACGACATCATCGAGCGGCCGGCCCTCAACAAGGCCATCGAGCGCCGGGAGAACTCCGTCGGGAAGGAGCTCGGCAAGAGCGCTTTCGCGCTGCGTGTGGGGCGGCCGTTCTGGGGAGCCGACGGCAAGCTCATCGGCTACATCGAGCTCGGGACCGAGGTCGATCACTTCCTCGGCCGGATGAAGATGCAGACGGGCAACGACTTCGCGATGTTCATCCAGAAGAAGCTGGTCGACGAGTCGGAGTGGGCGCGCACGCGCGGGAAGGCCAGGAACACTTGGAACGACTGGCCGACGGTGGTGTTGGCCAACAGCACCACGTCCGACGAGTTGCTTGACGAGGCGGCCATCGCCGGCGCGGGGGCGGACGGGACGATCCTGGACGAGGTCGAGCGCAACGGCGCGTACTTTGCCCGGGGCGTCTTCCCCGTGCGCGAGTCCTCTGGGAAGATCGTGGGCGGCCTGGTGGTGCGCCACGACGTGACCGCGCTGCACGCCGACATGCAGCTCGGGCTCCTCAGGGCGCTCGTCCTCCTGGGCGGCCTCGCCATCGTCGCCTCCATCCTCGTCTACCCCGTCGTGGACCGGCTCATCTTCCGACGCCTCCGGACCATGATGGCCACGATGGAGGACATGTCCGTCCGGGTCGCGGGCGGCGACTACAGCGTGGGATCGGTGCAGCGGTCGCTGCGCAAGGACGAGATCGGCGGGTTCGAGTCCTTCTTCGGAGACTTCCTCAGGCTCGTGGGGAACACCCTGCGCACGCTGTCGGATCGCCAGAAGCAGCAGTCCCGGCCGCCGTCGCGCCCACCCGTGCCCGTGGTGAAGTGACAGCTTCCGCCTCCCGGCGACGGGGGCGGCACACAAACAACGCCCGGCGCGAGTAGGAGCGGCCCGCAGAGGGCCTCTGCTGACGCGCCGCGGCTTGCGACCCGATCGATCCACGGGCTCTCATCCACGCGCCGCCGGGACCCCTGCGGCAGCCCCCATCCCATACGCGGAGTCTTCCCATGCGCAGATTTTCTTCAGCGATTGCTCTCGCGCTGCTGCTGTCCGCCCTGCCGTCCCAGGCGCAGGAATCAGGACGCCAGGAGGAGAAGGAATCGAAGCGTGACGCCGTCGAGCTGACCTGGATGTCGATCGCCAACTGGTACTTCAAGGTCGGGCCGCTGCGCATCGTGATGGACGGCTACATCACGCGCGTCCCCCAGCGCATCTTCGTGCGCTCGCAGCAGTTCCCGGCCGACCAGTATGCGTTCACCAGCGAGCCCTGGTCGTCGAACGCCACCGACGTGCTGCGCGTCCGCTATGCGCTGGAGGCGGAAGGCAGGCTGGACTACGTGCTCGCCGGCCACAGCCACTTCGACCACACCTACGACACCGCCCTGTGGGCGGCGCTGACCGGAGCCGAGATCATCGGCGGCCACTCCACCTGCCTGCAGGCGCGGTCGCAGGGTCTTCCGGCGAGCCAGTGCACCGAGGTGAGTGGGAGCTGGGTCACCGGCCACGGCGAGCGCCTCCAGCTAGCCAAGGGCGTCACCGTCCGGGTCGTCCGCTTCAACCACAGCGGCAATGCGTCGAACCCCTTCCAGCACTTCGGCCGGGAGCTGAGCGGACCGCCCACGCCGGACGCGGCCACCGGCGGCTTCCGGGCAGGCGTCGCCGAGGACTTCCCGAACGGCGGCGGCGGACGCGCGTTCCTCTTCACTACCGGGGAGGACGGCGACCGCCTCAGCTTCTTCGTCAACAACTCGGCGAGCGCGTTCGACCTCAACGCGCCGGTCACCGTGGGCGGCGTCAGCTTCGGGTCACCCCTCGAGAACCTCGCCGCCGCGATGCGCGACGCAGGCCTCACCCACGTCGATGCCTGGATCGGCACGGGAGGCCTGGCCGTGGCGCAACTCGTGGTGCCCGTGCTCCGCCCGAAGGTCTACATCCCCAACCACTGGGACGGCCTCTTCAACCCCTTCTGGGCCGGCCTGCCGTTCCCGTTCAAGGACGCCAACCTCGCCGCCTATCTCGACGCCCAGGGCATCCAGCTGATGCCGCAGCAGCAGTACTTCGACAAATATCGCCTGGACGAAAACGGCGTGACGATGCAGTCGAACCGCGAGGTGAAGCAGCGGCTCGGCTTCAGCGACGTGCAGCCCTTCTCGCCGGCGACCGCGTCTGTGGCGCGAGCCGTCAGCGCGGCAATGGGCCCAGAAGACTGCGACCAGTAATCGCTGACCGGGAGGGTGGGGCCGCGCTCCACCCTCCCGGTCAGTCGGTCCGGTAGGGAGACAGGTTCAATCGGCTTTCTCTCCTATCGCGCGGATCTGCATCGCACGCGCGGCGCCATGCTGGTGCGCGACGAGCTGGTGCGGCGCGGCAAGGAACTCGATGCCGTCGAGTTGCCGTGCCGCGTGCCCCCGATCGGCGGGGCTGGGCGCCGCCAGCCCTTGGAATAAGGTATCGCGGATTCCGTACTGATTGCTTCGTCACCAACCGAGGGGCCCCATGACGCTCTTTGCCCTGTTGCTCGCGGCGCAGGTCAGCAACCTGCCGGAGCTGCCTGACGACGTTCCGCGGTCCGCCACGCTCTACGACGTGTTGCTCCTGGAGAAACCGGCCGGACAGATGGCGGCATGGAGCACGCCCGACGGCAAGCTGCGCGTCTTCTTCCAGTTCAACGACCGTGGCCGCGGGCCGCGGACGTACTCCACATACACCTTGCAGGGCGGATTGCCGGTGGCGGTCGAGGTGGAAGGCAACGACTACATGAAAGATCCTGTCCACGAGTCGTTCGAGGCGAAGGACGGTTCCTCCTCGTGGAAGAACAAGGCGGAGCAGGGCTCGCGCAAGGTCGCGGGGCCCTCCTTCTATCCGTCGATGTTCGGCGCGCCGCTCGAGAGCGCGCTCCTGGTCACGGCCGCGCTGCAGAACCACGGCGCGATCCCGCTCTTGCCGGAGGGCGAGGCGAGAGTGCGGAAGATCGCCACCCGCCCCGAGGCCACGCTGTACGCGGTGAGCGGGCTCGACTTCGCGCCGAACTACCTGTGGCTCGACGCGCAGGCGCGGCTCTTCGCGATCTGGAGCGGCTGGTTCACGCTGGTCCGCGCCGGACAGGAGGCGGCGATGCCCGCGCTCATCCAGGCGCAGAAGAAGGTGATGTCCGAGCTGGAGCAGGATCGCGTGCGGCGGCTCCAGCACCGGCCCAAGGGGAAGCTGCTGTTGCACGACGCCGACGTCTTCGATGCGGAGAGCGCCCGCGTCGAGCCGCACCGCGACGTGCTCGTCGAAGGCAATCGCATCCTCTCGGTGACGCCTGCGCAGGCGGACGTGGCGGCGGGCGCCGAGGTGATCGACGCGCGTGGCAAGATGCTCTTGCCCGGGCTCTGGGACATGCACGCGCACGTCGGGGACAACGACGGCCTCTTGAACCTCGCCGCGGGCGTGACCATGGTGCGCGACCTGGCCAACGACAACGACGAGCTGGCCGCGCGAATCGCGCGCATCGAGAAGGGCGAGGAGATCGGCACGCGGGTAGTGCGCGCGGGATTCATCGATGGGCCGGGCCCGTACCAGGGGCCCACCAAGGTCTTGGTGGCAACGAAGGAAGAGGCGGTGAAGTGGGTGGACTGGTACGCCGACCACGGCTTCGTCCAGATCAAGCTCTACAGCTCGCTCAAGCCTGAGCTGGTGCCGGTGGTGGCGGACGAAGCGCACCGGCGCGGCTTGCGGCTCTCGGGCCACATCCCCTCCGGCATGCGGGCTGCGCAGGCGGTGCGGGAGGGATACGACGAGATCCAGCACGTCAATTTCCTCCTGCTCAACTTCATGCCCGACGTGATCGAAACGCGCACGCCGGCGCGCTTCCTCGAGCCAGCCCGGCGAGGCGCGGACCTCGACGTCTCTTCTCCGGCCGTGCGCGAGTTCATCGCGCTCCTGAAAGATCGACACACCGCGCTCGACCTGACGCTGGCAACCTTCGAGAACATGTTCCTGGCCCGGCCGGGCGTCATCCCTCCGGGCGGCGTCGCCATCGCCGCGCGGCTCCCCGCGCAGATCCGTCGCGGCTTGCTGGCTGGCCAGCTGCCGATGTCGGAGGGCACGGACGAGCGCTACCGGGCATCGTGGAACAAGGTGCTGCAACTCGTGCACGAGCTGTGGGCGGCGGGAATTCCCATCGAGGCGGGAACCGACGGGCTGGCAGGCTTCACGCTTGATCGCGAGCTCGAGCTGGACGTGCAGGCGGGCATTCCCGCGGAGCGGGTCCTGCAGCTCGCCACCCTCGGCGCGGCCCGCATCATGGGCCTCGACAAGGACCTGGGGCTCATCCGTCCCGGCAAGCTCGCCGACATGGTGCTCGTCGACGGCAATCCGCTCACCAGCATTTCAGACGTGCGCAAGACGGTGGTCACCATCAAGGACGGCGCCGTGTACGAGGCTGCGGCGCTCTACCGCGAGCTCGGCGTGGCCGCCCGCTGACGGGGAATCTCGCCGGTCCATCGCCGATCATCGGACCTGCTGCAGAAAACGCCGTGCTCCCCATCTTGCTCGCCATCCTCGCCGCGGCTCCGCGCTTCAACGTCCAGACCTTGCACGTCGAGGGCGAGATCTTCGCGGTCGTTCCCACCGACCTCGACTGCGACGGCAAGAAGGACCTGGCGAGCCGGACGCATCCGAGCTGGGCGACCTCGCCGCGCTCGCGGGGGTGTCGCGCTTCCCGGCCCGCGTGAAGTGCGCCACGCTCGCCTGGCAGGCGCTGCTCGCCGCGCTGGCAGGCTCGAGCGCCGCGGTCTCGACGGAATGATATTTCGCGTCGGGTTGAAAGGCGGCGCCCGGGGGCTATAAGGAAAGGTCGCTCGTCGGAGGCGCTATGAAGCACTGGCGCGAGACCACAGCGATCGTCGAGCGCGTAGCGCGCCTGGCGGAAGCCGGTGCGCGCGCGGCGATCGCGACGGTGGTGCGCATCTCCGGCTCGGCCTACCGGCGGCCAGGCGCCAAGTTCCTCGTCGAGGAGGGCGGCGGCACCACGGGCGGCGTCAGCGGCGGCTGCCTCGAGGCCGACGTCCGCGAGGTGGCGCTGGAGGTACTGCGCTCCGGATCGCCGCGCCTTCTCCATTACGAAACCGGGTCCGACGACGACGAGACCGTCTGGGGCCTGGGGCTCGGCTGCGAGGGCGCCGTCGACATCTTCGTGCAGCCGGCGGACGGCGAGTTCGCCGAGCAGGGCATACCGCCGCCCGCGCTGGTCGTCTTCGGCGCCGGCGACGACGCGCGCCCGCTCGCCACGCTCGCAGCGGAGGCGGGCTTCGACGTGACGGTCGTCGATCACCGGCGCGGATACCTCACGCCCGAGCGGTTCCCGCCGTCAGCGAGGCTCGTGCTGCGCCGCGCGAGCGAGGGGTTGCAGGGCCTGGGGCTCGGACGGCGCCACTTCGCGGTGGTTCAGACGCACGCGCTGGCGCACGATCGCGACTGGCTGCGCGGTCTGTTGCAGCAGCCGCTCGCCTACCTGGGTCTTCTCGGCCCGCGCGCGCAAGGAGGAGGTGCTGCGGCAGCTCGGCGTCGTAGACGGGGCGCGGCTATTCGCGCCGGTGGGACTCGACCTCGGCGCCGACGGACCGGAGCAGGTCGCGGTGAGCATCGTCGCCGAGATGCTCGCCGTGCTGAACGGCCGCCAGCCGCTGCACCTACGCGCCAAGCAGGGAGGCATCCATGACGCCTGAGCCCGTCGCCGGCGTGGTCCTCGCCGCCGGAACGTCGAGCCGCATGGGCACCAACAAGCTGTACGTCGAGCTGGGCGGCTCGACGGTGTTGCGCCGCGCCGTACGCACTGCCGCGGCCGCGGGGCTCGACCCGATCCTGGTCGTGCTCGGCCACGAGAGCGAGCGCGCGCGGGCGGAATTGGCCGGCCTCTCCTGCCAGACGATCTTCAATGCCGAGTACGCGAGCGGGATGAACAGCTCGCTGCGCGCCGGCATCTCGGCCGCGCCGGAGAGCGCGCCCGGCGCGGTGGTCTTGCTGGCCGACATGCCGTTCGTCACCGCCGAGATGATCCGGAAGCTGGTGGAGCGCTGGCGAGCCGGGAACGCTCCCTTGGTCGTCTCGGTCTACGAGGGCGTCGTCGCGCCGCCCATCCTCTATGCGCGCCGGCTCTTTCCCGAGCTGCGCGCTCTCGACGGCGACGGCTGCGGCAAGCGCGTCGTCAAGCGGCATCGCAGCGAGGCGCTGGACGTTTCCTGGCCCGCCTCCGCGATCACCGATCTCGACCTCCCGGCCGACGTCGAGCGCGTGCGGACCGTGCTGGAGGGCCGCTGATGCGCGCCGAGCTTCTGCAACTGGCCGCCGACCTCGCCAAGCGCGGCGAGCCATTCGTGCTGGCGATGGTCGTGCGGCGCGAGCCGTACAGCTCGGCGCAGCAGGGAGACATGGCGGTCATCACCGCCGACGGCGGCTATCACGGCTGGCTGGGCGGCAACTGCGCGAAGCCCACCGTGAAGCGCGAGGCGCGGCACGCTCTCGCCGACGGCAAGCCGCGGCTGGTCTCGCTCTCGCCCGATCCGCAGCGCCACGCCCTGCCTGGCGTCACCGCCTTGCCCATGACCTGCCACAGCGGAGGGAGCGTGGACATCTACCTCGAGCCGATGCTGCCGGCGCCGCGCCTGTTGCTCTACGGGGACTCGCCGTGCGCCCGCGCGCTCGCGCAGCTCGGCGGCGTGATGGGCTACGCCGTCGAGGTCGCCCCGACCGCCAGCGCCGCCCCCCCGGCGAGCGCCCGGCGCACCTTCGCGGTTGTGGCGACCATGGGGGAGAGCGACGAGGACTCGGTGGCCAGGGCCCTCGCCGCGCAGCCTGCCTACCTGGGGGTCGTCGCCAGCCGCAAGCGATTCGCCGAGATGCGTGAGACGCTCTCGGCGCGCGGCATGCCCAAGGCGGAGCTCGACGCGATCAAGAACCCCGCCGGGCTCGACATCGGCGCCCGCACGCCCGAGGAGGTGGCGCTGAGCATCTTCGCCGAGCTGGTTCAGCTCCAGAGGGCCGAGGCGCGGCCCACCGCCCCCGTTTCCGACGTCGAGCTCGAGGTCGACCCCGTCTGCGGCATGAGCGTCGAAGTCGCCGGCGCGCGCCATCGCGCCGAGCACCAGGGCCGCACCTTCTACTTCTGCAGCGCGCGCTGCCGGGAGAAGTTCCTCGCCGCCCCTGCGCAATACCTGGCGAGGGCCGCCGAAGGCGCGCGATGAGCCCCCAGATCCGCGAGCTGCTCGAGGCGATGGAGAGCGACGGTTACATCGCCGACGAGGCCATCGCCACCGCGGTCTTCCTCGCCCAGGACCTGCGCAAGCCGCTCCTCGTCGAGGGCGACGCCGGCGTGGGCAAGACCGAGCTGGCCAAGGAGCTGGCGCGGCTTCGCGCGACCGAGCTGATCCGCCTGCAGTGCTACGAGGGGCTCGACGTCTCCACCGCGCTCTACGAGTGGAATTATCCGCGCCAGATGCTGCGCGTGCGCATGGGCGAGCAGGAGGGCAAGAGCGCAGCCGAGATGGAGCAGGCGGTCTTCGGTCGCAGCTATCTGCTCGAGCGGCCGCTCCTGCGCGCCATCACGCGGCGCGAAGGGCCCGCGGTCCTGCTCATCGACGAGGTGGACCGCGCCGACGAGGCTTTCGAGGCGTTCCTGCTCGAGTTGCTCTCCGACTTCCAGGTCACCATCCCCGAGCTGGGGACCATCCGCGCCGAGCATCCGCCCGTGGTGGTGCTGACCTCCAACTGCACGCGGGAGATCGGCGACGCGCTTCGCCGCCGCTGCCTCTACCTCTACATCGAGCATCCCAGCCTGGAGAAAGAGGTGCGGATCCTCCACCGCCGCGTGCCGGGCGCTGGCGAGAGCCTGGCGCTGGAGATCGGCCGCTTCGTCCAGTCGCTGCGCGCGCGGCGACTGGTCCGCAGCCCGGGAGTCGCCGAGAGCATCGACTGGGCGCAGGCGCTGGTGCGGCTGCATCGCGATCGCCTCGACGTCGAGGTGGTGCGAGAGACGCTGGGCTGCCTGATCAAGGATCGGCACGACCTGCGCGAATTGACGGGCGCCGAGCTGCCACAACTGCTGGCGTCGGCGCGTGAGGGGCATTCCAAGGAGGCTCAATGAACGACCTCGTCGTCCACCTGGCCCGCTTCGCCGTCGCGCTCCGTGCCGCGGGCGCCCGGGTCTCGCTGGGCGACGAGTCGGACGCGCTGCAGGCCCTCACGCGCCTCGACCTCGCCGACCGCGACGAAGTGCGCCGGGGACTGCGATGCGCGCTGAAGATCCGCCCGCAGGACGTCGCGGCCTTCGAAGCGCTCTTCGCTACCCTCTGGCAAGATCGCGCCGGCGAAGAGACTCCCCATCCGCCGGCCAGCCAGCATGGGCCCGGTGTCCCGCGCGCCGCAGGCCGCGTGCCTCTTGCGGTGGGCGGCGCGGCCGAGGCGGAAGTGGAGACCCCGGAAGGCGACGAGCCCGGCTACAGCCGCGAGGCCCTCTTCCGACGCAAGCCGTTCGACCAGTGCGACGAGCGCGACCTCGCCGCCATGGAGCGCCTGCTCGCGCGGCTGGCCGAGCAGCTGGCGACGCGCCCAAGCCGCCGGCTGGTCCCCGTCCGCGGGCGCGGACAGGCCGATCTGCGGCGCAGCCTCCGCCGCGCCGTCGCGACGGGAGGGGAGCTGATCGCGCTCGCGCGCCGGGCGCATCCGCTCGAGACGCCGAGGCTGGTCCTCCTCTGTGACACGAGCGGCTCGATGGAGGGGCACACGCGCTTCCTTCTCGCCTTCGCTCGCGCGCTCAAGCGGGTGGCGAAGCGCACCGAGGTCTTCGCCTTCAACACCGAGCTGAAACGCATCACGCCTTGGCTTTCGCCGGCCCGGCAGGACGTCGTGCTCTCGCGCCTTGCGACGGCGGTGCCGGACTGGTCGGGCGGCACGCGCATCGGCGAGAGCCTCGACACGTTCGTGACCCGCCACTTGAACGAGCTGGTCGACGGGCGTACGGTGGTGATCGTCTTGAGCGACGGGCTCGACCGCGGCGACACGGAGCTTCTCGCGGAAGCCATGCGCCGCATCCACGCGCGGGCGCGGCGGGTGATCTGGCTCAACCCGCTCCTCAGCGACCCGCGCTATGAACCGGCGGCGCGCGGAATGGCGGCGGCGCTGCCCTTCGTGGATCTGTTCGCTCCGGCGCACAGCCTGGAAACTTTGGAGCGGATCGTTCCGCACCTGAAGGCATGACATGGCCTTCGAGATCACCAAGACGTTCGTCGTCAAGGCCGCGCCGGCTGCGGTCTGGGCGTTCCTGACCGACCCACAGAGGGTGGCGCGTTGCCTACCGGGTGCGGCCATCACGGAAAAGATCGACGACAAGACGTGGGCCGGCACGATGACGGTGAAGGTCGGGCCGGTGCAGTCGAGCTACAAGGGCAAGGTCGTCTTCGAGCGGCTCGACCCGGCCACGCGCACCGCGGAGATCGTCGCCACCGGCCAGGACGTGCGCGGCAAGGGCGGCGCCGACATGCGTCTGACCTCGAGCCTCAAGGAGCTGGCGTCGGGCGAGACGGAGGTCACTGCGCTCTCCAAGGTGAACGTCACCGGCGTCCTCGCGCAGATGGGCCGGGGCATGGTGCAGGACGTGAGCGACCAGATGTTCCAGGTCTTCTCGCAGCGGATGCGCGGCGAGCTCGAGACCGCCGCGACCCCGACCGCGACCTCGTCCCCGTCTCCGACCCCTGCCTCCCCAGAGGCGCTCGACGTGGGATCGATGGGCGCCGAGGCCGCGCGCCGCGCCGTAGGTCGCGCAACTCGCCGGCCCGCCTTCTGGGTCGCCGCCGCCGTCGCCATCGTCGTGCTCTACCTGCTGCTCCGCTGAAGCAAGGAGGGAACATGATCCCAGCCGCGTTCGATTACCACGCGCCCACCACGCTCAAGGAAGCCGTGGCGCTCCTCTCGCAGCACCGCGACGACGGCAAGGTGCTCTCCGGGGGCCAGAGCCTCTTGCCCCTCCTCAAGCTCCGACTGGGGCAGGTCGGGCACCTCATCGACATCGGGCGCATCCCCGGACTCGAGTACATCAAGGAAGAGGGCGGGATGCGCAAGATCGGCGGGCGCACGCGCGAGTCGGCGCTGGAGCGCTCTGAGCTGGTGCGCGCGCGCTACCCGATCCTCCTCGACACGGCGCAAGTCATCGCCGACCCGCTGGTGCGTAACATGGCCACCGTCGGCGGCAACCTCGCGCACGGCGATCCGGGCAACGATCATCCTGCCACCATGATCGCGCTCGGCGCGCAGGTCGTCGCCGTGGGGCCCAAGGGGGAGCGGGTCATCCCCATCGACGACTTCTTCCTCGGGCTCTTCCAGACGGCGCTGCAGGCCGACGAGATCCTCACCGAGATCCGCATCCCCACGCCGCCGGCACGGAGCAGGGGCGCCTACTTCAAGCTGGAGCGCAAGGTGGGCGACTTCGCGACGGCGGCGGCGGCCGCCCAGGTCACGCTCGCCGCCTCGGGTGCGGTCGAGCGCGTCGGGCTCGCGCTCACCAACGTGGGCCCCAGGCCGGTGCGCTCGGCGGCGGCGGAGAAGTTCCTCACCGGCAAGAAGCCCGACGCGGCGTCGATCGGCGAGGCGGCGCGCCTGGCGGCGCAGGCGAGCTCGCCCAGCGCCGACCGCCGCGGCTCGGTCGAGTACAAGCGCGAGATGGCGCGGGTGATGGCCGCCCGCGCCCTGAAGAAGGCCGTCGAGAGAGCGGGAGGTCGCTGACCATGGCCACGCACAAGATCAAGGTGACGGTGAACGGCGCCGCACTCGAGGCGGAAGTCGAGTCGCGGCTGCTCTTGGTACACCTGGTGCGCGAGGTGTTTCGGCTGACGGGCACGCACATCGGCTGCGACACCACGCACTGCGGCGCCTGCACGCTGCTGCTCGACGGGCAGCCGGTGAAGTCGTGCACGGTGCTGGCCGTGCAGGCGGACGGTCATCAGATCTCGACCGTGGAGGGACTCGAGAAGGACGGCAAGCTTCATCCCGTCCAGGAGGGGTTCTGGCAGGAGCACGGCCTGCAGTGCGGCTACTGCACGCCGGGCATGATGATGACGAGCTGCGCGCTCCTGGCGAGCAACGCGAATCCCACCGAGGCGGAGATCCGCGGGGCCATCTCCGGCAATCTCTGCCGCTGCACCGGCTACCTCAACATCGTCAAGGCGGTCCAGTACGCGGCCGCGAAGTTGCAGAAGGAGGGCGCCCATGTCGCCGCCTAGGACCAGCGCTGAAGTCTCGGGGATGGGCCACTCGATGAAGCGCAAGGAGGACCCGCGCTTCATCCGCGGCAAGGGCAACTATGTCGACGACTTCCAGCTCCCCGGAATGCTCTACCTGGACATCACGCGCAGCCCGTTCGCGCACGCGAAGATCAAGTCGATCAATACCGACAAGGCGTTGAAAGTGCCCGGGGTGTTGGCGGTCATCACGGGTGAGACGTTGGCCAAGTTCAACCTGCACTGGATGCCGACCTTGATGTCGGACACGCAGATGGTGCTGCCCACCGAGAAGGTGATGTACCAGGCGCAAGAAGTCGCTGCTGTCGTCGCCACCAGCCGCTACGCCGCCGCCGACGGCGCCGACGCCGTCGAGGTCGATTACGACCCATTGCCCGTCGTGGTCGATCCCTTCAAGGCGCTGGAGCCGGGCGCGCCGGTGCTGCGCACCGACAAGAAAGGCAAGACGGACAACCGCATCTTCCACTGGGAGGCGGGCGACCGCGCCGCCACCGACAAGGCCTTCGCCGAGGCCGAGGTGGTGGTGAAGCAGGACCTCTACATCCCGCGCATCCACGTCGCCTCGATCGAGACCTGCGGCTGCATCGCCGACTTCGATCGCGTCAACGGCAAGCTCACCGTCTACATGACCACGCAGGCGCCGCACGCCATCCGCACCGTCATCGCGCTGGTGGCGGGGCACGTCGGGCTCTCCGAAGAGAAGATCCGCGTCGTCTCGCCCGACATCGGCGGTGGATTCGGCGGCAAGGTGCCCATCTATCCCGGATACGTGATCGCGATCGCGGCCTCGGTGGTGATCGGCAAGCCGGTCAAGTGGATCGAGGACCGCATGGAGAACCTGCAGGCCGATTCATTCGCCCGCGACTACCATGTCCACGCCGAACTGGCGGCGCGCAAGGACGGCACCATGACCGCGCTGCGTATCAAGACCATCGCCGACCACGGATATGCCGACGCCGCGGCCAATCCGTCGAAATTCCCCGCCGGGCTGTTCTCCATTTGCACCGGTTCCTATGATCTGAAGCGCGCATTCGCCGAGGTGGACGGCGTCTATACCAACAAGCCGCCCGGGGGAATCGCGTATCGCTGCTCGTTCCGCGTCACCGAGGCGGTGCACACCATCGAGCGCATCACCGACGTGCTGGCGCAGGAGCTGAAGATGGACCCGGCGCAATTGCGTTTCAAGAATTTCATTCCCAAGGAGAAGTTTCCCTATAAGTCGGCGCTGGGCTGGGAATATGACAGCGGCGATTACCCGGCCGCATTGAAGAAGGCGATGGACATCGTCGGCTATGCGCAGCTCCGCAACGAGCAGGCCGAGAAGCGCGCGCGCGGCGAGCTGATGGGCATCGGCATCTCCAGCTTCACCGAGATCGTCGGCGCCGGTCCGTCGAAGCAGTTCGACATCCTCGGGATCAAGATGTTCGACTCCTGCGAGATCCGCGTGCACCCGACGGGCAAGGCGATCGCGCGCTTCGGGACCAAGTCGCAAGGCCAGGGCCACGAGACGACGTACGCGCAGATCGTCGCCGAGGAGCTGGGCATCCCGGCCGCGCAGGTGCAGGTCGAGGAGGGCGATACCGACACCGCGCCCTACGGGCTGGGCACCTACGCCAGCCGCTCGACGCCGACGGCGGGCGCGGCGGGCGCGATGGCGGCGCGCAAGATCCGCGAGAAGGCGAAGAAGATCGCCGCGCACCTGCTCGAGTGCGCCGAGGACGACCTGGTCTGGGAGCCGGGCAAGTTCTCCGTGAAGGGCGCGCCGCAGCGCTCGAAGACCATCCAGGAGATCGCCTTCGCCGCGTACACCAATCACCCGCCGGGCATGGAGGCCGGCCTCGAGGCCGTCGATTACTATGACCCGCCCAACCTCACCTTCCCGTTCGGCAGCTATATCTGCGTCGTCGATATCGACCGCGGGACGGGGATGGTGAAGATCCGCCGCTTCGTGGCCGTCGACGACTGCGGGAACATCATCAACCCCATGATCGTCGACGGGCAGATCCACGGCGGGCTCACCATGGGCATGGCGCCGGCGCTGCTCGAGGAGATCAGCTACGACGAGAACGGCAACATCCAGGGCGGGAGCTTCATGGACTACCTGCTCCCCACCGCGATGGAGACGCCGCGCTGGGAGACCGACAAGACGGTGACGCCCTCGCCGCACCACCCGCTCGGCGCCAAGGGCGTGGGCGAGTCGGCGACGGTGGGCGCGCCGCCGGCCATCGCCAACGCGGTGGTGGACGCGCTCGCGCACCTGGGCGTCAAGCACATCGACATCCCCATCACGCCCGAGAAGGTGTGGAGGATCCTCAAGGACAAGGGCGTCGCCGAGTAGGGCGATGAGCGAGCCACTTGCCAACCCGGCTCAGCGGACGACCAGGACGGGGCGCGGGCTGATCCCTGCCGCGGGCGAAGCAGCAAAACCCTGCCCTTCAGGAGCGCGCGGCCGTCTCAGCCGCCATGCATCGACTTGATCACCGCCACCAGGTCGAGCCGGTGCGCAGCGATGCCCAGTCCGACGAGCGCAAGCAGCACGGCGGCGGCCAGCATCAGTCTCCTCATTGCTCTCTCCTCGCGTTGAACTGAATTGGAACGAAATCAATGAATCCTCGGGCGCTCACAACTGCGCGAGCGCCTCGCGGACGGTGACCCGCGAGGCGCGGCGCGCGGGAAGCAGGGTGGAGGCGAACGAGCCGGCGAGAACGAGTCCGAGCCAGCCGAGCGCCGCAGAGGCAGAGAGGACGAGCGGCAGCGGAGCGAGAAACCCGAGGCCGCCGACCACGCCGTCCACCGCCAGCGTCACGGGCACCGAGAGGGCGAGCGCGCAGATCCAGCTCAGCGCGCCGATGAAGAGGGCCTCGGCGACGACCAGCCTCGTCACGTGCCCAGGCGTCGCGCCCACGGTCCTCATCACCGCGATCTCGCGCGAACGCTCGATCACGCCGATTCCCATGGTCGAGCCGAGGCCGAGCATTCCGACGATGGCCATGACGATGGCCATGGCCATCAGCGTGCGGATGAGGATGAGCACGTGGCCCCCCACCGCCTCGCCGTGCTCCGAGAGCGGAGTGGTGCGCTCGATACCAGCGCCCAGATCGTCGAGCGCGCGCTCGACCGTCCGCAGGATCTCTCCGCGCTCCGCCTCCGAACCGACGCCGGTGGCGATGCGCAACAGGCGCACCGTTCCGCTGGTACCGGTCGCTTCGGCAAATGCCTGGTCGGTCAAGTATGCGACGGGCGGATTGCCAACCTCCTCGACGATCCCCACCACCCGCCATCTGCACGGCGCTGCCCGCTGCCCGGTCTTGCAGCTCGGCCGCTTCCCCTCGAGCGAGAGGACCACCTCGTCGCCGACCTTGGCCCGCGAAAGTGTGCTCGCCCCGTGATTGAGCACCAGCGCGTCGCGGTCGCCCGGCTGCAGCCACCGTCCGGCGAGCAGCGGGAAGGAGACGAGGCGGGTCTTCAGGGGCGGCGCGAGCACCGAAAAGCTGCCGTGCCCCCGGTCGGGATAGGTGGCGACCACCTCCACCGATCTGCTTCCCGCAAACGCAGCCGGTGAATAGCCCCACGCTTCCACCTGCAGCACGCCCGGGATTCGGCGCAGTCGCTCAGCCAGCGCCAGCGGCTGGTTGGCGAGGAGCCGGACCTCCAGATCGTAGTGGCGGCCCTGGTAGAAGCGGTCGACCATCCGCTTCCATCCGTTCAGGACGTTGAGCGCGGTCATGAACATGGCTCCGCCGGCCGCCAGCAATCCCAGCGTCAGCGCCAGCCGGACCGGCCGGCGGAGCGCATTTCTCAGCGCAGGCGGCAGCACGGAGAAGGCCGGACGCAAGGTGTCGGCGCTCGCGCCGTGCTGATCGATCGCCTCGCGAACGGTGATCCGGCTCGCGCGCCGGATGGGGAGGGCCGCGACCAGGAGTGGCACGAGCACGCCGGCGCCGGCCTCGACCCAGAAGACCCAGCCGGGGATCGCCGTGCTGGAAAGATCGAAGTTGAGCAGCTCGGCGACGGCGTGCGAGAGGCCGCCCGCCGCGGCGGCGCCTGCGGGCCAGGCGAGGAGCGAGGAGAAGACTCCCAGCGCCGCGACCAGCGCGGCGTAGAGCGCGGCGATCTGGCCTGCGCGCGCTCCTACCGTCTTCATCACTCCGATTTCGCGCACCTGGCGCGCCAGCATCGCGGCGAGCGAGGTGGCCACCAGGATGCCGCTGAGCGCGACCGAAAGCCCGCTGAAGGCGAGGAGCATCACCAGCACGGTCTCCATCTGCGACTGGTGCGGATGGCGGCCCGGCGGCGGGATGCGAATCTGGCGCACCGGATTGCCGCGCAGGCGGAGCCACGCCGCCAACTCCGTCGCGGTGCGTTCGATCGCGGGCCGGGAGAACGGCTGCTCGCCGACGGCGATGCGCAGCTCGTGCAACACCGGCGGCTCGCCCAGCAGGGCCAACGTGGCGCGCGAGATGTATCCGTAGCCTGCGCGCTCCTGCCAGGCAGGAGAGAGGCCCGGGTCGTGCACCAGGCCTGCGATGGGCACCAGCATCGGCCGGCCGTGCGGCGTCCTCACCTCCAGCGCTCGAACGGGGCCGGCCTCGAACGTGGCGACCGCCTGGCGCTCGAGGAGCATGCTGCCGTCGGGCGGAGGCCAGGCTCCGCTCTGCGGGTGAACCCTGTTGAGACGCTGAGCGCGCAGGTCGTCGACCACGAAGAGCAGCAGCGGGCGGAGGTCCCCGCCCACGCGCGCTCGCGCGAGCACCACGTCGCCCGCCTGGGCGTCGGAGATCCCGGGCCAGTGCCGCACTTCCTCGGCCAGCTCTCCGTCCACGTTCCCTTCCAGCTCCAAGGTGGCCGAGGCGGGATGGGTGCCGAGGTAGCTCACCCGGATCTCGCGGGTGAGGATGGCGTAGCTGCCGAGGATGGCGACCACGGCCAAGCTTTCCGTCGGCGAGCGTGAGCACGCGATCGGCGAGCCGGCTCATGTCGCGTTCGTGGGTGACCATCAGCACCGTCTTCCCCGCGCGGGTGAGGCCGCGCAGCAGGGCCAGCACGGTCTCGGTGGTGGCCGAGTCGAGGTTGCCGGTGGGCTCGTCGGCGACCACCAGCGCCGGGTCGTTGGCCAGCGCGCGCGCGATGGCGGCGCGCTGCTGCTGCCCGCCCGAGAGCATGGAAGGCAGTTTGTTCGCCTGATCGGCGATGCCCACCTGCTCGAGCAGCGCCAGCGCCCGCCGGCGCGCCTGGGCCCGCGGGAGGGTCGCGCAGTAGTCCATCGGCAGCATGACGTTCTCGGCCGCCGTGAGCGTCGGCAGGAGCTGGAAGGACTGAAAGACCACGCCCACGCTGCGCCCGCGCCAGGCGGCGAGCCGGCTCTCGTCGAGCGCGTGCACCGGCGTCCCGCCGACGTGCACCTCTCCGGAGGTGGGGCGGTCGATGCCGGCGATCAGGTTGATGAGGGTCGACTTGCCGCTGCCCGACCTGCCGACGACCGCGATGCACTCGCCCGCGGCGAGCCGGAGATCGATCCGGTCGAGGGCAGGGAAGCCGCCGTCCGCAGAGCGATAGATCTTGCTCGCGCCGCGGAGCTCGATGAGGTGGACGCTCGAACTGTTATTGGACATGGTGTCCATGTAGAATCGCGCCGGCGCGGGCGCAACGAACAGAAGGCCGCGCCCGGCCAGTTCGGGACGCTGGAGACCAACTGTCCAGCAGCGGAGGCGCCATGGGCATCGAGGAGCCGAGGCGGGCTGATCGCCGGGTGCAGCGGACCCACCGCTTGCTGCGGGAGGCGCTGATCGCCCTGACGCTGGAGCGCGGGTGGGACGCGATCAGCGTGCAGGACGTGTGCGACCGCGCCGATGTGGGGCGCTCCACCTTCTACACGCACTTCGCCGACAAGGAAGATGTCTTGGTGCGCGGCCTCGACGACCTGCAAGAGGGGCTCCGTCAGCTGGGGATCGCGCAGCCACGAGCCGCCGCCAGGCCGCTGTATTTCACGCTTGCCCTGATCGAGCATGCGCAGGGCCAATGGAAGTTCTTCCGCGCCTTGATCGGAAAGCGCAGCGGGCAGACCGCGGAGAGGCGCTTTCGCCTCATGGTGACGGAGCTGGTGCGCGAGGATCTCGCCGCGTTCGTCGTCCCTGGGCCGCGGTTCGAGGCCGTGGTGCACTACATCGCCGGGGCATTCTTCGACCTGCTCTCCTGGTGGCTCGACAGCCGCAGCCCGCTGCAGGCGACGGAGGTGGACGAGCTGTTCCACCGGCTCACCGAGTCTGCCCTTTCCCTGGTGCGAGCTGCGGGGCCATCACACACCGGCCCTGCTGCGCGCGGCCGCGGCCGCTGAAGGCGCCCGGCCCACGGCCCGCCTCCTCAGCGGAGCACGAGGACCGGGATCTTTGTGTGCGTGAGGACCTTCACGGTCTCGCTCCCGACATCCTGGAACACCTTGGCCTGCCGGCCACGGGGCCGCCGAGGCGCCAGCACGAGGGGCCGCGCTGCTCGAGCTGGATGAGCGACCGGCCGACGAGCTGCGGGACGAGCTGCCAAACTACGACTCGTGAGGGCGCCCTGGCGCGCTTGAGGTACGGGTACACCCGGCGCCCGGCCGTAACGGGGCGCAAGCGCAGCGATCGGACGAGCCGGCCGAACCCGCCCATGCGGCCTTCACCGGTGATTGGGGCGGCCTGCGGCATTACCTCGAGCGCAAGGGCCTTATCTTCACCCTCGCTTACACCAACGACTTCCTGTCAAACGTCCGTGGAGGTATCCGCGCTGGCACCGTCGTAATCGGCGTCTTTCAACTGCAGCTCGACGTCGACTTGCAGAAGCTCGTGGGCTGGGAGGGCGGCCATTTTCACACCCATGGTCTCATTACCCATGGCCCATTCTTCAGTCAGACTTACCTCGGCAACATTCTGGTGGTCTCGAATCTCGAAGCCGGGCCAGTCGCGCGGCTTTATTCGCTCTGGTATGAGCAGAGCGCCCTCGATGGCCGCTTTTCCGTGCGCTTGGGTCTGATGTCGGCGGACAGCCAGTTTCTGCAGAGCAAGACCGCTGCGAACTTCATCAACAATGGCATCAGCTGGCCCACCTTTCTCGCCGCCAATCTTCCCGCCGGCGGACCAGCGTATCCGCTGCCGGACCCGGGCATTCGCATCCGGATCAACCCCCCAAATGAGGTGGCGTTCCAGGCCGCCGTGTTCACCGGCGATCCCAGCGGCGGCGACGGCTCCAACCAAAGTCTGCCGCTTCCGACCGGTACTGTCTTCAGCTTTCGCGGCGGCGTCTTTGTCATCGCGGAAGCGAGCTATTTGCTTAACCAGGGCAAAGACGCCAAGGGACTCCCGGGCGCATACCGACTCGGACGCGTGCCCGGCGCCGACGACCAGGGCCTGTCGGGATTTCTTCGCGCTGGCGGCGTGCCGAACGACCGGAACCTGATCAGTTTCTATGCCGACGGCGGCCTGCTCTACAAAGGGCTGATCCCGCGCCGGCCGGATGACAAGATCGGGCTTGCCGCCGCCCATGCCCGCGTCGGGAGCAATGCCCGCGGGCTCGATGCCGATACCGGACTGTTCGGAAACCTCTTCTATCCCGTACGCAGCGGGGAAACGATGTTCGAACTGATGTACCAGGCCCAGCTGGCACCGTGGTGGTTGTTGCAGCCGGAGGTGCAATACATCGTCCGCCCCGCCGGCGGCGTCCTCAACAGCGACGGAAGCTTGCGACCGAATGCATGGGTCGTCGCAATTCGCTCGTCGCTCAATTTCTGAGGTGCTCGAGTCCTGGCCTCCCCCGTATTCGGGCGCAGTCCCGAACGGGCGGCACGCCGGCAACTCGGCTGCCGTGGGCGCGATCGCCTGGCAGTCCCGACGTCGAGCCCGCAATCGCACAGCGCGAGGAGCTTTGTGAAGAGCAGCATCGGCCGTATTGACATGCCCAATGGCGCCCCGCCAGACTGCAGCGCGGGAGCGCAGGGCGATGCGAAGGAAGCCGGCTGATTGCCGATCATTTCCAAGCGCTCGGAAGAGCGCGGGATATCGGGCCCGTCGCCGAATCCCGAACAGAGGCGGTCCATGAAGCGTAGGCATTTCATTCTGTCGATGCTGTCTGCTGGTTTGGCTGGCCCGCTCCGGAGCACCAAGGACAGCAGGGCCGGCGTGACCACGACGGGCGGCATGAGCGAGACGCCGACGGTGGGCAGCACCGGCCAGGCCAAGCCCGCGACCATCCGCGCAGGCCAACCCCTGCGCGCCTTGCCGAAGCTCGTGAACCAAAGCAAGACACCCGGGGTCTTCGAAGCCAGCCTCACGGCTGCTCCCGCTCGCCTGGACGTCGGCGCTGGCCAGCAGACCGCGTTCTGGGCCTACAACGGTATGATTCCGGGTCCTCTCATCGAAGCGACCGAAGGCGACCGGGTGCGCATCCTGTTTGAGAACAGGATCCCCGGTCAGGTATCGACCATCCACTGGCACGGCATGCGGGTCCCCGCCGCACAGGACGGGAATCCCACGAGCCCGGTGGCCAGCGGTAGCGGCCACGTCTACGAGTTCATCCTGCCCGCCGACAGCGCGGGCTCCTATTGGTACCACCCGCATCCGGACAGGATCTCGGCCGAGCAGGTGTACCGCGGCATGGCCGGCGCATTCATCGTCAATCCGAAGAGTGATCCGCTGCCAGGCGACATCCACCACATCACGGCCTTCATCACAGATCTTCGGCTCAGCGCTACTGGCGCCATCCCTGCGGACAATATGGCCGATCTGATGAATGGTCGTGAGGGCGACCACCTCCTGGTGAACGGTCAGCAGAATCCCGTGCTGACGGTGGCGCCGGGCTCGACCTGCCGCTTCCGCCTCTTCAATGCGACCAACGCGCGATTCCTCCGGCTTGCCTTCGAAGACCACGAGATGACCCTCATCGGTACCGACGGCGGTTATGTGGAGACCCCCGTCCCCGGTCTGAGGGAGATACTGCTCTCCCCCGCCGAGCGAGCGGATGTCATTGTCACGTTCCGGCGCAGATCTGACGGTACGGTGGCGCTTCAGACGCTGCCCTACGAGCGGGGGTGGATGGGAGGCGGCAAGCCTCCTTCCCAGACGCTATCGCTCTTGACCGTGAGGCTGGCTGGCGTTCCCGTCAGGGCGGCAGCGTTGCCGACGAAGCTCCGCAAGATCGAGGAGCTGGGGACGCCGGGTGCGACCAAGCGTGTGGAGTTCGGCGAACGGATGCCCAAGGGAGAGGGCATGAGCATGTCCGGTGGTGGCATGGACCCCACCAAGATGGGACGCGGGATGGCTATACAGTTCCTGATCAACGGCAAGTCGTTCGAAATGCGGCGCGTCGATCTGACGAGCAAAGCCGGCCAGGTCGAGCTGTGGGAAGTGTCCAACCCAACGGATATGGACCACCCATTCCATTTGCACGGCACACAGTTCCAGGTTACCGAGCGCGAGAGAAACGGGTCCAGGATCAAGGCCCAGTATCCTGCCTGGAAGGACACAGTGAACACCGTTCCGGGGGAGACGGTGCGATTCAAGGTCCGGCAAGACATGAAGGGCCTGCGCATGTACCACTGCCACATCCTGGAGCATGAAGACCAAGGGATGATGGGTGTGCTTGATGTGATCTGAGGGCACCGCGCCAAGCGGTGGACCTGATTGGAAAGTGGCTGCGGGAGCAGGCGATACACCAATGATGAACGACACGGTCCGATTCTGCGATAGGACCGAGCGGAACTCCCGCGTCCTTGACGTCCACGCCGCCGCCCGGGAAGGCGTACCTGTCCCGTGCTGCTGGCGCTCGACTTCAAGTAACTGCGGGCACCCGCGGTTACATCC
>WNFI01198624.1_pt1 | contig 23145 bp, 20 predicted proteins | sample 5400471 | NCBI WGS metagenome assembly WNFI01 (sample SAMN13153348, study PRJNA577476) | soil metagenome | isolation source: 100 cm saprolite on Douglas fir-dominated hillslope | place: USA:California | collected 2013-09-17
CCGCCTTGAAGATCCTGCCGCGCAGCCGCCGTACCTGCTCCTCGTGGTAGCGCCAGTCCACTTGGTCCCAGGCGTCACCATCGAATCGGGGCAGGCCCTCAGATCCGTTCACCGAAGTGTCCAACGTGCCCGTCAGTTCCGGCATTTACGCTCGCTCTCCCCTCTAAGGCTCACCTGCCCACGTCAGCGCTCTTTCGAGCCCGGGTAGCAAAGACCCGGCATCCGGGCCAGTTATACGAGGACCCTCCGGGAGGAGTTCCCGGTCCCGCGGCCCCGCTTTCCTGCTGCCTTTCGGCCGCCCGGCATCCGCTTTATGGGCACCCTGTCCCGCCACGGGGACTCAGCCCCCCTTACGGTCGGCCTACCGCACCGCCTGCGCATACCCGCGCCTGGGATGCGGACCCATAGCAGGGTTTACACGTTCCGCACGCGTGAGACACAGACCGGGCCGGGCGCCCTCTATACCCCGGGGGACAGCGGTGTCCACACGGCCAGGGAGCATCCCCGACCGCCGCCTGCCGCATCTCACCGGCATGTCCCTGTCACCCCGGCAGAACCACCCAGCCCAGGATGTACGCGTCACGAGGCATCAGCAAGGGTTTCCTGGTAGTCGCCCCTCCGGTCCATTCCCCTCGCCTGTGGCCGCCCTGGCTGGAGCGGCGGCCCTCGGGCTTTTCCGTGAGCTCCGCACCCGACCGGTCAGGAACCGGCCACGCACGTCACGGCGGGGACAGGTCGAACACCACCTGTTGCTACGTCTCCGGCATCAGCCAGACCTCCTTGACCAGCACACTCACCACGTGCGACATCGTGTCGCAACACTCACAACGTGCGACCTCACGTCGCACGATTGACCTGATCTGCCTGTCCTCAGTTGGTGATCACTGAGGAGTCGCCCGCCGCGCGTAGCAGCCGGATCGCGCTCCGCCTGGCAACAGGCAGATTGCTCACGATCAGTCGAACACAAGTTCGATCAATTAGAAGAGCGCTAACTCGACGGACAGGTGGGAGCCAACGTGCGCAGACGCCGAGCCACGCCGACCGGCGTGCGGCGACACGCGCTGACTACCGCACTGGCTCCCACTGATCGATAACACATTCGGAAAAGGGTCGGGCTGGCGGGATTCGAACCCGCGGCATCCTGCTCGCAGGGACGTTACTGAAACTCGGCCTTGATCGACTCAATGAGATCATCCCGGCCAATACTGGCCCATGCTTTGCGCGCTGCTCTCCAGTGCCGGGTCCTGCGGACACCGGCTGGTTCGAGCCAGGCCAGGCGAACGAGTGCCCAGCCGACGGAATAGGGCTCGCGGATGGCCTGGTACATCGGCAGGGCCGTCTCGTACCGTGCCCGCGCGGTGTCGTGGTCGGAGCGGGCCAGGGCGATGTCCCCCAGGCATTGGATGCAGTTGGCCTCGCCGAGCACGTCCCCGGCGCGCTGGTAGAACGGCAGTGCCTTCTCGTAATGTGCCTGCGCGGTGTCGTGGTCGGAGTGGGCCACGGCGATGTTCCCTAGGCCCTTGATGCAGTTAGCCTCGCCGAGCACGTCGCCGGCGCGCTGGTAGAGCGGCAGGGCGGTCTCGTAGTGTGCCTGCGCGGTGTCGTGGTCGGAGCGGGCCACGGCGATGTCCCCCAGGCCTTGGATGCAGTTGGCCTCGCCGAGCACGGACCCGGCCCGCTGGAACAGCGGCAGCGCCGTCTCGTAGCATGCCTGCGCGGTGTCATGATCGGAGCGGATGAGCGCGACACCGGCAAGGGCTCTCCATGTCTGAGCCTGCTGGAAGGTTGTGCCGTGTGCCTTGATCACCTGCTCGGCGATGGTGATGAGCGCTGGCTGGGTGAAGCCGGTGAACCGCCAGTACTCGGTCAGGCCGTACATCCCTTCGGCGAGCTCACCGGTCCGCCCGCGTGCGGCAGCCCGCTCCAGCATGGCCGTGATGTTGCCGGTGTCCGTCTGTAGCCGTGCCGCGGCGCGGGAGCCATCGCCGCCGCCGACCATGCGCCCGGTGGCGGCGAGCTGGGCGTAGTGACTAATTGCCTGGTCTAGGTCGGCAGGATCGGGCGGGTGGGTGGCGGCGATGTGCTCGCGGACTGGGGCCAGCGTGCGCAGCCGGTCACCCTCGCCAAAGGCCAGCCCGAGTTGTCGCAGCAGAGCCGCCGCGGCCAGCCCGTGATCGGGCAGCAGCTCGGTGAGGTCGTCGCGGGCAACACAGTCGGGGAGCACGCCCAGCAGGCTCAGCAGCCGCCGCGCCGGCGCGGTCATCAGCGGCGCAGTGATGGAGGCTTCCAACGAGACCGCGACGCTCAGCTCCCGGCTTGCCCCGCCTATACGCTGCAGCATCCCGGTCCGCTCAGCCCGCCACCGCTGCGTGACCTCGGCCAGATCGGACTCGCCCTGGGCGGCGTAGGCCATCAGCTCCACCGCCAGCGGCACTCCATCCAGCCCGGCCAGCAGCTCATCCAGCCGCGGGTCGGCCGCGACGCCGGTCCCGGCCACGGTCAGAAACAGCCGCCGCGCGTCGGCCAGTACCAGCGGACTGATCATGGCGAAATCCCGCCATCGCAGCCCCGCGGGCCTGCCCGTCCCCCGGGAGCTGACCGCCAGCCCCACCTGCGGGATCGCGGCGATGGTCCGCAGCAGCTCCTCAGTCGGCAGGGGGTCCGCGTTCCACGGGGTCTCGAAATTGTCCAGCACCACGACTGCCAGCGCGGAGCCAAGCACTGAGCACACCCGCTCCACCGCACTGCCCGGCGATCCATCGCCGATCACTCCTAGCTCGGCGGCCAGCGCCGACAGCAGCGTCTCGGCCGAGGTGGCGCCGTCGCAGCGGATGAACCACCGCCGGTCCCCAAACCGCTGTGCCACCCGGTCGTGGTGCAGCGCCGCCAGGCAGATCGTGCTCTTGCCGATCCCGGGCGCGCCCAGCACCGCCACCGGCTCGGGCGGCGTGGCCAGCCACGCCTCCGCCAGCACAGCAACCTCAACGTCCCGGCCCACCAGATCGGGCCGCGCCGGAAGCCGCGCCCCATGCCCGGCCGTGCTCGGCGGCTCGGCCTGCGGCCGAGTTTCCTGCAGTGCCTGCAGCAGCAGCAACTCCAGCTGCTCCGGGCTGGCGAACTTGCCCGCCACCACCCCCGAATCCAGCACTTTCGCCCGGAACGCCCCCTGCCGTGCCTGCAGCTGCGGGTCGCTGTCGATCAGCCGGCCCGGCGGGATTGGCACGGGCGCGTCCTCATCCAGCAGGAAAACCAGGCGCGGCAGCCTCGCCTCGGTGGCGGTCAGGAACTCTAGCTCGGTATACGACACCTCTGGCCGATCGCGCACCGGCGAGCCATACCGCAACCCGATCAGCCCCGCATACATATCGCTGCCCCGGACCGGGTCCCGGCAGTAATCAGCGGGTTTGTCACCGTGTGCGGCGAAATATGCATTTCTGCGATCGAATCCCCGCCCGGCTGACCGCCGCCTCCGCCGCGGCAAGGAACGACCGGCCCTCCGAGAACTCCCGCAATTCCGAGATATGGCTCAGAAAAACCCGCCGCGGCCCCCTCATGGTCAAACGCTACGCTCTATCGCCCACTGGCGCCTATTAGCCCAGACCGTCCTCCACACAGGCGCGATAGCCCTTGCGGGCGGCCTAGACGCTGTGACCAGGAGCGGGACAATGGAGCGCGAGTTTTGGCGGTGAGCTGCGCTGACGGGCCGTGTGGGAGCTTGCCCACGGGTTAACCGGCCCTGTCGGCCCCGCTGGTCCATGATCGTGGTCGATCGGTGGCGATACTTGCCTTCAATTCACCACGATCATGTAGCTGCTGCCGCAGGATGGCGGCTTATCCGGCAAAACGGGCAGGGCCGACGCGAGGCACACGCCATATGGTCGCTGCGCCAGACTAAAGGATCATTACGGGTTGACCGGCCCACCACCTTGAAGCGGGTGAGGCGTGGTCATCTAGCGAAGCGACCGGAAGCCCGCGCGAACCTCTTCTGAGAAGAGCTGCGGCTGTTTCCCAGGCCGCTCACAGCAGCCGGGATGGAGACATTCTTGGCGTCGAAGAAAGCCGAGCTTATTTTCCCAGTACAGACGACCCGAAGAAATCGCCGTGTTCGTCAGCCAGTAGAGCGTGATGTTGTCGAGGATCTCGTCTCGTGTAAGGCTGCCTGTCGCCCGATGGCGTACCCCGTACGGACCATGACTCATTGTCCCACTCATCGACGCTGGTGACTCCTTGGCTGAGTTCGTCGTGGGAGCCTAGTGTTAAGCTCCCGGGTCATGGCGGAGACCGCGCGCCGCACGTATGGCGGGGACTCGATCTATGGTTGATCTGGACGGCGACCCCAGCGCGCAGCCACCTGTGCCGCCACACGTGGCCGTATGGCGTTCCGTGCGCACACGGCGCGAGATCCGATAGTGGCTCCACCCAGCTTGCTCGACGTCACCCACCTCAACGGGTGGGCTGCGCAGTGGGATCAACTGGTGGATTCTTCCCCTCTTCCGTCGCCCTTCCTGCGATCGTGGTGGTTGACCGGGACCGGTGGACCTGGCCGCCACTTCCTTCTGGTCGTCGACGGGGCGCACCTCCTCGGTGGCCTCGCCTTGGAGAAGCCCCACCCGATGCTAAGCGTTCGGATGATGGGAGACGGGTCGCTGTGCCCGGATCATCTCGACCTGCTCGCCGCCCCCGGTCACGAGGCGGCGGTGGTTAGCCTCCTCCGAGACTGGCTCTGTCGTCCTGGTGACCGCCTCTTGGACCTCAAGGGCATCCGGGCCGGGTCACGGTTGATCGAAGCCCTGCCCGGCCGCGTGCGCCGCGAGCCCATGGCCGTGGCCCCCTTCACGCCCTTGCCCGACAGCCCCGAGGCGTACCGGGCCACCCTGCCCTCGCAGTTCCGCCGAAACCTCCGTGTCTCCGCCAAGCGCCTCGCGGTCGAAGGCATGACGCATCAGACGATCCGAGGCCGGGCAGTCCTCCAACGCCTCGACACCCTGTGCGAGCTCCACCAGTCCCAGTGGGGAAGCCGCTCCAGCTTCCTTCCCGTCTTCGATCGCTTCGCGGCCGGATTCGCTGGTGGCTGCGCGGCCGACGAGGTGGTCGTCCACGAACTCGGGAACGACAACCTGGTGGTCGCGACCGTGACGGCGTTCGAGGTGGCCGGCCGGGTGAGCCTGTATCAGAGCGCCCGGCTCACCGATCGCCGCTGGCGGGATGCCACGACCGTCCTGCTCGCCGCCATCATCGACGACGCATGTGCTCGAGGCTTCAACGAAGTGGACTTCCTCCGGGGCGACGAGCCCTACAAGGGACGGTTCGCGCCGAACCATCGAGAGATGTTGAGGCTAGTAGCGGGCAAGGGGGTTGTGGGCCGGCTCGGAGGCGTCACTCACGCGGTGACGTTCCAAGCCATGCAGACAGCGGTCCGGTGCGTTCGCTTCGGGAGATCCACGGTCGCCCGGTGGAAGGCCTAACTGTCTAACTAACTTCCCTCCACCCGGTAGCCCGCTCCATCAGCGGGGGCTTGGCTGTCCCGCTGCTTCGTGCCGACCGAGGCGGACCGAAGACGTCGTCCGATGGCCCAGACTCCCATGGCGCAGAGTTTGGCTGTGTCAACGGCGGTGGAACGCCCCGGCTCCCGTGGCTTCACGTGCCACCGTCGAAGGTGCGAGTTGAAGTCCTCAATGCGATTCTCGCGAACGGTGGCCGCGGTGAAGTACGTGAGGGTCACGGACAACGAAATGTCGGGACCGTTATGCACCCAGTGCGGCGTGCCGGGAGGTATGTACACCGCCCGCCCTGGCGTCAAGGGGTACGCTACGACCTCCGGAGGCAGAGTCTCGATCCGCCCGTGGGAGCCGTCCCAATACCTGTCGGACTCGTGCCGTCGAACCGCGTCGCTCTCGAAGCACCCGATGCTGACAGTCTTGCTCCCGCTGACCTGCATCAACAGGCTGTGCTCGATGTCGAAGTGGACCGGCGTGACCGAATTTGGGGAGGAAACAAAGACGAATGCCACCCGCCTGTGCATCTTGCCCTGCTTGTTGCCCTGCTTGGCGATCATCCCCGACTCGAGTTGGTCGAGATGAGTGTTCATGATTTCCGCCATGCCGGGATCGGCTTCCACGTTGAGCAGGGTTAGCCAGGCGTTTGCGTTGCGCAAATCGCGTATGACGTCGCCCGGTCGTTCCAGGGCACCGCGAGGCGGACCCCCTTGAGGAACCAGAAGGGGCTGCGCCGCCGTGTCGGCGATCACTGATCGACGCGACAACCGGTCGGCAAGATCTGCGACTGATGCGAGGGTCAGGCGGTCATCGTGGTGGAGATCATGGATGAATCCCACGGATCGCCCGGGGAACGCATCGTCGAATGCAATCTGGCCTATCGTTTTGAGGCCCTGCCCTAGTGGTTCTGCACCCATCACTCACCTCTCAGCAACTGGGTACCGGTACTGTGCTCTTCTGAGATCCAATGCCCGACGATGGCTCCGGCCGCATCGAACTGCGGTCGGCGGTGCGGTCCGTGGCCGGATAGTGGGTGATCTTGCCCGGTGCATGCACGGGCGGCCGTGCTCGATGGAGTGCCGGACGTAAAGCACGCGCACGAGGGTGTCTCCATGTGGATAGGGCCGCGGGCCACGACCGACGCGGTTCGTACGCCCGACGCACGACGACGGGAACGGCGACGGCGGCGGGCGCGGCGGCGTTCGACCAGGATGGTCGTCAGTACGCGAAGGCCATCACTGAAGGCGTCCAGGTTGCTCGCCCCGTGGATCCTGGGATGCTCGAAACTTGGAACTTCAGCGACGCGGAGTCCTTCCTCCGCTACCCGCATATGGATCAGCGTCTCGATCTCGAAACCGTCGCCCCACAACCGCCCGTCGCCCTTGCGTGAAGGAGGAGAGGTGATGTCGAGGCCCAGTACCGGAACGTGCTTCTGCCAGAACACGTTGAATCCGTAGCAGAGGTCTGAGTAGTGCGTTCCATAGCAGAGATTGACCATCGCACCGAGCAGGCGGTTACCAAGCCTGCGCAGCCGCGTGATGTCACTGCTGCCGCCGCCCGCGGCGAATCTTGTTCCCTTTGCGAAGTCCGCGCCGCACAGAAGCGCGTGCACGAACTTCGGGATCTCGCTCGGATCCGTCGAGCCGTCTGCGTCGACCATGGCTATGACGTCACCGGTCGCAGCTTCGAACCCGCAGGCAAGCGCGTTCCCCTTTCCTCGGCGAGTCTGCTGCACCACCCGGACGTCGGGCCGTAGCTGGCGGGCTACCGCTATCGTGTCGTCCACCGAGTGACCGTCCACCACGATCACCTCGTGGACGTCCGCGGGCAGTCGTGAGAAAACGTACGGCAGGTTTCTTGCTTCATTTAATGTCGGAACGACCACGGAAACGCGTGGCCAAGATAGATTCGAGCTAGCCTGAGACACCATGCCTCCCTTGATTCCAGCAAGGCGGCCCCCGGTGACCCTTTACACGGCCTCCCCGATAGGAAGTTGCCTACTCTTTAGGTTCCATTCACCCCCACCCGTCCGTGACAAACAAGACAATAATGCTATCCCATACTGGAGGATGTTGGTAGAGAGCTGGGCAAATCCATTATAAAAACTATATGTAACCGACTAACTCCTGTCCGTGACTACCCTGGCTTCCTGACATCAGTGGGTGGGCGGCTGCCTCCGCGGTGCTGCGGCTGATCGAGGACGGCGACCTGGCCGTGACGGGCGCGTCTGAACCATGGATCCAGGCTCAGGTATCCCTGCCGGAGCCATCGGCTGCTTGACGGCGCGCGCAATCGCCGGAAATCGCCTTGCGGCGACGATGAAACTTGAGCCGAACCAGATACGCACACAGCGCCTTATGGTCCACATCGCACGGCAGAGCGCGGATAATCTGGCCAGGAGGACGAGCCCTTTCCCCGGTGTAGACGTCTTCCGGTTTGGCGGCCCGCTCATCGCCGAACACGTCAGCCTCCAGACCTGAAACCCGGCCGGCCCGGACCGGCGGGCGAATCGCAGCGCGGTCATCGGAGCTACGCTGTCCGCATGAGCGACTCGCCGTTGTCACCCCAGGGAAATCCGGGCCGCCGCTGCGGTGTACGCCGAGCTGGGGCCCGAGTACTGCGACGCGGTGGTGGCATCGTTCCTGGAACGAGTCGACCACGGAATAGCCGCCCGGGTCGGCGCGCGCCTGGCAGGCATGGGCCAGCCTGAGCCGCCGGCCGGATTGAACCACGGCCGCAACCTGCTGAAAGGCGTCGGCGCGGACTGGGCCGGGCGGCACCAAGGCGGGCGCGCGTCGGTGCGGACGGGTCCCAGGGTCGGCCAGCGATGAGATCGGCCGTCCTAAGGCCGGTCCGGTGGTGGGCTGGTCCGCTGCTGCTGGCCGCGGCCGCGCTGGCATTCGACGCGGCCGACCGCAGGATTCCCTTCGGCGTGTGGACCACCGGGCCCGTCGATGAGGTCGCCCATCTGTCTACCGCGGCCCTGGGCCTGCTCGTCCTGGCGCGCTTCATCGACGCGCCGCGCCGCTTCTATGTCGCGGCGCTCATCGCATCGGTCGCCATCGATGTGGATCACATACCGCTGTACCTCGGGCTGCTGGGAAACCATGCCCTGCGCCCGGTCACGCATTCGCTGTCCACCGTAGCCGCGTTCGTCGCCGCCGCGGCGGCCAGTCGCAGGCACCGGGCCGCGCTAGCCGGGGTGGCGACGGGGCTGGTGCTCCATTTCGCGCGGGACATCGCCGAGGGTTACCCGGGAGTACGGGTCTTCTGGCCGCTTCAGGACACTTCCTGGATGCTCAGCTACCGGTGGTTCCTGGGAATGATCGTCGTGTTCACGGCCGCCCGGCTGGTGCTGGTGAGCGTCGGCCTCGCGCACACGCGCATCCGCGTCTTCCGGACGCCAGCCCCGTCTGGTTCAATTCCCCGCTCCCCGGACGGCCCCACGACATCGGGTGACCGCCGTCCGGGCCTCGAGCCGCAGGGGCCTGATCTTGAGGCTGCCCGCGAGGCGCGGTCCCGCACTTCGTTACGGAGTGCGCGCTTGCCAACTGCTCTACCCGATGGCGGGTACTCGGCGCGACCAGCGGAGGCGCAACGTGCCCGACAAATGTCCAAGGCCCGCGAGGGCGATCCCTGCAATCATCGCGCCGACGCGTGCGAGTCCGTACAGGTCACCTCGAATTACCAGGCGAATCTCGGCCAGGACGCCCGTCGTCAATGTGCGTGTAACAAAGGTCAGTTCTGCACCTAGGCTCGAGGCTTCCCGCATATTGGCGAATGCCTCTACCTTACCTTGATTGACGAAGTAGCACCGCCTCCAAAAATAGTCCCACGTTGTTCGGGCGGCTGGTACGAAGTGATGTACAATGGCAAGTGGCTCATAAAGGACTCTGCGCTGAGCATATGCAATCCGGTGACACATATCCATGTCATCGTGATCATCTGAGTGGAAGCCGCCGACCTCCCGCAAGGCGGAGCGTCTTGCTGACATGTTCGCGCCAATGAGATGCGCGAGTGGTGCGCGGGTCAACGGAAGACCACGATAGGCACAACCGAATACCCAGTCGAACTCATATGGAAACCAACGAGGCCTCCTCGCTTCGAATACAGGCCATGGAGCCCCGCCCACGGCGCCTACCCGCTCGTCGTCATAGGGGGCAATCAGCCGTTCCAGCCAGTCGGCAGCCGCAGCAGCGTCGTCGTCCAGGAATGCGAGCACCTCTCCACTCGCGAACTCGGCCGCGGTATTGCGAGCCGAGCCCAGGCGGCCGTTGTACTTATTTGCCAGAACGATCAGTGGTATCGCCCCTGGCGGCCGCCCTTTCAAGAAGTATTCTTCGCTCTTCCGCAGCAGCTCCTTGTTATGGTCGATACACACGATGATCTCGATCGGTGGTGAGGTCTGAGCCTCGACCGAGGCGACCGCCTCCTTGAGCCGCGACCAGCGATCTTCCGTGTACGCACATATGACGACCGACACGGTCGGACGGTTCAGCAACTCATCACTCCTCTCACGCTTCGGTGCTCAGCATGGCGGGATGACATCGCTCACCCAATTTTCCATCGCTGCATCTGAACCCTGAACCGAAGCCGTCCCCAGTCCATGACCAGGCGCCGAGGGAGGCGGTAGGGATCGGTCGAGGCGCGGGCCGTTCCGGGGATGGTTGTGCATGCGGTGCCGAAGGCAGCGGAGCGCACGGCGTCGACCGAACGATCGTCGAAGTCGTCGCGGCCGCCAAATGGGTACGCGAAATGCGACACAGCCCGGCCGATCGACCGCTCCAGTTCCCCCTTGGATCCGGAGATGGTGTCCTGCTGCTCGCGTGCCGAACGATCCCGGAGCCGGACGTGGTCGACCGTGTGGGCTCCGATCGTCGCGGTGTCGCTGGCCGCCAACTGGCGGAGGTCCTCGGCGGTGAGCGTCCCGGCGTCAGGCGGGGGAGCGGAACCCACCTGCCATTGCTCCGAGACGGCGTCGAGCGCCCGTTCGATCTCCGTCACCCGAAGCGGCAGCAGGTGGCGGCGGACCGAATCGAGGTCTGCCCTGATCCCGGACGAACCAAGCGGGAGGCGGACGTTCCGGCCGCCGACCGGCAGATCGATCTCCCTCACGTGCGGTGGCCGCGAGCGCAGCAGCGTCCCGAGGCGGTCCCACCAGAGACCGTTGTGGCTTCGCAGGATGCCGCTGGTCACGAAGACCGTGATCGGCACCCCCTTGGATTCGGCGATCGGCAGCGCGGTGGTCAGGTTGTCGCGGTAGCCGTCATCGAAGGTCACGACCACTCTCGGCCGACGCGACGGAACCGGTACATCGGCGAGCGTCGACGGTTCCCGTGCCCTCGACATCTCCTCGAGGTGGGCGGCAAAATTGTCGGGGCGCACGCAGAGATGGAACGGGTCCTCGACGCCTTCCGCGACCCGGTGGTAGCAGAGTATGAGCGTTCCGCTGCGCCTCATCGCAGGTGACAACCTCTGGTCAGCGTCGCGGCTGCGAGCACGTTCTGTCCGTTCTCTCTACAGTTCCGGGCAGCCTTCGAATGAATCCCACAGCTTCTTGCAGAGTCGCTCGACGTCCGGATCGAGCTCTCTTGTCTCCGGAAGGGATGGCAGCGCCCTTACCCGCGGCGCTATCGAGCCGAGGGGCAACGCCAGGCCGATGTGGTCGGAAAGAGATCGGATCACCTGGTCGGGCTGGTTGCACGCTCGTTCGTAACGGAGGACGCGGATCCGGTCGTCCTCCCAGAGGCGCTGGTCGAAATAGAGCTGGTTGCGAGTCCACCAGAAGAGCGCGGCCGCATCGAATGGCGTAAGCCTCCGGTTCAACAAGGCGGTGACCGTCTCCCACGTCTCCTCGGTCGCACCTCTGTATCGCCAGTCCCGCGCGTTCCGGGAACGAATCGGCTCCAGATCCCGGTAAGGGTTGTCCATACCGAACCGACTCACATTGGACTGCGCCACCTCCGGGTAATGGCGAAGCATCCAGACTGCCTTCACCGCGCCAGCGGCGTCCATGAGCGCAGTGGCTGAGGCGCTCTCCACTAATGGTTTGGCCGCCACGACCTCGAAGGGGAGACGGCGGATTCGTTCCAGGACGGTGGAATACTGCTGCCAGGTCGTCTCCCCGGGCCCGGGTCCGACGAGGCGGCGATCATGTTCCTCGAGGATGAATACCCGCCAGGATCGACCGAGGAAGGTCTGCTGGAGCATCGTGGTCCCTGATCGCTGGCATCCGAAGATCAATACGACCTGACGCTCATCGGGGCGCGCCCGGACAATCGAGCGGGCCAGGCGTTTGACCAGCGCCAGCGTTCTGCGTCTGAACAGGGGTTCTTCGTCTCGGTCCTTGTGGCGCGACGGGAGCATCTTGGGAGATGCGTGGGCCACCACCTCGGGCTGCCCCCCCTCTGTGCCGTTCCCGGCGCCCTCAGCCGCGAAACGACGCGCGCACATGACGGAGAATGTGGCCCTCGAGCCGGGATCGCCGCCACAGCGCCGCGGTGTCCGAACCTGCTCAAATCCGCCCGCGACGTGTAGTCGATGGCGATTATGGGCAAAGGCTACATGATGATCCGGCCGTCCGGCGAGAGCACCGAGAGCACGCACCGAGAGCACCGAGAGTTGCACCGACCCCCATGCAGACCGCGGATCTTACCCGAATGACGTAGCGGGTTCGGGTTCGGCCGGGAGATCTCGATGGAAGCCCTGAATCACCGGGGGAAGCAGGACGACGGCCTCGAGCGAGGCGGCGACGGCCCATCCGATGCAGAGGCCCGTCATGCCCCAGTAGATCCCGCCCAACGCCGCGCCGGCCGCTTCTGCGGCGGTTCCTGCCGCCATCACCTTGACCGCCTGGCCTAGGCGGCCCTGCGTGCGGCGGATCGCCACGTAGTGGTCCTTGATCACGTAGCCGAAGCCCACCAGGACGAGAAGGCGCAATGCAGTGGTCCCGTTCATGGCGTAGGCGGGGCCGAAGATGCGCAGGGCGAGAGGAGCCGCCACCTCGGCGACGACCACGATCCCACCACACAGGGCCAGTCCGAGGGGCAGCGTTCGGCGGACGTGGCGGTGGAGGAGCCTCTTGTTGCCTGATATCTCGGCGAACAGGGACAGCGCCAGCAGGTACGGAATGACCATTGCGGTGGACTCCAGCAGGAATGCGGTTGAGAAGTAGGCCAGTTGCCGAGGGGGGATCAGGAGAGCCGCAATCAGCCCAACGATGTAGAAGACGGAGTTGATCGACAGATTGAGGACGTGGTGCTTGAGAGAGAGCGCGCCGTAGCGGCGACGAGGACACCGACGACGGCCAGCTTCAGCACGGCAGTCAGACTGCCTCGCCACAGCTGGGCCGAGCCCCGGTGCACTGCGATTGCCGCGTTGTCGAAGGTGAGCGTGCCCATTGTCGCCACTGATCCGATCACGAAGAGGGCGGCGGTTGCCGAGTCGGCACCGATGATCCTCAGGCTGCCGCCCAGGACCGGGGAAAGGGCCAGCGTGCCCAGCGACAGGAGCAGGACAGCCAAGCACGAGATGTACATCCCGGTGCTGAAGGTAACGCGGCGGGCCGCGGCCGGCAGCGAGCCGAGCTCCGCCACCAGGAGAAGCGGGATCCCGAGAGCACCGATCGCTCCGAGAAAGAATGCCGTCGAGGATGCGGCGGCCGCCAGACCCACATCTCGCTCCGAGAACAGATGCGTGGCGACGGCCCAGTAGGCGAGCCCCAGCACCGCCGTGGCCCCCTGCTTGGCCACCAGGTAACCGAAGGTCGTGAAGAGCCGACGCAGTTCCGAGGGCTGCACCGCCCGTCTCGGTGCCTGCACCGGCGGACCCGTCGGCCGTGCCGGCTGCTCCGTCGGCTCTGCCGGCTCTCCGGCCACGAACTCGCTCATGCGTCCATGGGTCCGCTGGGAATGGAGTCGGGGTAGCGTGCGGGTCGGTCGGGCGGGCTCCGCCCGACCTCGGCCATCCCATAGCGCATGAGTAAACCCCAGCTCTGCACGCGTCGATCCTAATGCCTGGTGCACCAGTGGCTCGAGCGGAGGAAGGGCCGATCGGGGCGGCAGAGGGCACCGTCGATCGGTCCTGGCGAGGTCGGGTAGCCCAGGAACCGCTTGACTGGCAGCGTACGCCGACGGCGCCTGCCGATCCAGGCCAGCTGGCCCCGGGCCGCTGGCATCGTGACCGCCCTGGGACCGCGTCAGCGCCCTGCTCCAGGCCCCTGACCAGGACCAAGTCGCCGCGCACCCGAGAAAAGAGGCCAGACGGCAGCGACCGCACCATCGGTCAGCTTGTAATGTAAGAGACCGAGGTTGCCATGCGGAGGAACGGTCACCTGGCGTTCGCCCCGCGCGCCTGATGCGGTCTTGCTGGATATCCGAGCGGCGAGCACCGAGGAAGGACAGGGACTTCTTGGCGCACCGACACGTACCCGACCGTCGGCTGAGCCGCAGGAGCCTGCTCGGCTGGTCAGGTGCTGTAACGTTCGCCGCTGCAACAGGGCTGGTCACCGCGTGGACTGCTGATAACTCGGATGCCTCCAGAGGCCGCGGCCGCGTCCTCTTCAAGGACGCCTTCGCCGGGCGCTCGCTGAGCAAGCATCGCTGGAATCCCTACATATGCGATAACAACTCAAACGGCCGACCATGGCTTACGCAGCCAGGCGTTGCAGTTGTCAGCTCGGCGATCGGCAGAAAGAACGGCTTCAACGCCGCCTACGATCTTCCCTCGGCGATCCGCGTGGACGACGGCCTGACCCTGACGGCCTATCGCGGGACCAAGGCCGCCGGATATTCCTGGACCGGCTCGGTCATCTGCTCGCGTCCCACCAGCAATAAGTTCGGGTCGGGCACCGTGCACACAGCTGGGTTCACCTTCGCAGACGCGCGCGTCGAGGTCAGGGCCAAGATGCCGGACATGACCAGCGGGCAGTGGCCGGCCATCTGGTTCCTGCCTGCCGCGGGCGACCACGGTGGGGAGATCGACATGTTTGAGGGCGGCTTTCTCTCCAACACCACCAACCCCAACCAGCTCATGGCGGTCGACCTGTTCAGCAGCGGCAACCGGCAGCAATTCCTGGACTGCCGCACTGACCTGTCCGCCGACTATCACACTTACTCGATGGAATACCGGCAAGGCAGGTCAATCAACTTCTTCTTTGACGGCTCGAACGTCTACACCTACACGCGCAACGTGCCGGTTGGCCATTACTACATCATCTTGTCCAACAGCATCGCATCGGCGCATACGGCCGGCTGGCATACCCAGGCCAGCAGATCCACGCCGGCAGTCAACCTGATGCGGGTCTCTTACGTGCGTGTCCTGGCCCTGTAGAGCCGCGGACTAGCCGGCTGCTACAATGTCCCGTCACTTCTTCCTAAAGACCCATAGAGCGGTTATATGACTACAGCTCTCATCATTGGCTCCGGAGCTGCTGCCGCAGGCGCAGCCCTTGCGCTGAGCCATCGAGAGAATCTCGAGATTACTATTATAGACATTGGCCTTCAGCTTGAAAGCGATCGTAAACAGCTGATCGAGGGCCTGGCCTCGTCCGCTCCCGATGAGTGGGACGGTCAGACGATCGAAGTTATCTCGAAGCAGCCTGCTGCCGCACGGAGTTCCGGTGTCCCTGAGAAGCGCGTATTCGGCTCAGACTATCCATTCCGAAACGCGGGCCAGCTCCGTGGCCTTACCGCCGTTAACGGCGCGAATGCCTCGCTGATTTCGCCCGCGTACGGCGGCTTCAGTAATGTATGGGGCTCTCAGATTATGCCTTTTACGACAGCAGCATTTGAGAACTGGCCGGTGAATGCGGCCACAATGCGCCCCCATTATGAGGCAATTCTTCATCAAATCCCTTTCGCCGGCGAAGAGGATGATCTTGCAGTTAGATTCCCGCTGATGCGGCCACCTGCCCCACTTCCCTCGATGTCACCAAGAAGCCTGAATGTGCTAAATGCCTATGAAAAGCACAAATCCAGGCTCAACGATCGCGGGATAACCATAGGAAAAGCGCGCCTGGCGCTCGATGCAGGAAAGTGCATCCGATGCGGGATGTGCATGACAGGCTGTCCGTACGGACTGATCTATTCCGCTGCTCAGACATTTGACGCACTGCGCCGCGCGAGCAGGGTGACGTTTTATGGCGGCTTCCTGGCTCTTAAGGTCATCGAGGAGGCTAACCAAGTTGCGATAATCACAAGAGAAATCGCTACGGGCCGGATGCGGCGATTTGAGGCTGACCGTGCCTATATCGCTTGCGGCGCAATGGGTACCACCCGGCTCGTTGCGAACTCACTGGAGCTATTTGACGTTGATCTGCCAATGCTTGAGTCGCGCCAGTTCGTACTCCCGCTACTATCGCTGCGCGGTACTGTGGACCCTCGAGACAAGCGCGACTTCACGCTTAATCAGTTCAACATGATCGTCGCGCCAGACGGAGGCTCTGTCGATATCTCGACACTTCATTTCTACACCTTCAACTCGGCGTTTATCAATGGGCTTCCTTCAGTACTTCGCGCTCCCTCGACGGAGTGGCTTCAGGTGCAGCTGCTGCGTCGCCTGACCGTCGCATTCGGTTATCTGCCATCATGGAATTCCCCCCGACTGCGCATACATGTAGGACCTCGACGCGATCATCTGGAACTTCCAGATTTTCATATATCCAGTGAAGCCTCTCCGCCAGGGCAGAGCCAGATGCTGCGTTCGGTCCTGCTAAGGCTCATCCGGTCGGCCCGGATACTTGACTTGTATCCGGTGATGCCGATGTTCCGGCTATCTGCCGCCGGGAAAAGCTATCACTGGGGAGGGAGCTTTCGCCATACTGCTGACGAGCCTACTCTGTTCAGCAGCGACAGACTGGGACGTGTCGGATCGTGGCAGCGGATTCATCTGGTGGACGCATCCGTATTTCCCACGGTGCCGGCCATGACTTTCGGACTGACAGTTATGGCTAACGCGCACAGGATAGCCTCAGAGAGCCTGGAGCTTATGTAATGCCCGGGCAAGCGCCGGTCGCCGCCGTAACAGGGACTAGCGGCTACCTGGGGTCGCGGATCTGCCAGACCTTGGAATCTCGGGGCTGGCAGGTGATAAGGCTCACCCGATCTCCGGAGCAGGGCCCTGGCCAGGGATTTTCCTACGACCTGGCCATCCCGGTCACAGCACAGGTGAGAGAAGCACTTCTATCAGCGAATGTCCTTATACATACTGCGTACGATTTGGCATTGACAAGCCCTGCTGATATCTGGCGCGTGAATGTGGAAGGCACACGCCGTCTGCTCAAGGCGGCGAGAGAGGCTGCCGTAGATCGCATCATAGTGCTGTCAAGCATGTCTGCTTTTGAGGGAACGACGCAACTCTACGGCCGGGCCAAGCTCGATATCGAAGCGATAGCCACCGAATTTGGTGGCTGCGCTATCCGGCCAGGTTTGGTATACGGCGACCAGGCTGGCGGTATGGCCGGAGCTATGCGAAAGCTCACGACCTTGCCAGTCGTCCCCGTCATAGCTGGCGGGGCCGGCGTCTACACGGTACGGGAAGGGGATCTCATGAGCGCCGTGACCCTGCTGGCCTCGGCTCCGGCCCTGGAGCCCGGAACGATCTCCGTAGCCCATCCGAGCCGGGTGACCCTGACAGATCTATTGAGAGCCTTTGCGGCACAAGAGGATCGTCGCTGCTGGTTTGTCCCGGTGCCCTGGCGGCTGATCTACTGGCTGCTAAGGAGTGGTGAGCTCATGCGCCTGCGTCTGCCGTTCCGGGCCGACTCGCTGCTTGCCCTGGTACATGCGGCCCCCGGTCTCATCGGCGGCGACCAGCTGGCTCGGCTGGGTGTCACCCTGCAGGCGTTTGCCGTCACGGTTCCCACGGTACCGTCCGGAGCACACTGATGCGCATCCTTCTGCTGGCCCAGTTCTTTCCGCCGGACATAGGCGGCGAGGAGCGCCACGTGTTCAACCTCGCGAAAACCCTGGCGGACCGGGGGCACGAGGTTGCGGTGGCGACGCAGCGCATGGCTGGAGTCCCGGATCGGGAGACCCTCGCCTCGGGGGTCCGGGTGCACAGGTTCGCCACGGCCGCCATGCGCCTCCCGGGTGTCTATTCGACCAACCGCACCCATCATCCGCCGCTGCCGGATCCGCTGGGTGTCCGCGAGTTGTCACGTATCGTCCGCCAGGAGCGGCCGCACGTTGTTCATGCACACAACTGGATTGTCAACAGTGCTCTTGCGCTGCGTCGCTCATCGCCTACGGGATCGCGCTTCGGACTCGTACTAACGCTGCACGACTTCAGTCATGTCTGCTCGACGAAGAGACTGATGCGGATGGGCTCGGCATGCGAGGGACCTTCGGTCACGCGCTGTCTGCCCTGCGCCACCGCACACTATGGACCTGCCATAGGACCACTGACCGCCGCTGCTACGGCGCTGATGCGCCCGTGGAAGACCCGGGCCATCGACCACGTGGTCTGCGTGAGCAACGCTGTCGCCAGCGGCAACCATGTCCGGCGTGGCCCAGACACCAGCGTTATACCTAATTTCGTCCTTGACGAGGTCGTCTTGGGTCGCACAGGTGATGCGGCTGAGGGCCAGGCCGAAGACATTCCACCGGGCTTGCCGAAGGATGAGTTCCTCCTTTTTGTCGGCGAGCTGTCCCGAGATAAGGGCGTGCCAACGCTGCTGCGGGCCTACGACTCGCTCGGCGGGAAGCGTCCGCCACTGCTGCTGGTCGGTCGGCGCCGTCCGGTTGTCGCGACTACAACTGGCGGAATAGTAGATATGATAGTGGACGGGGAAAACGGACTTCTTGTGCCTCCAGGCGATGAATACAGGCTCGCCGCTGCCATGGGCCGATTGCTGAATGAAGCTGACCTACGCCTCCGCCTTGCCGCTGGCGCGCGGGAAGGCATCCGGCGGTTCACGGCAACCGCAGTCGTCGAACGCCTCGAATCCGTCTACGCGCGGGTCGCGCCGCGAAATTCTGGGATGTCTCCAGAACCTACCAGGCGGGCGCCGGCGGGCGAGACTCTGACAGATCATGATGGGTAATGTAACGTCCGGCAAAGCGCTCGGTGATCGAGAGGACCAGCCGCCGGACCGCCCACTCCGCGTTCTCATGGTCTGCCCGCGTTACCTTCCGGAAGTCGGCGGAACCGAGATGCATGTGCATGAGGTTGCACGTCGCCTCTCGGCGCTGGGGAGTTTCGAAATCACTGTGCTCGCAACCGACCGGTCCCGGCGGCTGCCACGGCAGGATGTCGTTGAGGGTATCTCAGTCCTGCGCGTCCCGTCCTGGCCGCGCAGGCGCGATTATTACCTCGCACCCGGGATTGCGGCTGTCGTCAGGCAGCGCAGCTGGGACCTCGTGCATTGCCAGGGCATTCACACGCCAGTGCCGTTGCTGGCCATGATCGCCGCACGCCGGGCCGGCATCCCTTACCTGGTCACCTTCCACACCGGCGGGCACTCGTCACGGCTCCGGAATGCCATGCGAACCACCCAGTGGCGGCTGGCAGGGCCGCTGCTGCGACACGCCGTGTCACTTATTGCGGTAAGTCGCTTCGAGGCTGTAGCCCTCGCGCGACATGCCCGCCTTGGAGACAAGCGGGTCATTGTGATCCGTAACGGCGGAGCACTGCCACGGCCTCGCACCGGGACGGTCGCCGTCCCCGGGCGGATCGTTTCCAGCGGCCGACTAGAACGGTACAAGGGACATCAGCGGGTCATCGAGGCGCTGCCGCACGTCATGCGTGAGATCCCCGAAGCCCATGTGCTGATCTTGGGAAGCGGTCCGTATGAGCGCAATCTCTATCAACTCGCTCGCGATCTCGGAGTTTCCGACCGGGTGACCGTCAAGCACCTGGCGCCGGCGGATCGCCAAGGTATGGCCACCACGCTGGCCGAGTCGAGCGTCGTTGCCGCCCTGTCGGACTATGAGGCGCACCCGGTGGCGGTGATGGAGGCCTTGTGCGTCGCCCGCCCGGTCGTGGGCTATGACATTGCCGGCATCGGCGAGCTCGTCGCCGAGGGGTGGGTCCGTGGCGTGCCGCGCGGCGCGCCCGCCGCCGCCGCTGCCCAGGAGCTAGTCAAGGCGATGTCATCTCCGTCACTGATGGATCACGTTCAGCTACCAAGCTGGGACTCTTGCGCTGACCAGCTTGCACATGTTTACCTGTCGTCACTGAGAGCTTCCCCCGGAAGCCCGCCGTCGCGCCCGCGAACGCGAGGCACCCGCGGCCAGGCTGATCGCGATGGCATGGGGCACGGAAGCTACCATGGCTGAGGCACGGAAAGCGCGGCACGGCCAGATCCACGCTCGGAACTCAGCCGAAGGGAAACATCCTGCTCCATCGTCCTGACCACCACCCTGGGGGACTATTGAAAGCAGTTCGAACTCTAGCTGTGATCTTCCAGCGGTCGATGCGGTTCTTGCCCTGGTCGCACTCGAACTAGGGCGACCTGGGGTAGAGACATGAGCACGGGAGAGCATGCTTCATCGTCCGGCCTCCCTTCAAATGACCTAAGGATCCGCGATGCACAGCAGGGCACAACGGATGCCGCGAACCCGCTGAGCGCCACAAGGACCGCAGACGGTCAGAAGGTGGAGAGCAGCCCTTCCCAGACTTCTGTCCGAGGCCGGCAGCCGGGAGATGCCTTCCTGGACCGCGCTCCCGAGGCGTTCGGAATGCTTCGCCGTGTCCAACAGGGACGCTTTCTCGCCCGGGTGGTCTGCGCGACTTCGGGCCTCGGCCTGTTCGGTGAAGGTCTTGCAATGGCTGTCGCCCCACAGCATCCCGTGGTAGGGCAGGTGCTGTTCTTTGTCGCCATTGTCGTTCCGTTCACGATTTACTTGACGATACTAATGGTACCGCGGCTGGGCGCTCTCAGAGAGATTACTGTAGCCGTTCTTGGCCTGTATCCTGCAGTGGTCTACCGCATGTCCAGCCCACTCGTCCTTGCCGGGTACGACGAGCATCAGCACGAGCAGTCGCTCATGAACTTGTTGCTGGGAAGCGGCCTATTCGCGCCCAATCCGAATTTGCGGGTGAGTCCGTACTACCCGGGGCTTGAGATTTCTACAAGCGTCGCCATCCGCCTAACTGGCCTCCCCGTGGCGCTGGCAGAGTCTCTTGTCGTCCTGCTGTGCCGACTCCTCCTTGTGCTGATAATCTATCATGCCGCACTTCTTGTCAGCCCTTCACGCCGCGGCGCATCTCTGGTGGTCGCATTTTACGCTGTTTCCTCGGAGTTCTACTCGTTCAATTCCGGATTCTCTTATCAAACGCTGGCTCTGACCCTGGGTCTGGGCGGGATCTACCTGCTGCGTCGCGCCCAGCTTGCCGACGACGCCGCGGCCCGCCGGCTCTTTGTTATTGCGTCGCTGGTGCTGATCGCCACAGTGTTCACTCACCACGCAACAAGCTGGATGGTGCTAGCGTTCCTCATTGCCTGGGCCGCGATGAGCCGGAAGGGTAAACGCAAGCTCGTCGTTCGTGCCGCGGTTATAATGGGAGCCGCCGTCACGATCTGGACCGCGGCATTCGCGACGCGCCTGGCAGAGTACTTTGTGCCAATCGTTACGACCGCCCTGCAGAGCGCACGGGCTTTTCTGAGTGGAACCAGCGCGCATCACATCTTCGGCGCTAGCGCAGGAACGCCGCCAATCGCGGACTGGGAGCGTGTTGTACTGGTCGTCTACACACTCTCTTGCACCTTTGCAGCACTGGTATGCGCCTGGATTATGCTTTCGCGAGCGCTTCATAACCGGGATCGCATGCTCGGTCTGCTCGGTGCCTTGAATCTCGCCTTTCCAGTCACCGCCGCTGCGCATTTTGACCCGAGCGTCGGTGAGCTTGGAAACCGGGCTTCTACATTCTTGTTCTTCCCGCTCGCGCTGTCATGCTCCTTGATAATCCAGCGCCACCCCCGTGTCACCCGACGTCCAGCCCGCAGGTACAGTCCCTACCGGCCCGCTGTGCTCATGCCCTTGGTGATAGGAGGGACGGCGGTTATCTATCTGGGCGGCGTCTTGCTCGGGTCCAACCCCGACTACAGTCGCCTCCCGGGCCCTTACCTTGTTTCGGCCGACAATCGCACTCAGGATCCTGAAACTCTAGCGGCGGTCGACTGGGCCGCCACGCATCTTCCCACGGGCAGTACCGTGGTAGCCGACCGAGTGCCCTCCGTTCTCCTCGCGAGTCAGGCACGGCTGTGGTCTCTGACCGAGCCCCAGCAGGGCCTTGTGCCAGCGCAATTGTACTTCTCAGATGCCTGGGACCCTCAGGATACGGCAATCGTCAAAGGCCGACATATTGATTACCTGTACGTCGACGCACGCCTAGCCGACTCGCTCCCATATGTTGGGTACTACATCTCCGAAGGAGAAACGCCCAAGCCGACGCGCATCACCGCGGCAGATGTTGCCAAGTTCGCGCATGTGCCAGGGCTGAAGGCCGTTTACCATCATGGTCCCGTGACCATGACCACGGTGGCTGTCATAGCTATCACCATTTTCATAGGTGGCGTACTCCTCGAGTTCCGCCTTATGCCAGGCCCCGCTTTCACTTTGGGAGCCTTTGCGACATCAATGGTGATCTTTGCGGTTCGACGCCGAATGGACGCCCTGCGGCTTATCCCGCGCCTGCCTTTCCCGCACAGACTGGATCCGCGTGTCCTTCTCGGAGTCATTGTCGGCGCGGCCGGGCTGACGATTGCTGTCTATGCCGCGTGGATCACCGATGTTGCCGACGTCAATGCGATCCTCCGGGCTGTCACGTAGCCCTCCCCTCCAGCCTAGATTTTTCATGGGGGTAGCGCACTGGTGGCCTGGTCCGTGACTCGCACTTTTTGATCATGGTTTCCTGCTGGTGGGCGTGGTGTGGTCCCGGCTGTCGCGCCGTGGCGCCGGTTCCAGGGCCGGCGGTCTCCTTCCTGGGGTTGTCGGGGTGGTCTGGCGCGGGTCAGGTCGGAGCTGGCAGTGCCCGGATGGTCTGCCAGGCGGTGACCAGGTCGGGCGCCCAGGGCCAGTCAGCTCGCAGATGCAGCCACCGTTTGCGTTGCCCGCGGGTCAGGCGTGCGGGTAGGTGCAGGAGCCGCCCTGTTAACTGAACTGCCGGACGTTGCCGCAGCTCAGGAGACCCAGCCGTCTCTGCGGCTGATCGTCGGGTGTCCGAAAGATCCCGATCACCGGGCCGTGGCAGCCATGTCGGCAGCCTGATGGCCGCAGAAACCGGACATACGGTGCCGAACCCCTGCCCAGCTTCTCCTCGCTGCCGATCTTTGACGTCAGCCGCAGCGGACCTTGACCACCCGCGCAGCCCGCCGTGACCTGGCGTGACATCCCAACCTTGCAACTGGGCTTGCATAGTTCAGAGAAGGAATCTGAGCAGTTTGGGTTCGGCGGCGCGTAGTTCGCCCTGGGGCAGGGCGAGTAACCGGAAACAGGCGAGCAGGTTGAACGCGACCTGCACCACCTTTGTCCACCCCACGTTGTCGGTGAAGTCCCAGGCAGCCAGCTCGGCCACGCCCGGCATGGACGTCAGCTCGTCCAGGAACTGCCACAGCAGATCCCGCCCGATGCTCTCGCCGGTCGCGGCCTGATCGGCGTCCAGGGCAGCAGCGATCAGGTCATCCACGTGTACCCAGGCCGTTCCCGGG
>WNFI01008268.1_pt1 | contig 23144 bp, 25 predicted proteins | sample 5400471 | NCBI WGS metagenome assembly WNFI01 (sample SAMN13153348, study PRJNA577476) | soil metagenome | isolation source: 100 cm saprolite on Douglas fir-dominated hillslope | place: USA:California | collected 2013-09-17
TCCGGCGAAATCGCAAACCCTGCGAGCAGAAGCTAACAAAGATAAACTTTCCCCGCGTCTGACCATCGGCGATCTCAACATGTACGTGATCCGCCGCGAATCCCGCTTCGCTCTTCGCATCAAGGATGCTCATTCTCCCGCCATAACCGGCTTTCACGGACTCAAGTGGTTTGAGCCCGATCTCGCTTTTCGCGTCCTGGCCCGATGGATTCCCTATTCTCCGCAAAAAACGATCACCCTCGCCACTCTCGTCGGCACCAGCTACGATCAGCCCGTTCCCGGTGTCGCGGAATTCAAGATTGCGGGATTAACTTTTCGGCTGGAGCCCGTTCTTGAAGATCCCGCCGTCGCCAAACTTTTCTTCATTCTTCGCGACACGACGAGCACCTCCACCAGTTACGAGGCCTGCCGTTTTCTCTATACCGGCTTCCCCGGCAATGGCCTCGATAGACCCGGCGAGTTAGTGCTCGATTTCAATCGCCTTGAAAATCCCCCCTGCGCTTATACTCCGTACTCAACGTGCCCGCTCCCCCCTCAAGGCAACCGCCTTCCCGTACCGCTGCCCGTCGGCGAGAGACGCTACCACAACTGATTTCAGTCCTCGCTTTCTTCTCAGGGCCCTCTGTGGCCTCCGTGACCTCTCTAGAGGGAGCTCTTCGCGTTCACATTTTGAAATTACAAGCCGACTAGCGGAGAATAGAGGTGTCATTCGAATATGGATTCTCCAGGCTCAAATTTATATCCCGCGAACAACGATTCCCCCGCCCGCGAAAAGCTTCTCTCTCTGCGCCTCGCTCTTCTCCGCCTCCACAAAACTCTTCTCAACATGGAACGCCGCGAATACGAGCGCGAGCACGGCTACGTCAACACTGGCGAGCTCTTCCGCCTGGTCATCGACCACGCGCAGTTCGCCTGGCTACACAACATTTCCGAATTCGTCGTCCGCATCGATGAAACTCTGGCTGCCAAAGAGCCAGTCACCCCGGAATACACCAGCGGCGCTATCGCCCTTGCGCGGAAAATGTTCGTTCCCACGGAATCCGGCGACGCCTTCCAGAAAAAATATTTCGACGCCATCCAGAGCGACCCCGCGGTAGTGATTGATCACGCCGAGTTGGCCCGCCTTTTCAACAACGAGCCACCTGAGCCTTCCACTCCGTAGTTTTCTGAATTCCCTGTTAGACTTTCCCGGTCAGCAGGAGATGCAGGGGAACCCTTAACCGTGGATCTCAGCAGCGTAACCGTCACCCACAACGAAGACAGGCAGCGTTTCGAGCTGCGCTTCAATGGCCTTCGCGCCCTGCTCACATACCGTCTCTCTCCCGACCGCATTGTCTTGCTTCACGCCGAAGTACCGCAGTCATTGCAAGGACAAGGCTTGGCAGCAAAACTTACGCGCTTCGCGCTCGATTTTGCTCGCGAGAAACATCTCCGGGTTGTTCCGCTGTGCCCTTATGTCTCTAGTTTCATTCGCAAACACCTTGAATACCAGGATCTCGTTTCTTCCGAAGACTTGCAGAAGCTGTTGTCCCACTGACTCGCTCACTATGTCCGCGACGCACGTTGCCCTGAAATCCCCGCCCGAGAAGTTAGTGATCCGCCGTCTTCGTCGCGCAGAGCTTCCGGCTAATACCGTCAAGCTGGCGCGCTGCCTCATTGGAAAAATTGTCGTTCACGATCTCCCCGCCGGCCGCCTGAGTGGCCGCATCGTGGAAACGGAGGCCTATCCGCCTGGCGATCCCGCCGGACATCACTTCCGCGGCTCGACTCCACGCATTCGCTCGATGTATCTTGCTCCCGGCCATGCCTACATTTTCTTCAATTATGGCGCGCATTTCATGCTTAATGTCGTGAGCGAGCGCGCCGGAATCGCCGCCGCTATCCTTATCCGAGCGCTCGAACCCCTCGAGGGCATCGAGCTCATGCAGCAACACCGCAAGACCACTCGGCTCCTCGATCTCACCCGCGGCCCGGGACGCCTTGCGGCCGCTTTTCAGATCGACCGACGTCACGACGGTCTTGATCTCTGCGCTCAGGGCCCGCTTTGGCTCGCGGAAAGCAACCACCCCACCAAGACAATCGGAAAAACTGTCCGCATCGGTATCACTCGCGCTGCCGATCAGCTCCTGCGTTTTTACGAACGCGGTAATCCCTTCGTCAGCGGCCCGAGGCGCCTGCTCCTCTCATGCCCGACCCGCAAGAAATCGTCGCGCGTAAAAATAATCGGACCTTAAGATTGCAATGTTGTCTCATCCGCAAATTCCCCGCGCCTCTTTTTTTCTATGCGCCGCAATCGCCGCTCATTTCTTGCTCAGAGCGCTCTCTGGCGTCTCCACGGTTTCTTCCCGCCGGGCGAGGCATTTCCGCAGAACTTCGTCCAACTCGTGCGGCCGGATTGGTTTTGAAAGATATCCATCCATTCCTCCGGCAAGGCATTTCTCCCGATCACCCTTCATCGCGTGCGCCGTCAGCGCCACCACCGGCAAGTGGAGTTTGCCGGTTCCCTCCCTCTTTCGAATCGCCGCAGTCGCCTCGAACCCGTCCATTACCGGCATCTGCACATCCATGAAGACCAGATCGAAACTCTCCTTCTCAAGCGCCTCGAGAGCTTCGAGGCCATTTGCGGCTACCACCACGGAGTGGCCCCTTTTTTCCAACAGGCGGCTCGCCAACCGCTGATTCACGGGATTGTCCTCCGCGAGGAGCACGCGCAATGAGCTAGAGGGTTCGCGGGCATCATGCAGCGAATACCGCGTGATCAAGGGGATCGCTCCTTTCTGCTCCCGCGCGCCAAGCACCCGGGCAATCGCCTCGCGCAATTCGGATTGCCGTATGGGCTTCAAGAGGTACGCAGCGACTCCAAGCTCCTGGCACCGTGCCGCGTCACCGCGATGGCCCGCTGAAGTGAGCATCATGATCGTCGCCGTCGACGATATAGATCCTTGGCGGATCCTTTCAATCAATTCGAACCCGTCCATTTTGGGCATATGCATGTCCATCAAGATCAGGGCAAAGGGCTCTCCAGCTTCCTGCGCTTCGGACAATTTCGTCAGCGCCTCTTCTCCATCTTGTGCCAAAGTCGATTTCATTTCCCAGCGCCCCAGCATTCCTTCCAGGATTCGCCGATTCGTGCGGTTGTCGTCCACAATTAGGACTTTCACGGCGCGCAATATCTCCGGCGGAGCGATCGTCCCGACCTCGATCACTTTTGTATCCGCCATCCGGAGCCGAGAGGTGAAGTGAAACTGGCTCCCTCTTCCGGACTCGCTTTCTACCCAGACTTTCCCTCCCATCATTTCCACCAGCCTGCTCGAGATGGTCAGGCCCAGTCCGGTTCCTCCGTATTTCCTCGTGGTCGAAGTATCCGCTTGTGAGAATGCGTCGAAGATTACTTGCTGCTTCTCCTTGGGAATGCCGATCCCGGAGTCCGCCACTGTAAACCGCAACGTGAACTCGTAATCATGGGTCGCTTCCATTTGCACTTTCAGCGCTACTTCACCCTTGTCCGTGAATTTAATGGCGTTCCCGACCAGGTTCATGATGACTTGGCGCAATCTACCGGAGTCACCCCGCACCGTCTCGGGCACGTCGGGGGCGACTTCGCATAACAGCTCCAGCCCCTTTTCGTCGGCTCTGATCGCCAGCGTTTTCAAAGTTGTTTCCAAACAATCGCGCAAGTTGAAATCGATTGCTTCGATATCGATCTTCCCCGCTTCGATTTTGGAGAAGTCAAGAATGTCGTTGATGACCGTAAGCAACGAATCCGCGGACATTTTCACGGTTTCCAGGTATTCCCGTTGCTCCGGCTCAAGCTGCGTGTCGAGCGCCAGATCCGTCATGCCCATTACACCATTCAGCGGGGTGCGGATTTCGTGGCTCATGTTGGCAAGGAATTCACTTTTCGCCCGGCTGGCCGCTTCCGCCGCCTCTTTCGCCTTGACCATCTCGGTTTCAGCTTGTATGCGGGTTATGAACTGCCCGATTTGCGTGCCAAGCGCTGCGCCCAAGTCGAGCAAATCCTGCTCTGGTTTGCAAATCTCGAGGCTGTATAACTCAAAAATTCCGCCGATTTCTTCGTTGTGAAAGACGGGGAAACCGATTCCCGACTGCAATCCGGATGTGACCGCTGCTTGCGCTCGCGAAATATTAGCGTCCTTCGCTATTTCTTCAATCCATTCGGGACTGCGGCTGAACCACACCCGTCCGGGCAGGCCAGCCCCGATGGGTAGAGGCGTACTTCGTGTGGCCTCGACGAATGCGTCGACCGCCGCTCCCGGCTTGTGCCATACATTAGTGCATCGCAGGACATCGGCCGGCTGGTCCCATTTCCAAATAGCTGCCACTTCATAACCCAATCCCTCGCAGATGATCCGCAGGATTTCCGCAATGGCGCCTTCCACATCCACAGCCTCGGCCAGCACTCGCGTTGCCGCATAGGCGACCCTCTGCTGTTGCTCGGCCCGCTTGCGCTCGGTAACCTCAAGCTGAAGTTCTTCCGTCCGTTCCTGTACGCGGAGCTCCAGTTGATCTTTGGCGCTTTGCAGCGCTACGTCACGTTCCTGAATTCGCTCCAGCATCTGGTTGAATGATCCAACGAGCGTGCCTATTTCATCCTCGCCCCCGGCGACCGCTCGTAGCGAGAAGTCTTCTTTCTTGGAAATTCTTTCAGCTACCACGGAAAGCTGCAGGATTGGTTCGGTGATCAGGCGGAGCAAGCGGTTGGAAGCGAATGCGGTCGCAAAGATAGAGACCAAGAGCACAAGTATGGAAACTTCTCGGAATCGTTTCATCTTGGCTTGCAGTTGGGAAAAATCTGAAATGATGGCGATGGCGCCGGTGTTTTCGCCGCCTAAAGAGGTCTTCCGGGAGAAGGTGAGAAACTCTTTGCCGAATCGCGCTCCTTCTTGGCGTGGGGCGGTCGTTTCGCACCCCGCAGTGGCGGTGTCGCGCCGGAATTCGGCGAATGCGTTTCCGCGCCTGTCGTAAAGGCAGGCCGCCACGATATGGCGCTCCACCCGCAGTGACTCCAGTAAATCCTGCGCCGACTTCCGGTCGTCGAAAGCGAGAGCCGCTGCTGTATTCAATGCAAGTGTGTCGGCTTGAGCTGTAAGATCGCTGATCAGCGAGGTGCGGAAGCTCGCTTTTTCATAAATTTCGAATGCCAGGCCGGTAATGCTTAGGCCGAAAAGGCTAGTGAATAGGACAACGATGGTAAGTTTGCGCTGAATCGACGAATTTCGAAACGACGGCATTTCAAGTTCCTCCGTGGCTGCCAATGACTGTCTTTGCGAGGGCCAGTAGCCTGGAGCTGATTTTCAATTTGGCCTTCTCCGCCGCTTCCAGGTTGATCTCGAAGCGAACCTTGTTTTCTTCCAGTAAAAACCCGATCATTCCGCCGTCTTGAGCAAAATGCTCGGACTCTCCCACCGTCAGGACGGAATTCCCGCTGACGCCTGCCAGGATTGCAGGGAGCACTTTCTTCTCTTCCGCTCCGATGAACAGAACCTGGCAACCCTGGATTTCCTGCGGCCGTTTAAAATGCAGCACTCGAAATGACCGCGCTCCGACCGTTTTTCCGCTTAGGCTCGCGTCCAGCGCTCCGTGAAACGGGTCCTCTCCGACTGTGCAGTAGGCCAGCGGGCTGCCGCCATCCTTGAATGCCTCCAGAGGCCAGTCCACGAACTGCGCAAAATGAAAGAGAAACGCCGCCTTCACTTCATACTCGCCCGTGACTGGTGCCTGCGCCACGGAGGAGGAAGCAAGAGTCAGCGCTGCGATGACCGCCGCAATCGCAATGACTGGGCCGTGTGAGGCATGGCTCAGCTTCCGGTCATGTGCCGTGCATGTCCGTTTCCACTTTCCGCGCACTAGAGTGCCCGGGTAGTCCAAGTTCACTGGCTCCGGTCTCAAAATTGCCAAGTCATTCTCGCGTACGCGCTGCGCTTGACCTGCGAGGAATTTACGCTCTGGAATGCGTCGTTAAACTCCAAGTGGTGATCCCTCAGCAGATTTTGTCCCACCACACTTAAGCTCACCGATTCCCCAAGCCGCCACGTCAGTTGCGTGTCCAGCCGCGTGTAGGAAGCCACCATCTCCGTCGGCAGTGCTCCGACAAAATAGGCGTTGGCATCCCAGGCAAAACCTCGCCACAGTTCCAGGTGCGAACGGAGTTGTGCCTGGTGACCGGGGTTCGACCCCTCCGTGTGCGCCACGCTTGTTGTGTTAGGGTTCGTGGGATCGGCGTGCAGATGCATTTGCAGGAAGGAATAACCGGGGCTGAGGGTCCAGCGATTCGCTACTTTCCATTTGAGGAAAGCCTCGACGCCTTCGGTCGTGCCATGCAATTTGTTGTCGAGAAGCAAAGGGTGAACGAGTAAAGGTGGGACGGATCCAGGCTGGATGAAGTCGGGCAGCGGCTCCGCGCTCTGCAAATCGTGATAGCTGTTCACGAACGCTGTCACGTCGATAGAAAACCGCTCCGTGGGTTGCCCCCGGTAGCCCAACTCATAAGCGATTACGTGTTCCGATTTCATTTTTGGATTGCCGAGCAAAACCAATTCGGCAGGCCCCGGCAATGCTGCGAGAGCCGCGTCCAGTCCCACATCACGCCGCGTAGGTGTGCGGCTGGCGCGTGAAATGCCGGCCCAGAAAGTACGATGAGCGCTAGGAGTCCAGGCTATGTGAATGCTCGGCTGAAGGTCGAAGCCGGTGAAATAGCTGTCCTCGAGTTTTGTCCCAACATACAAATACGTGCGATTAGGTTTTAATGTGACTTGATCTTGCACGAACATGGTGAAAAACTGCTTGGTCGATTCGGCTGGAACAAATGCCTCGTCCACGGTGCCTTCGGTGTCATCACTGGCGTGGCGATATCCCGCACCCCAAATCAGATCCTGACGGCGGCCCAGCACCACGTGGTTCTGAAAATCAAAATCAATCGTATCTTGGTCTTCGCTAGAGTTCGGACCACGTCTGCGGTATCTATCGAAATAGAACTGCAGTGTCGTGTCGCACCGGCTAGAAAGAATGTGGTTCCAGCGGCCTAGGATGTTCCCGCCTGATAATGGAACGAACTTCTTTACGTTTACATTGTCGGGCGGCGAGAAGACGGCATGTACGATGATGGCCCCCTCTCTTCCGGTGTACATGTCTCCTTGGGTCGTTAGAGTATCTTTCTCGGACAGCTTCATATCTGCTCGAAAGCCGCCGTGTAGCAGATGCCAGCCGTCTTCCCCGTTTTGCCCGCTAAGATCGGGGTGATGATTGTTGTTTTGGTAGCTCGCGAAGACCCGATACTTCGTGCTTCCAGCGATTTCCCCGCCATACCGCAGCGTGCCGAATTCCTGCGCTTGCGTTCCTCCGCCGCCCGTCACCAGAGTGCCGTGTGTGTCCTCAGCCTTCTTGGTGATGATGTTGATGACGCCATTCACCGCATTGGCGCCCCATACTGCTCCTCCCGGCCCGCGGATCACTTCAATTCGTTCAATGTCCTCCAGGGGCACATCCTGCGTGTCCCAATTCACGCCCCCGAAAAGCGGCGTGTACACCGCACGCCCATCTATCAGCACCAATAACTTGCTGGCGAATTGAAAATTGAAGCCTCGCGCGGAGATCGCCCAGGTGTTCGAATTGATCTGCGCCACATTCAATCCGGGAACCATCCGCAACAGGTCCGGAATGTTCGTCGCCCCCGAATGGCGAATGTCTTCCTGCGTGATGACGAAAATTGCCGCCGCTACCTGGGATAACTTCTGCTCCCTTTTCGAAACGGAAGTCACTTCCATATCCATCAGATTTTCTATACTGAGTTGCGTGAGGTCACTCAGTGAGGAGTGAGAGGCTCTCACCGGCTGTGGGCCTTGCCCTCTCGCCGCTCCGCACTCCAGCAAAAGAAGAACGGCTGTCGAACGTGCCAGGCGAGTTCCTCCCAGCGGCATCCATCGTTGTCCGCGCATTACATACACCCCCCAAGAAATCGTTTGCACGCAACTCACCAGCGATGCGCGCGCGCTTGATACCGATCTCCTTTGCAATCAATGATTTGTGGTTTTGGAAATACTTGTGGAACTTTCGCGCTTGGCCATTAAAGGATGGAAGTTCCAGATGGGAACATCGGGGGCCCGGATTCGGGGGGAGCAACTGCAACACCACAAGTAGCTCGCCTTAACTCTTCCGCCTAGTTAGCCCCGAGGCCCAGGCTGCGCCAGCAAACGTGCGCGGGCCAAGTCTTCGCTTGGAAAGCTTTTTCCCGGCTTTACTTGCGCAAAATGGGTATGTGCGAAAGATCAGAAGAAGTTCGAAACTGCAGCCAAATGTACTCAGCGGGAAATTCCCAACAAGCAGTTTAGTTAAAGTAATCGGAGCTTGCTTGCGCGCTCAGTCGCCGCCGGCTGCGGCAAGGCCGTCGCATACAGCTCGAAAATTCTCATACCACGTTTCCGTAAAGCTGGTGATGACCTGCTCCGCTGTTTGTCCGGCGATTTTCACGCCGGAATGAACGATGTCCCCCCAGGTGTGCACGCGCGTGCCTTTTTTCGGATGCTCCTCGAAGCTGACCCACTGAGCCAATACGACGCCAAGCGCGTGGTCGATCCATCCCACTTTGTGAGCGGGCTGACAATTGGTGATTACGTGGCTCACCACCGTTTTTACCGGCTCCAGCACTTCGATGTCGAGCCGGCTTCCCGCTTCCCAAGGTTTTCCTTCACGCCAAGCCACCTCGCCATAAATATTCGCGAATTCATTCCATCGCCGCCAATTTGAGAAAACTTCCCAGGCGAGCTTGCGGCTGGCCTTGGTCGTCACACAATATTGAAATCGAAACATAACTTGCTTTCTTGCACTCCCATCTTTCGGTTTGCTGAGGATTCCCCAACCAGGACGCTTCCGGGGCCTATTATTTATACATTGTATCTTTAACGATGTAAAGGATATAATCTCGCGCAAGTAAAGAGTGGGAGGGTTGCCGTATGCCACGCAAAGCCGATGCACGTCTCGAAGGCCGCATCCTCGATGCCGCCTACCGCATTTGGAGCAGGCGCGGCGAACATGCTCTCACCATGCGCGCCGTCGCCAACGCCTCGGGCACCACAACCCCCACCCTATACGAGCGTTTTTCCAACAAGGAAGACCTCCTCTCCCTGCTCCGCCGCCGCGCTCGCTTGAATCTCTTCTCGGCCATCAAGTCCTCGCGCACTCCAGCGGTGGTTTGCCGCCGCGTTCTCGACTTCTTTTTGGCCCATCCTAACGACTACCGCCTCATCACCGAAGATTGGGCCGCCGCCTTCGCTCGCAAGGAGGAAATGCCTTCATTCGAATTTCTGAAGAAGAGTCTGGCCACGCAGCTTGGCGGCAGGCCGGACCAGCACACTCCCGTAGCTCTCGCGCTTGTCGCCCTCCTGCACGGCATAGCCACACTTCTGCATTCCGTGAATATCCATCAGAAAATCTCCAGTGATTTTCGCCGTGCCTGCATCCGCGCTTGCGACGCTCTGATCCGGGCTGCTTCCGCAAGGTCCGCTCATTGGAAGCATCTCTCGCGAGGCAGCCGCTAGCCGCTCGCTAACCGATTGGAACGCCGCTCCCCTTCTGGCCTGTTTCATGCCAAAATGTGGGTGACGAGCGCCCGGCCCCTGGCGCCTGCGAACCGCAAGTCTAGACGTTCCAGCCCTGCCTTAGACGGCGCAGTGCCCTTTCGGCGATCGCGCGCCACGCTGGTGGGAGTGTCTCCATCAGCCGGGTACAAGTACTCGCAGTGAGAGGTGCTACATGAGCGATATCTGGACGCAATGCGAAGGTCAAGTGATCGACAATCGATTCCGGCTTCGCGAATACCTTGGCGGCACGGACGACTCCGCCGTTTTCCTCACGCAGCTCGCCGATCCGCAGTTTAAAAGAGCGGCTATCAAATTCATTCCGGCCGGCCCCAACGCCGATCACCAACTCTCACTCTGGCGCCGCACCAAGCAACTCGAACATCCAAATTTGCTGCGCATCTTCGAAATTGGCCGCTGCCGGCTCCAGAACAGGGATCGTCTCTACGTGGTGATGGAGTATGCCGAAGAGAATCTTTCACAAATTCTCCCGCAGCGATCTCTCACGGAATCCGAGGTTCGCGAAATGCTCGGACCCGTGCTCGATGCGCTGGTTTTTCTCCACGGTAAAGGCCTCGTTCATTCGCGCATCAAACCTTCCAACATTCTCGCCACCGCCGACAAGCTAAAGCTTTCCACCGACGCTCTCTTCCCCATCGGCGAGTCGCGCAAATCATCGAGCAGATTCGATGTTCACGACGCTCCTGAGACCTCGGCTTCCGCGCTCACTCCGGCCGCAGACGTCTGGTCTGTCGGCCTGACTTTGGTCGAAACGCTCACGCAGCACGTACCCGCGTTGCAACCCGGAAGCCAGGCCGATCCGATCGTCCCCAATACCCTTCCTCAGCCTCTTCTCGACGTTGCGCGTCACGCGCTCCGCCGCGACCCCCGGCGCCGCTGGACTATTCCCGAAATAGCTGCGCGTCTCAATCCCGTCGCCGCAGCTGCCGCTGCCGGGCAATCCGTTTCTCCGTTGGCCGTACCGCTTTCCACTGTTCCGGCGGTCCCTGCAGCAAGACTGCAAATCCCCAATTTCGAACCACCCCAACCAAGAGCGCCGGCTCGCCCGCCGCGTCCGCAAGTTGGGAACGAGCCAAAGCAAGCTCTTGTCCTCCCGAATTATGTCGTTCCGGTTGCCGCGGTGCTTCTGATTATCGTTGCGATCATTGCGCTGCCGAAAATCCTCGGCCATCGCCCCGATTCTTCTTCGTCCGCTTCAACAACAACTGCCACAACCACAGCGCCGCCAAAACCGGTCGAGCAACCCGTGCGCAGAGAAAACCCGCCAGTTGCAAAATCGTCCCCGGCATCGGGTGCGCGCAATGCGCTGAAAGCCGCCGCTGAGAAAAAGACAGCCACGCAGCCGCAGAACTCCCCTGTGCCCGCGTCAGACGTTGCTGCTGTGCGCACCGAGACATTCCCCTCTGCAAACGCGCCGAGCGCTTCCGCGTCATCTTCCGAGCGCGGCGAAGTCCTCGACCAGATTTTGCCCGAAGCTTCCCCGGGAGCACTCGCGACCATTCATGGCGTAGTCCGCGTCAGCGTCCGCGTGCAGGTCGATCCCAGTGGGACTGTCTCCGATGCTGCGGTCGATTCTCCCGGCCCCAGCAAATACTTTGCTGATCTCGCGCTGCAAGCGGCGCGACGCTGGCAATTTACTTCACCCGAAGCCGGCGGTCACAGCATCCCCAGCGAATGGCTTATACATTTCCAGTTCACGCCATCCGGGCCCAAAGCCGTCCCGACGCAAACCGCTCCGTAACCTCTGCCGGGAAAAGCGTCTACCAGTGCCCCGAGGGGATGGCGGTGCGTAATTGATGGGGGTAGCCGCCGACACGTGCAAGCAGGATGAGCGCTGAACTCGGATTCTAGCTACGAGAGATCAAGATTTCGTTAAGCGGCGGCGGGCTCAAGCCGGTAGCCTTGCACGTACTCGTAGGCAACGCTCCAGACTGCTCCGCCGGTTCCGGCGAAGAGAAGTTCCTCTATAGGCACCCCGCGAACGTAGATTCCAAGAAGATGGGAAAGCGTGTAATAGCGCTTAACGAAATCGGGATACAGAAGGAGAACAAGCAAGAACAAGACAAAATACAGGGCGGTGAAACTGAGCGCGCCGATGAGCATCGTGGGGATCAAATCGGAGCGGAGAACAGCGATCACCACCGCACCAATTGCAAAGGCGATGATGGTGTTGTAGATGGTCTTGCCCGGATGCCAGAACTCCAGGGCGAGAAAGACCACGACAACGACAGCCAAAGGCGCGAAGTGTCGTTTGCGCGCCGCCTTTCGGATCACGGAAAGTCTTTCTTTCAGAAGGATCTCAGCTACGACCGAAGCAATGCCTCCAACAGCCGCCGCCCAGAGGAAATCTTCAATGCCCACTCTTATTTTCTGGTCGAGGTCAAAGAGCGACGGCGGCGTCCAATACTGCGGAACAAAGAGAATGCTGGTAAGCGCCATGGGAGCGGAGATCAGCGTGCCCCAGCGGATCTCGGCGCGGTATTTCTTTCCAAGAAGGTAGCAGGCCAGCCAGGCTGTGCCGAAGATAAGCACGCCGACTAGATACGAGTAATGATAGTTTTGCACAGGGTTGCCACCCGCGGGAGAGTGGCGCGAGCTTACTCCATGATAGGCCGCAAAGTCCAAGCCAGTTACCGGCAGCTAAGCAATATCTGAGTTGATTTCAGAGAGGGTTGTTTGCGCAACGCCTGTTCCCGAGGCTTTTCCGTCTCTTATCCTGTGCAACTCGTCTAGTCGTCTTATTTGTCCGGTAACGCGCTTAACAGCCAGTGGTCGCAAGCGCAAGAATCTCGGCCCAGCTGCGGTCCTGCTGCCTTTTAACTGGCGGCTGCGTCCGCGGATTTCTCTCCGCGCGCCTCCGTTGTCGTGCCGACAGACTTGGCCGTAATTTCGAGTCCATTCTTATTCATATCGAATCTCTGCTTTCTGTCCAAACCTTTGACGAACTCACGCGCCGCCTTACCGACGGCTCCAGGAAGACTAGACGCCTCCACTTTGGCCGTCGATTCCACAGTCTCTTCATTTCGATCTCGATAGCGAAATTGCACCTCAAACGTTTTCATGCTCCTGACCTTCCTTTCTTGTGTTGAAAATAGAAATCGGTTCGCGCGCAGCTAACCACTTACAGGTCCCAAAATTTGACGTGACCTTTAGCTCCGACGGCGCTTTCGGCTCGCAACTTTCTTTCCGGAGCCCTTGCTTTTCAGGGCTTTAATCTCCACCTTTAGTTTCTCGTTCTCTTTCGTCAAAGCATCGCGGCTAGCTGTCATTGTTTCCAGATCGTTTCCCACCTGGCCGTTCTCTTTCTGGAGTTCCGCCACCTTGGCCTTCAGTTGTTCGTTCTCTTGCAGAGTTTTTGTATCCTTGCAGGCGATCAAGGACAGACTCAGTACTACTGCCACAGCGAGTCTCGCCCAAGTGTTTTTGCGCGTCATACATGATCCTTCGTTGACAAGAATTGAATCACAGCTGGAACGACCGTCAGCGGGTGAGGAGGGCAGCCTCCGCTGGCAACTTGGCCAGCGTAATGGAGTTTCTTACATCGCGCAAGCTTGATAAGTCCGATTACTGGAAAAGCGGAATTGAATCCTCCGGTAACGAGGCTGTACAACCCAGTGCCCGCGGAAAGCCGGGCCAGAGAGGTAGGCGCTACAGGGATGGCGACCGGAGCATGCTCAAGACCATCGCGATCTGCCCGGAATGGTAGATCGCATGTTGCACGATTCCGTGGAGCAACGTTTCGTAGGGATAATTGCGCCCGGGAACTTGTTTTGCCAAATCTTCGACGGGAAAATCCCGAATCTTTTCTTCGAGCAGGTCGCGGCTCAGGGTCCAGCGGCCAACGAGTTCGTTCCAGGGAATCGGCGGTTCGGCCCATTCCTTTTCAGGCTGCCAACGCGGGAGTGGATGGCTGTCGGAGGTGTTTCGAATTCTTTCGTTCCAAAGGAGCAGATGCTGAAGCAGCGCCGAAATGGAATGTGCCCCCGGCACGGGTGGCGTCGTAGCGAGTTCAGGCGAAATCTCCGCCAGCATCTCAGCGAGCGAAGGCCCGTACCAAGCGCCCTTGATCGTCGCGGCGCGATAAGAATCGGCGATTTGTTGGGTTTTGTTCAAGCGTGCTTAGCGGACACGCGGTACAACTGCGGCGTTTCCGGTGGGTTTAGTTTACATCAGGCGGCGGCCTCGCGCTGAAGCTGCTGATTAACGCATTAGTTGGAGACTGCGCCGCGCGCGTCGCTTGCAAAGCGGGGCGAGGACCACTACGCTACTGGGCCTAAGGAAACCAAGAGCCAATTCATGGGTGAACTGCAACCGGAACTAATTGCGCTGGGATTTATCTGGTACGTTGCGTTTCTTTTCTCCACCACGTGCCACGAAGCCGCGCACGCGCTGGCCGCCAAGATCGGCGGGGACGAAACGGCCTTCGCGGGAGGGCAGGTATCGCTGAACCCGGTGCCGCATATCCAGCGGGAACCGTGGGGCATGGTGGTTTTCCCGATCCTTTCGTTGATTGTGACTGGCAATCTGTTCGGATGGGCCAGCGCGCCGTATGATCCGCTATGGGAGCGACGGCATCCCCGGCGGGCCGCGTGGATGGCGCTCGCGGGTCCGGCTACAAACTACACACTGATGCTCATCGCAGCGGTGATCCTGCGGTTGGGCTGGACTTACCACTGGCTGCGGGTCAACGAAGACACCGGTCGCGCGGACTTCGCCACAAGCGTTCTTGGTGTTTTCTTCTTCCTCAATCTACTGCTCGGAACGTTTAATCTGCTTCCGGTTCCGCCGCTTGATGGCAGCACGGCCATCATGTTGTTCATGGGAGAAACGCGGGCCCAGCGGTACCTCGACTGGCTGCGGGGCAACAGTTACGCGATTGTAGGATTGCTGGTGGCAGTTGTGGGGTTTCCGTACATTTTTAGGCCTATTGAGGGCTTCACCATGTTCACATTGCTCCCGGAGGAGCTCATTAGACCTCTTTTTCGAACCATATTCGTGCGCTGAGTTTGCTGCGCCATTTGTGAACACGCGGTTCCGGCCTGTCCCACCCCCGGACACTTTCAGAAAGTTCATATTCCACTAACCACTATCGTTTCAATCGCTTAACGTAAAATTCGCGTGGCTAAGCATTTGCAGTTTCCTGCTGCAGAGGTAGCGGTGCTTTTAACGACCCAAGACGTCACTGATTCTTACCCCGTAGAGGCTTCCGGGTGGGATATTGCTCATTCCTTCTTCGTGGAGAAGGCCGAGCTCAAGTGGGATGAGGTGACTGGCAAGCATCTGACCCTCTCTCGATCCCTCTGCCCCGGATCCATGATCTTTCTGCGACTTCTACAACCCATCTCCCAGGATCGCTCCCTCTCTGTGGCCTATCAGGCTCAGCACGTCGCAACGACAGCCGACGGAAAGCAGGAGTTCCGGCTCATCCAGATTCAGCCGAACTCATTTTCGAAAGACTAATCGGAATAATCCAAGGGAAGTGGCCAAAAAGTGGGTGGGACGCCAACGTTTGAAAAGGGGGTGGATATCGTGTGAAGAGGGCGTCTCATTTGCATTGATTTGCTCTGGCTCTGTGCCGTAATGGGAAGAGGGGAAAGGTTGTTGGACCGAAGTGGGGCAGAAGACTGGGCTCGAAGAACGGTTTCGAACCGGGAGATGTCTCCGAATCGGGTGGAAGGCCCCGGCCGGTAGCGACTCAAGTTCCGCTTGGAAGAATAACCACCATTGTTTGCATAGACTTGTGAGTCCCGGGTCAACGTTGGAAAATTCCGAGATAAGGGTGCGAGCGGGGGGTGAGAAATGGCAGATAGGTTGCCAATAGATGGGGCATTGTGGGCTTGGTATCGACAAGGACAGTTGAAATCGTCGCTCCGAAATCCGCGCTAACGCCCTGCATCCTGGATGACGATCCTGCGCAACTGGAGATGTTGGCGGCGGTGATTGCGGATATGGGATATGAAGCTATATCCACATCCAATCCGGAGGAGGCCCTGAAACTGGTGAAGAATGGCCGGTGCCGACTGGTATTGGTGGACGTGCACATGCCTGGGATGGACGGATATCAGTTCCTGGATCGCGCGATGCAGAGCGATCCCGGGGTGCACACTATTCTGATCACGGGAGATTACACTCTGGATTCCGCGCTGGAAGCCATCCGCCGCGGAGCATCGGATTTTTTGCCCAAGCCCATCGACCGGGCACGCTTGAAGAGGTCTCTGGATGACGTCGCGGCACTGTACGACCAGAGGCGTCGCGTGCGAGCGCTTGAGGAACAACTGCTGAAGGATCTGGAATTTCACGGCATCGTGGGAAAGAGCCCCGCGATGCTGGAAGTATTTGATTTTGCGCGGAAGGTGGCGCGGCATTATACCAACGTCCTGTTGGTGGGACCGACGGGAACCGGGAAAGAACTGGTCGCGCGAGCCATCCACCAGATCAGCCCGGTGAGCCAGCAAAAGCTCGCAGTATGCAACTGTTCGGCGATGGTGGACACGCTGCTGGAGAGCCAGCTCTTTGGACACGTGCGCGGGGCGTTTACGGGAGCAACGGACACACGCCCGGGTTTGTTCGAGTACGCGAACGGCGGCACGGTGTTCCTGGACGAAGTGGGAGACACATCGCTACCGATGCAGGCAAAACTCTTGCGGGTGATCCAGAACCGGGAGATCCAGCGGGTCGGTTCGCCCGAAGTGCGGCATATCAGCGTAAGGCTGATTGCGGCAACGAACCGGGATTTGCGCGCGGAGGTGCTGGCGGGGCATTTTCGCGAAGACCTTTTTTACCGGCTGAGTTCGATCCAGATACGGATTCCATCGCTGACGGAGCGGCTGGAAGATATTCCGCTGCTGGTGCAGTTTTTCCTGAAGAAATACAACGGCGCTTACGGAAGAAATATTTTTGGACTGACGCGGCGGGCGCAGACCGTATTGCTGCGTCACGCGTGGCCGGGAAATGTGCGGGAGCTGGAGAATGTTGTCTCCAGCGCGTGCATAACGGCAACCGGAGATTTCATCGATCTGGCGGACTTGCCGGAGCAATTGCAACAGCGGGATGGGCGTTCCCTGGAAAGCGACAACTGGAAACCGCTGTCGCTCGAAGAAGTGCGCAAGGTGCATATCCAGCGCGTGCTGGAGATGTGCCAAGGTAACCGGCTGAGGGCGGCGCAATTTCTGGGAATTGGGCGGACGAGTTTGTATCGCTACTTGAAACGCGACGGCGTGGACACCAGAAAAGACAAGTCAGGAGGCGCCGCGGCCTGAGGCGCTGCGTGGTCAGCGGCGTCCTTCCAACACGGAATCTTGGAATGGTCAGCAGGTTGCGCCTTTCAATTCAAAGAGCAAGTAATACGTCACGTGCGCGGTCCCGCCGCCGGCGAATACCACGGAAACTGGCGGTGCAGATGTCTTGTCTGTTCCCGGCGGCAGATTCGTTTGTAAGCACAGTGTGTTCCAATGCGGACCAGTTTCCCACCCTGAAGCAGGCTGTGCGCTTCAGGCAATTCCCAGCCTTTGAAAATGCGCAGATTGCGCCCAGGGTTTTTGGCACTCTCCCTGCACTTAACAACCCCGGCAGCACGCGAAAAGAGAACGAGAAATCAATCGGGCATGGAGACGTGGGCAGACCCGGTGTAAGACTGTGCAGCCTCTCGTATAGGGTCTTGGGGAAGTCCAGAATTCAAGGAGATTCAGGCAGACGACGCAAGCAAAATGCAGTGAAGCGAACGCGATTTGCCAAATTGTCCCTACGCCCAAGTAGTTCCACAGCCTGACCTCAGCAACCAGCCAGAAACCCCTGGAGCGCCGCGTAACCCGTCCCACACGGCTCGCGGCGCTCACTCTTTGTCAAGAGAAGCAAAGGGAACCGGCAATTAGCGCCCGTTGTCTCCGGAGAAGACAATTCTGGAGTGACGACATTATTGATGGCGAAAAATAACGCTATGAGGACGCACTCGGAGTGAAACGTTGGACTCCGTACTGTCACTAATCTACAAGGCACTGAAACCAGCGGAGGCAGCCATGTCAAACACGATCGGGCCAACGTCATTACCCGAGAGACTATCCCCAGTTCTGCCGGCCGGCATTGGGGCCCCGCTCCTGGGGATAGCTTGGGTGTTCCTCAACGTTGTCCTCATTGGACTGGGTATTTGGGACTCCGCTCACAGCCCGATATTTAGCCTCTCAGCAGGGGCTATCGACGGCGGCATCCTTGGGTGGATTGTCAGCCAGACCTTCAGCGCAAAACTCCACGCGGGAACAGCCGGACTACTGGGGGGTTACGGCTTCCAGGACATTCTAAACAACTTCAAACTAACAGGGCAGTATGGCCGTTGGATTCATACTCAGTTGGACCCGGTTTTGGATGCCTTGCTCGGGAAAGGGCACGAGCCGCTACATGATGCCGTCGTAGAGGAATTGGTCTGGATTGCATGTACAGCGGCGATAGTGGTCCTGGCAACACTGATCGTTAAGCTGCTCAGCACGGCGGAGAACAAACCAGCGGAAGGCCGCTAGCAGGTCGTCAGCCTGGCGTAGCGCCGTGTAGCGCACGTCAATTGTTTGAGCTCCTCCGAGATGGTCAGGTTGTAGGTGTTTGCATTGTGGCTTTGCATTCCCAGGAAAAACTTGCCAGCGGAACACCCTCTCCTCTTTGCGCTAACGGCGTAGGCGCGCCTAAAGGCGAATGGTGTGGTATCCTGCAAACCCCCGTTTCGCCAACCGAAGACAAGAAAGCCGGCCGCTTTGCTGTCGGCTACGACAAGGAGAATTGAAAGATGAGAACCAAGTCCCTGGCAGGAACGCTGATTGCTTTGCTGATGATGACGGGAGCTGCGGCGGCATCAGCACAAGACGTGACGCAGGCCGAGAAGGACAAGGCGCTGCAGTATTTGGAATCTACAAAGAAGAATGTGCTGGAGGCAACGAACGGGCTCTCGGAAGCGCAGTGGAATTTCAAGCCGGCGCCGGACCGCTGGTCGGCGGCGCAGGTGATGGAGCACATCGCGGCGGCGGAAGACTTTATCCGCGGGATGGTGAAAGAAAAGATCATGATGGCGCCGGCGGGAGAGCCCGGCCGCGACGTGAAAAAGACGGATGAGGCAGTGCTGGCGATGGTTCCCGACCGCACGAACAAGGTGCAAGCCCCGGAGCCGTTGGTGCCGACAAACCGTTTCGGATCACCGGAAGCTTCCATCAAACATTTTGTGGATAGCCGGGCGACGACCGAAGATTTTCTGAAGACCTCGACGGGCCTGCGCGAACACGTCGCGGACAGCCCAATGGGAAAGCTGGACGGGTACGAGTTTGTTCTACTCATCGCAGCGCATAGCGAACGCCACACCAAGCAGATCAATGAGGTGAAGGCCGATCCTAACTTTCCAAAGAAATAAGGGAAAAAGGATCTAACACAGAAAGCGCCCCGACCGGGTCGGGGTAAACGCTGAACACAGAGTTCACAAGGAAAACAGGCGCCGCGCGGGGACACGTTGAGATGTCCCTTCGCGGCGCTTCCTGTTTTTGGCGAGCGTCAGCGGCTGCTGCCGGCGAGCGCGGCGTTGCTGGCGCTGGTAACCGGCACAGTGATGGTGTTGTCCATGCGAACGAGCATTCCCGTTTGCGTGGGGAGTTCAAGGTTTCTGTCCTGGATTTTGGGATTGACGTGCGCGACTCTTGCGAAGTGTTTCCATTGTGTCAATGCCGGCCATGTGCGGAAGAGTGCTCGATCGGTGCCATGCAGATTGACGTGTCTTGCCGATCGTGCAGGGGAGGAGTATCTTTTGGCCAGTTCAGGCCCCTATCTTTCTAGCGGAGGAGAGTTGGATGAAGAAAACTATGACACGGAGTGTGTGTGTCGCTTTGATTGGCGCGGCCACGCTTGCGGCGACGGTTTATGGCCAAGAGAAAAAAGACAGCCCTGCACCGCCCAAAATCATGCACTTCGGCGATTTGAAGTGGACGCCGATCATAAAGGGCTGCGACCTTGCGACCGTGGCCGGCGACCCAAGCGTCGAGGGAGCGCCATTCGTAGTGCGCCTTCGGTGCGCGGACGGCGCTAAGATTCCGGCCCATTGGCATCCGACCGATGAAAACGTAACCGTGCTGAAAGGAACCTTTCTAGCCGGCATGGGCGAGGCTTTCGACGAAACAAAAATGATGACCTTGAACGTCGGGAATTTTGTGACCATGCCAAAGGAAATGCGGCATTTTGCGATGAGCAAGGGCGACACCATCGTGCAGGTCCACGGCGCGGGCCCGTTCAAGGTGAATTGGGTGAATCCATCCGAGGTGCAGCCGCCGGATGCCCCGGCACCCGCGGCAGCAAAACCGAAATCCTGATCCACGCAATAGGATTTTGCGCGCGGGAGAAGGAATCAACACAGACGAAAGCAAAAAAACCGAGGCCGCGTTCTGGCTGGGCCGGAAGCGCTGTGCTAGACTTTTCTCTGCACTCGCGGGAATTGCACGCGCGTGCCGGAGCGTGGAACTTCGGGCTCTGTGCAACGAGGTCCCGCGAAACCCGCCAGGCCCGGAAGGGAGCAACGGTACCGGGATCACCTCGGGTGCCGCAGATCACCCGGAGTTCCTCTCACTGAAAACTGTTTACAGTGGTCAGTTATCAGTCTTCAGTGGGAGAAAATGCAGGATTGAGCGCGGTTTCTTGTCTTTACTGAGCACTGAAAACTGAGAACTGAATACTCTCCCATGAGCTACCAGGTCATAGCCCGCAAGTGGCGCCCGCAAACATTCGACGATCTCGTCGGGCAGCAGCACGTAACGGAAACGCTGAAAAACGCGATCAAGAACGACCGCGTGGCGCACGCCTACATTTTTTCGGGAGCGCGGGGCGTTGGAAAAACGACCGCAGCGCGAATCCTGGCCAAGGCGCTGAATTGCGTGAAGGGGCCGACGGCGACGCCTTGCGGAGAGTGCGATTCCTGCAAGGAGATTGCTTCAGGGACTTCGCTGGACGTGATTGAGATCGACGCGGCGTCAAACCGCGGTATTGACCAGATTCGTGAATTGCGCGAGATGGTGAGGTACGCGCCAGCAGCTTCCAGAAGCAAAGTGGTGATCCTCGACGAAGCGCACATGCTGACGGGCGAAGCGTCGAATGCCTTGCTGAAGACGCTCGAAGAACCACCGGACCGCGTGATTTTTGTCATGGCCACCACGCAGCCGGAAGACCTGGTGGATACCATCCGGTCGCGATCGCAGCACTTTCATTTTCGAGCGCTGACCTTCGCGGAGATTGCGGGACGCCTGGAAGAGATTGCGAAAAAAGAGGATTTGAAGATCGAACCGGGCGCGATGGCGGTGATCGCGCGAATGGCGGAAGGCAGCTTGCGCGATGCGCTGTCTTTATTGGAGCAGGCGCGGGCCTATTGCGGTGACACGATTCCGGACAAAGAAGTGCGCGAATTGCTTGGCGTCGTGCCGGATGACGCCCTGGAAGAATTGGTTGGCGCGATTTCAGAAGGCTCTGCGAACCGCGCATTGGGGCTGGTGCACACCTTCCAGAAGGAAGGGCGCAATCTACAGCACTTCTGCCGGGAAGCGATCCGGCACATGCGCAATCTGCTGATCGCGCGCGCGTGTGGCGCGGATTCGGATTTGATTGCGGCAACTCCGGATCAGCGGCCGGCTCTGGCGAAGGCGGCAGCGCTGTTCAGCGAAGAAGACCTGACGCGATTTTTTCAGATTCTCCTGCAGACGGATGACGATCTGCGGCGAAAGCCCGATCCGCGCGTGCATCTCGAGATGGGATTGTTGCGGCTGATCAACGCGGCACGGCTGGCGCCGCTCGAAGAGTTGCTCGCGGAGATGAAGAGCGGAGCGCCGGGCAGTGTCTCGAATGCCGGAATGGCCAAGGGCGCGTCCCCGGCTATTGCCTCCACACCATTCACAAAGAGCGCGGCCCCGAGTGTTGTGAACGCAATCTCCGCGCCGCCGAAACCGGAATCGAAAACGCATTTCTCTTCCTCGTTTGCCGCTAATGCATCCGCGCCTTCGACGGTCGGTACTCCAGTAGAGGCCAAACAGGTCGTGGCGGCCGATGACTCGGCAATCTCCGCGAAAAGCAATGGCGCGTCGGTGCAAGCGATTGGGATTTCGCCAGAACATGTTGCAGAGATCAAAGCCGCAGTACAGGCGCAGCAAAAATTTCTTGGCGAACTCGTCGATAACAGCAGCCGCTGGGAACTTGAGGGAGCGGAACTGCGAGTTTATTTTCCGCAGCAGAAGAGCTGGTGCGCTGAAATGATGGAAGGGCGTGACTCACTGGAAAAGATCCGTGTCATTTCGGGCAAGGTGCTCGGCCGGGCGGTGCGCGTCTGTGCTAAACTTGAGGCAGTTGTAGCGGCAGCCGCGTCGGCGGCGCGCGGTGCGTCTGGCGCACAAGAGTTGCGCGCGCAGTTCGAGCGCGATCCGCTGGTGCGGTCGATGCTGCAACGCTTCGGAGGAAAAATTTCCGAAGTGAAACGAAGCCAAGAGGAATCCTGATGGAAGTCAGCGCTCTCCAACAGATGCTTTCGAGATTCCGGCAACTGCAGGAAGATCTGCAGCGCCAGGTCAATTCCGTTACCGTGGAAGCTTCCGCCGGCGGCGGCATGGTCAACGTAAAAATGAACGGCCAGAAGCAAATCGTCGACATTCGCATCGAGCCCGATGTTTTCGCCAACAAAGACCAGGAAATGCTCCAGGACTTGATTCGCGCCGCCGTCAACGAAGCCTCCCGCCGTGTCGATGAGGAACTCGCCAGCCAGATGAAAAACCTTGCCGGCGGCATTCCCGGTGTAGCAGGCATGAAAATCCCCGGATTATTCTAGATTGCGCTTTCCCGAACGCCTCCTTGTTGCTGACCTCGAAACAAAGAAAAAGAGGATAGTAAGTAAAGCTAGGAGTTCGGCCGCGAGTGTGTTACAGTAGTTTTGCGCTTATTACCTCGGTTGTGTTGTGCGGTCCCTCTGGTGCAGTCCTTGATCTGAGACTCCCGCCTCCAGTTTCCTCCGTAAGTTTTACGCGTAATCTAAAACAAGACTGGCAAAGCAAGCCGCCGGCCGCCCTTGAATTCGTGAGCGAACCGCGACGGCTTCTGCCAGTAAGAAAGTAATATTGAATGTTGAATGTTTCAGAAGTGAATGCAGAGCGCTCTTCGGAGCCTCTCGCGGAACGCCCCTCAGCGCGCTTTTCCGAAATGCTGATCTCTCCTTATATGAAGGAGCGATTGGCCGCGGCGCGGTTTACGACGCCGACGCCGGTCCAGGCTGCGGCGATCCCGCAGGCGTTGGAAGGCAAAGATGTGCTGGCAACAGCGCAAACGGGAACCGGCAAGACGCTGGCGTTCCTGATTCCGGTAATCGAAAAACTGCTTAAGGATAAGACTCCGGGAATCGCAGCGCTGGTGCTCGTGCCAACACGCGAACTCGCCATGCAGGTGGTGGATCAATTTAACAAGCTGCGCGGCAATCAGCTGTTGCCCGCAGCGCTGGTCGTTGGTGGATTGTCTGAAGGGGCGCAGCTCCAGGCCATTCGCAAG
>WNFI01519687.1_pt1 | contig 23144 bp, 28 predicted proteins | sample 5400471 | NCBI WGS metagenome assembly WNFI01 (sample SAMN13153348, study PRJNA577476) | soil metagenome | isolation source: 100 cm saprolite on Douglas fir-dominated hillslope | place: USA:California | collected 2013-09-17
AGTCTCGGCCTTAAGACATCAGCATGAGCCTCCTAGACCTCGAGGCCAGGATGAGTTAGGCCATGGGGGTCACGATGGTCCCTCCTGGAGTAGATTTGTTAGCGCCACCGTTCTTCTGGGATGCACTGTGCTTTACGCCGCTGTCGCTGGTGCGTTCTTTTTGTTATTAAGTCATTTCGCTCTTACTTATCTACCTCCTCAGAGATCTTGGTCGATGTTGTCGATGTTGTCCTTGATGGCTCTGGCTTGGACGAGAAGTTTCTTGGAATTACCCTCTTTGCATTGGTACCGAACACTACCGAATTCATGAATGCAATTTCCTTCGCCTTACACCACAACATCACATTGAGGCATGCTTCTGAACATATTTGCCTCAGCTAGCTTTACTGACAATATCCTAATCATAGTATGGAAATAGGCTCAGCTTATGCCCTTCAAGTTTGTCTCCTGCAAATACCAGCTATGGTGGCCTTCTCTGCATGGCATGACCCCAAGCTTGCCAGTGTTGCCAACACATTTACGTGAGTTGTTATTTAGAGCAGAAATCAAGTTGGTTGACAGGTCGCTCCTATAGCCTCATTTTCCCACGCTGGGATGTGATTGCTATTATCCTCTCTATTTTCCTGCTCACGTACACATATATTGAAGCAAAGGCCAATTACTATCGAGGAAGCATTCTTGTTCTCAGGTGCGTGCTTCCTTTACCCAGCCATTCGTATTCGTATTAATATGACGGTTCTCTCAGTTACATCGTTTTGGTTGCTGGGTTCTACTACGCTCCTCCCCGAAAGAGTAGTGACGAACTCGCACTATCTCATCAAGACTTTGCACTACCTCCCGACGCTTGGGCATACCTTCAGACGCTTTACTACTCAATTTGGTCGTGTTGACGGTTTTCAATTCTCATATCTTGAAATGCGTCTTGATATTCATTTCCGGCATTGTACAGCCTCCGATTATTGCCTCTCGTCCTGTATTTAGAGACGTCAATGAGACATTCTTTCGGCCCCTTTCGGATGTTCCCGCTTTTTTGAACGGCTGATCGACTTTCTAAAGTCAATAACACTTGTGAGGGATTGCGGCAGCTCGGCATTACGGGACGTTTGGTTATTCAAACTGGATGTATTTTTCACAACATCAGTACTTTCCAGCTGGGGGTTTGAATGGTTGGAGAGCGATAAGACAGATGGAAGGTTCTCCCACATTGAAAAATCGAAATATAAAGCTTCAAAAGCGGGGGAAAGTAGACTAATGCAAAAGCTGAACATGTTCCAATGCCTGGATGATATCCTCATATGACACCTTGAGGGTTTCGTGAACATTGCTCCCTTTCATTATGTTTGCGATCTCAACCGAACCCTTAGGAAGTTGCAAGAATCTCTCGATGAAGTCTCCATCGATAAACCCAACGGCATCTCCTTCCAAACTACCGTTTATATTGACCGGCGACCGCCGTCTTGGGACGACAGTAAGAACCAACAACCCAAGCTGCAGAAAAAGCCCACTCACGCTGTATGCTTGGCCTTGCCTGGTCCTTCAAGGACATGAGCCATGTTACGCTGCAGCTCCGTTAAAAGGAACGCGAAATCACCCCTTGTCTCTGAGATCACACCGATTTGACCATTCACAGTGAAATACACTAATGATGGTCGCAGTACGCCCTGGCTATCATTGGCTTGGAGTGAAGCTGCAGAAAGAATTGTATTATTACGATGTGGCAACATAAGTCAGAACACTTGCCACTCTGCAGACTTGTTATTCGTTCTCCGAGATGATACGTACCAATCCTATCCAATAAGCGGCCCTCCACTTTATATGTGAACAAGTTTCCTTGCCCCTTGAACATGGATTCTAGTAGGTAAAGATGAATTCAAAGAATTGGACTTGCCTCTGCAACCATGATATTCTCCCCGTCTACTGTTTCCATTGCAATGGGCCATAGGGAGCTATGATCCCGTGCTCGGAGCGACAGGCTTTTCCCGTTCCATACCAGAACATCGAGAGATCGAAGTGCGTCGGCAGTGACAATCACTTCACCACGTACACGTACCGTATGTAGATGATACCCGCGGTCCCAGGTAGCAAGGCTGACCAAAGTTGGTCTAAGATCGCTCTCCGTCTGTACAAGCTCGTAGACTATGACCTGAAAGAGATATGTATTGGGACAATGAGCACATGGCGAAAAGACTGCGAAAATAGAGCTCACCGCCGAATCTACGCACGCCACAATCTTACTGTCGACACAATTAAGATCCCCGACACTCCCTTTAACGAGAATAGATGTAATATCATCAACTGCATGCACAGAAACCATTCGGTAAACATGGATCCTTCCTCGGTACGGGGTGTTGTGAACCGGTGCGGTAATTTCCGACCCGATGACAAAGTACTGTGACACTTCTCCTGAACATGAAAGTGGGAATGACCCAATACTTGTGACTTCCTCTGATGGCGGGAGGTTGAAGTTATGGAGCACTTCGAGTAATGTCAGTGTGGTCCAACGCGTGACACGTCGAAACTCACTTTCGAATGTAAGCTCGTCGAGTATTCGGAAGGATGGAGTACTTTCGACGGACAGCTCGTTCAGATCACTTGGCTCATTTCGAAGGATACCCAAGCCGAATGCTTTGTTAACTGGGTCATAGCATATTTTGTGGGGATTGTCGAGTCCCAAGGGTATCTGCGGATCATTGAGCTTCCAGCCAAGGATATGGCACAGTATTCCGAATCCCTTACCGTCCGTACGTGCAACTTATGAAGCTCCATCAGTTGACCAATTACCAGGCCATCGTGACCAGCGAGTACCAAGGAATTGGGGTATTTTGCCGAATTAATCATTGCTGCGCATTCTACGTCCTGTTGAGCGAAGATTAGATGTGAGGATGAGCACGCAAAAATCCCGCAACCAGCCTTTAAAACAATTGGTGAGTGGTGCAGCCGGCCATTGTCCAAAAACAGAACCGCTGGACGACTCCCAGATACAAAAACAACAGGTTTTTCTGAACCATGCCTACATGGCGTCAGAGTCAGAGGCAAATTGCCCAAGCTCATCACTCGCTTTCCTTTGGGTTCCAACGTTCTGTTGTCAAGTTCATAAGCTACTAATGTCCCATTTGCTAAACCCGCGAGCAAGTACGGTTGTGTGTCGCCGAAAGTGTGGAGTAAGACAGACCGTGGGAGGTGAGCTTCTCCTTTCGACAGCGATATGGCGCTGACGGGTCCCAGAGTGGGTAGCTTTAGAAGTATGGCTGCGTTCGAGCCCCAGAATGCAGCTGCCAGCACACGGGATTCATGCGGGAACGACGACCACATGGGGTTAATGGAGAGAGCGCATACCTCCCGTGGCTCATCGCCATCGCGGAAGATCTTTGAACTTGGAACGACTCATTAGCACGAAGTATGTTCCAACGAATAGCGACGACCATTCACCTTTGTTCAATTACTCTCATATCTTTATCAATGATGAGATAAACTAGTTCGCCCCCCTGGAGAGCTAACGCGATCTGCGTTGGATTGACGCAGGCGACCGTGATAGCGACCTTGGACCGTCTCGAGTTGTTCGGAGCTGGCCATTCAGCGGCCTTCGCGCCAATACTCAAGTCAATGATGACAACGCGCCTGTGGGTAACTTGAACAAACGCATTCCCGTCGTACCCATCAAGATTCCCTGCCGCAATGGTTGGACAATCCCGCTCAAGGTCCGGGAAATGGTCTTGGGTCATTTCTTCCAGGTGACCGGAATCTGCTACGTCAATGAGAGCGGTGGAGTAAAGAGTGGAGTAAAGAAGGAATCGATCAACCCTGACAGATAATCAGCTGAGTGTAGCGAAATGAGCATGTGTTAGCGATTGAGACTGACTGGTCATAAGATGGAAAGCGCAGGGGCCACATGGCAGATATTTGGGGCATTCTTTCCACTGCCACTAATTCCTTGAAGTCCGCCCCTTTCCTTATAATCTACGAACACTTGCTCTAATCGTCGAACATTACATTACAGCGGACGTCAAACTCACCCTAAGAGATCCTGTATTGTATCCCCCTGAACACGCTGCCACCTAGGGTTATTAAAGATCAACTTTCGCTGGGTGAGCCCAAATCGTGACCATACTTGACTGGAACCATCGGCATGTGTAACCACAGCGTCTACAATAGGGGCAATGTTCTTATAGGTATCTAACACCTTGACACGGGACACTGTGCCATCTTCGTGTTTTTCTGGCGTCTGTAAGATTCGCACTAGCTGGGAGTCGCCAAAATGTGACCCCACGTAAATGATCCCATTATTGAGATATGTGATTGTGGAAGGAGAATTGACCTATCGCACGGGTTATATTGCATCTAGTAGCTGCACATATGAATTGCATCACTCACCTCCCCCAAGATCAGACATCTCATGCCGCTTATGGAATAGTCATCGCGGCTAGGCAAAAACACAAGGATAGCTAATCTTCCGTATTGATCAGCAACCAAAATTCTTTGCGAGTCTATCTTGGCATAACTAATCGGAAGCGGTGAGGTCGTACACAGGGGTGTGTATGATTCGATTACTCACGCAGCAACGTCGGAAAAGGGTAGTTCGACACGAAGACTAGTATCGCGGATATCCACGGAGTCCCTAGCTCGCTTTTTTCGGGCTGACATCTCGGGTGATTTCGTTGCCCTTCCCTTGTCCTTCTTTCGAGTCTTTTCTGGTGGTGTCCCGGAGGGATCGATCTCAAATAGATGTCCTTCCCCTCCACCGAGAACTAAAACATACCCGGCGTGTCCATGCAAAGGTTCAAGTGCAATGATCAATGTCGCTCCACCAGACACCTGGGCTTGCGGTAACAACGGACAGGGCTCGATCGAGACCTCTCTGTTATCGAGGTCGACCTCCCTCGCTATGATCCGCCGTCGTAGCCGAAGATCGATATAAAGTATCGCTATGACAGGCGGTGTGGCGGTTGGTGTTGATGAGGATGAAGGGAGGAAACACATCGAGAGGACATTGAGCTCAGGAATTCTACAGGAAGTGATCGAGAACCGGGTACTGTGAGGGGTAATCCTTTGCGATTATGAGCGAATTGGCATACCGACAATCAAATTCAGTGAAGAATTTGTCCCCAATGGGTATCACTTTCAGACTGGCACTATAGGATGAGGTAGCCGCAATGCCGGAAGCCTCATGGACCTCAGCTCCTTGGTAGTACTCGGAGAACCGACTCGAGCGCTCCAGCAAAGATATTTTATGGGAAATGGTCAAGGTAGCTGATTTGGGATCGTAGTCAATAATCGTGGCACCGGGACGAGGATGGTCCGTAGTTATCAGTATGCGCGGCTGAAAAAGGATGGCATGAGCCCCTTATAAATCAAGATACGCGAAGCCTCGATCCTCACAAACTGCTTTAAGACGTTTAGGCTCGTTATGGTTCCCCAGATTTCCAGGCCACACTTATGATGAAATCCGTCTGGCGCCAGCTCAATCACTTCCAATCTATTCGACTTCGCGATCACCAGAGCGCTCTCCCCGAGCTTCTCTGAGAAATACACCGAGCTCGGGGAACTCCAGGTTGAAACAACATGCATGGACGATAACTCAATTGAAGTGGTGGACGGTCGTTAATGATTCAGAGACTTTCGAATTGAGACGTGACCAGACAGATTAATATTATAATTTATTTAGAACGTCAGACAGTCACGAGCAGATGAATTAAGTTGGTGGCCACTTTTCGTCTAGGTTGGCTTCCTCTCTGGCTTCTCTGATTTTGAAGCGGTGCAACACCTTGGCACTGTATATCGATTTCAGCGGACTCGTCAAAACCATTTACTTCTTGGGCTGTGACTGTGTGGCCCGCTAAGCGAGCCATACTTCGAGTATCCGTGAAGAATCACTTTGTGCCTAGCTCCGGGCCATTGAATAGATTGCAGTATGGATGTGCCTCAGAAAGCGCATCGCGCGCCTCGAGCGGGAAACAAAGTCGAGAAAAGGAAAAAAGACAAGAAGCACTCGAAAGGATTCAACGAAAAGGTAAGTCTATCAGGGTCACGGTATCCTCTGTCCTTACTTGGGTAGTGTATTAATACCGAGCTATCGCCTTTCTCCCCTCTTTAAACACTCACACAGGCATTTGCCCCCAAATCTGGCATAAATGCGGATCGACGGGCCCGAAGAAAAGCAGAGAAAGACCAGACCAAGTTACATGTGCCCCTCGTGGATCGAACCCCTGAGGATGAACCTCCACCGATCATCATTGCAATAGTGGGCCCACCAGGGGTAAGTTTAATCGTTACGCTGACTCTTCATGTGCATCGTGATTCACATGTTTGTGTCCATGACGCTGACAGGTCGGGAAAACGACGCTTGTTAAATCTCTCGTGAGGCGGTACACGAAGCACACGTTGAGCGATCCGAAGGGTCCAATCACCGTCGTGTCAGGTGCGCACTCAAGTCTTTCATTGGGCGATCCCGAGCCCGGTGTTTAACGATAGATTTTGTAGGGAAAAAACGTCGACTTACATTTATCGAATGCAACAATGACCTAAACTCCATGATCGACACTGGAAAAGTGGCCGATCTCGTTCTCCTAATGGTTGATGCAAGCCTGGGTTTCGAGATGGTACGTTGCTTTCAACACCCCCATTTAAACGGACGTTACCCCTACTCACGCCGCCTATTCACCCGCGCTCTTAGGAAACCTTTGAATTCCTCAACATCCTTCAAGCGCATGGTTTCCCCAAGGTCATAGGGATCCTCACTCACCTCGATCTCATTAAACAACTCCCCGTCCAACGAGAGACAAAAAAGCGCCTGAAAAAGCGTTTCTGGACCGAGATTTACCAAGGTGCCAAACTCTTCTACCTTTCCGGCATCCTCAATGGCCGGTACCCAGACCAAGAGATCCATAATCTCTCCCGCTTCATCTCTATCATGAAATTCCGCCCCTTGGTCTTCCGGAATTCCCACTCCTATCTCCTGGCAGACCGTATCGAGGATCTCACGCCTCGCGAAACTGTGCGTAGTGACCCCAAAGTGAACAGGACCATCACCCTCTATGGCTACCTTCGCGGAACGAACCTCAAGCCCTCAATGCGCGTGCACGTCCCCGGCGCCGGTGACCTGAGCATCAAAAGCGTTACCAAGCTCAGTGATCCGTGTCCCCTGCCGACAGTTGATAGCGAGAGACGGCGTAGGCTGAGCGAAAAGCATAAATTAATTCACGCACCAATGAGCGATGTCGGTGCGGTGATGTATGATAAGGATGCGGTGTACATCAATGTCCCGGGGAACTTCTCGAGACGACAGGAAGGGGCGGATGGCGTAGATGAAAATGACGGTGTGTAGCATTGTCATTTATTTTTAGCTAATTTTTCGTAAGGTTCATGCCCATTTTTCGGCAGAGCCCCTTGGTGAAGGAGAAAAGATGGTTATTGATTTGCAGGACGTTAGATCCACCCTCGCTGATAACATCTCAAAGAGTAACATCGTATTGCTTCCGTCCTCTGCTGCTCCGCTCAAAGTTCGCGATGATGAAGGAGAGGAGGAAGTGGGTGATGATACAAGTGATATCTTGTCCTTATCCAGCGATGAAGGGGACAAGGAAGGAAGTGAGGACTTCGGCAGTGATGAGGATGAAGTGTCAGATGAGGACGAAGATGAGGAGAACTTAGTTGTCCCGTCGAATCAGCAGGGGGCTCGCGATGGACGAACCTCCCTCCGTACGTCTCGCATCCTTCCTTCATCCTCATCCTATCGAGCAAGGAAGGGAGATGGTCTTGCCTTTGCCGATAGTGACTCCGATATAGGTAAGGAGCAATCTGACGACGATGATGGACCAGTGTGGAGGCAGACTGGCGAAGAGCGAATTGACCTCGATGGCGGTAACGAGGATGAGGACATTGAATTGGACGCAAATATGGACAATGGAGGGGCCGAGGACGAAAAGGCAGATGAAGATGAAGGAGATGGCGATGGCCCTCGGTGGAAACGCAACCTCACTGCTCTGGCTACTGCCAACTACAAGAGGAGAAGAGATTGAATTTTTCTCCATCCGGAAGCCAGCTCAGCTACTGGATGATGCTTCATCCTCGTTCCCGTCAGATCGAACCAAGGAAGGTGGAGTTGTCCCGGCTTCGGCGGAAGAATGGGATGATGAGATATTGAATACCTTCCGCGATTTCTTCATCACTGGCGGTGCGGATGCGTTGGGATATGGGAATCATGGTGAACACGACGATGAAGGGGACGGTTTTGAAGATCTCGAAGAAACTGCCGCGGTAGAGAAGGGGGCAGCGGAATCGCAAGAGGAAGCGCAAGCTCGTGCTCTGGCTGCCAAGAAGGAGGACCTTAAGCGAAAGTTTGATGAGCAGTATGATGATTCTGAGGAAGATGGCGAGAAGATAGGCTTTTACGAGGAGAAGAAGACCGAGATGGCTCAGAAGTTGAAGCTCAATCGACAGGAATTTGAGGGCGTGGACGAGGAGACCCGAATACTCGTCGAGGGTTACCGTGCAGGAATGTACCTCCGCGTTGAACTTGCCGATGTGCCCTGTGAGCTTCTTCAGAACTTTGACCCTGCTTACCCCATCATTGTTGGAGGTCTCCTCCCTGCAGAAGAACGTTTTGGCTTCGTCCAAGTCCGTATTAAGCGTCACCGATGGTTCACCAGGACACTCAAGACAAATGATCCACTTATTTTCTCCCTTGGCTGGCGCCGCTTCCAGACACTCCCCATATACTCCTTGGATGATCACAGCATCCGTATGCGCATGCTCAAGTATACACCTGAGCACATGCATTGTTATGCCACCTTCTACGGTCCTGTATCACTTCCGAACACAGGCTTTTGTGCGTTTAACTCTGTGACGAATGATACCCCTGCCTTTCGCGTATCCGCTACAGGGTTGGTATTGGATATCGATCGCTCGGCGAAGATAGTCAAGAAGCTCAAGTTGACTGGTTTTCCGTATAAGACCTTTAAGAACACTGCTTTTATCAAGGATATGTTCAGTAGTCCACTAGAGGTAGCGAAGTTTGAGGGTGCCATGATTCGGACCGTATCAGGCGTACGAGGACAAATCAAGAAGGCTCTCGCGAAGCCAGAGGGAGCATTCCGTGCGACCTTTGAGGACAAGATCCTCTTGAGTGGTATGTCACTCGCAAATTAATGGACGGTTCTCTAATATTTGTTTAGATATCATCTTCCTAAGGGGATGGTATTCCATCCAGCCACGAAAATACTACAATCCTGTCGCCTCGTTACTGTCCGTAAGCAGACAATGGGCTGGTATGCGCTTAACAGGACAAGTACGAAAGGAACAGGGTATCAAAACCCCTCTGCAGCGAGATTCCGCTTACAAGGTACAGGGTATTGCTTTTAATTATCACATTTGCATCTAACTCCTTTTCAAGCCCATCGAACGAGTCCCACCAAACTTCAAACCACTCAAGGTACCAAAGCAACTCCAGGCTGCCCTACCATACGCTGTCAAGTCGAAAGTCATGAAGCCGCAAGTAGAGAAACGCGCCGTCATTATGGAACCGGAGGAGAAGAGAGCCATTGAACTCCTTCAACAGATCCGTACTGTCAACAAGGATAAGGTTGCACGCCAGAAGGCGAAACGCAGGGAACGCCACGGGCAGTACAGGAAAAAGAAGGCTGAGGTTGAGGAGCTGAAAGCCCAGAAGAAAGGCGAGGAGAAGAAGGAGGCTATGAGGCTGCTAGGTCAGAAGCAGAAGAGAGCCGAGATGGGAGGTGGTGGGAGTAGGAAGAAGCGCAAGACGCAGTGATATTTTATCGTATTATTGCTATACCAAAGCTTCGGGTCAGATTTTCTGTGAATGTGGCAGTGCCGCTTTAGCGGACTCAGTTATGGATGAGGGTGAATTCCTCGACTCCGTCGAAGGTGAGGCAGCCTTCTTTCAGTCAGTAGCTCGTGCAAGGCCGGCGGGTGTCCATCGTTTCATGAACATTGTCTCTGTTCGCCAAAACATCAATGAAATCTCTGGAAGATGGGTCACCATCGAGCAGATATCGAGAAAACTACGGCAGTACTATATCATGGATAACGTAGAGCAGATTGTGAGAGGCCTAAGGCATGCTTTAACGCATGTTGTCGAATCTTCTCAACCCGTTGAAATCATAGAAACTATTGAAGATGAAGAGAAAATATGGACACACCCCCATTTCCGCCTAACTTTCTCTCTCCCAGAGGCGGAATTCTACGAAATGATGGAGGAGCGAGCTAAGAGAGGGAGAAATGACCCACCCACTCCAGAGTCCGATGTAAGAGGACTCCCAGATGTGGATGAGGAAATTAAAATAGAGAAACCACTTTCGTCAACAACAAGACGTTCACGGAGCCAAAGCCAGTCGCAAGCACCTTCCATGTCTGTAGACCTAATACGAGCTAGTGGTCTAGCAGCTGCAGACGGAAGTGAATCTTCCGACTTGACTGATCCTGAAGATGATCGAAAAGGGAATACGGACGATCGTGAGAGTACCTATAGCGCAACGCGACGGAGTGTTGCTTCCCTGGAAGGCGATCTTGGTCCCGATGAAGTAACCATTGGACCTTCCTCATCTTGTACGTCTTACCTCCTGAAAATAGAGAAGGTTATACGAGTTGATATTTGCAGCCCTAGTACGGAAGAAGCGGGAACTCACATCTGATAGTGTTGTCTCGCGGACTGGAACTCGTAAATCCATCGGAACTGCCTCTAGCAGCAAGGCAAAGGCGCCAGCTCAGTCGAAAAAGAAGCGCAAGGTATGTAACAAAGTCGCCATACCTATATTTCGCAGCTGACGGTATTCTTGCATTTCCAGCGGTAAATGGATAATCGAACTATTCCCATCCTCCATCCTTGCACTATTCCCCCCTCCATTCTTGCCATCCACCGATTCATTTTAGCTGTCACGTCATGCAAGTTCCATTCAGTAATGTCATCTTGTTGATATAACAATGCAATCCAGAGCGATCATCACTACAACCCAAAGGCAGACATCTCACATAATAATACAATCCTTCTTCCCATCCTTCGCCATCGCACTCGCCAACAACGCATCCTCTTCTGCTAACATCTGCTTCTCCCTCTCGCTCAGTAACTAGGTCCAAACCAGCAGAGTAATGTGAGTTTGCTGGCACGGAAAGAGTGAGTGATGAACTCACCCCTTTTCGGGCCCTCTCTTTCATTGCTTTGCGCTTGCTTTCCATTTCAGCTCGAGCACGCCTTGAATTTGTGTCGAATGCGTTGTTTTTAAATTATATGATCATGGGTCCACATATAAGAAATAAGCAGGTCCGTCCAATTCGTCAGATGAGATTGTTCCAAAGTTGAAATGAAGATGAGAGAGAGATGTAGTTTACAAGGGAAAGAACGTTCTATGCGGTACTGAATATTGGGTGAGGGACAAACGAGGTAATTTCGATGTGAAGTTTGGGCTTGGACGCAATGTCCTCCTGCACCGCTCTCATCGATGTTCTCGAAGTCCTCTCCTGTGGAGATGGTATCGACGGAACTGTGGGGGATGACGATGGAGATGCGCCCGGTGAAGATTTGGCAGGGATAAGAACAGACGGTGGAGAGGCCTTCATTAGTACTAACCGGTCAGTCTTAGAGAATGGATTGTGGATACGTGAAGTCGACGAAGATCCAGCAGTTGGAGTAGATGACGTAGTGGGCTGACGCGATGGAGCCCCCGCCTTCAATGGCTTGGTAGCCGTAACCGGAACAGGGGCTTTTGCTCGAAATGGTGTCAAACTTGACCCGACATGTGTGCTCGAAGGCGAAGAAGAGCTAGTTTTATTTGAAAACCCTATCCGAGAACCTATTGCTACCAAAGGTTTCGAAGGCACCTTTGTCGAAGCTTGGGATGACGAGGAAGTCGACGTGACAACGCATTTATGCGAACTCCAATGACGATGTGCCGCGCAAAACTGCTTCTTGCATGACTGTAATAGATGTCAGACGCCCATGTGTACCTAACGAATAAAAAGCTACGTACCTCACAAACGATGGGTGCATAGAGTACCTTTTCACAATGTGCCTTGGCACACCTTGGAGTGCTGCTCTTCTTGTTACCCATCACTTCGCAAGTAGTATTGAAGTGCCGTTCCATAGCACTATCCGGAGCTTCACCAGCAGGTATAGCAACGGGCGTCTGACACATGGGACATGGTGGCGCTATGCGATCGCTGCTCACTTCCTTCTCGCACTGGTGAGCAGATGGTCGGAAGTGGTCCGAGCAGAAGGATTCCTTGCAATATTGGCACTAGTGAGAATAATGATGAGTTGGCGCATCTATAGTGGATTGGGAAGGGATATGCCTTGAAAGGGAGATAGTCGTGCAAGCCACAATGAGGGTGTGCACACTTAGCACCGGCGGAGAGTAGGACGGCATTGCTTGGAGATTCCATGACGATGTTGAAGGGGGAGACGTCGAAGCGAGGACACAAGAAGCGCGCTTTATACAGTCCCTAGAGAAAGAACCAGAACGAGTTACAGAGAGACGCGTCAGCACTGAGGAGAGATAGCACCAAGTAGATGAGTAAGGATCGCGTGGTGCACAGCCACACACTCAACTGCACATAAATACCTCCGACCCTCCCGCTTCTCGTAAATAGTGTTATAAGATCCATTTAAGCGAGTACAGCGAAAGTAAGTGCGGAGATGAACAAGACTTGTGAGTTTTACCCCCCAATCATGCTAATCGAATGAATTGGTGGCAGTCCCACTGAATGGATGATGGATACGCGCGCTGATCTCGGGCTCAGTGCTCGTTAAGCACATCCTTCGGTTCTCGACCGAGTGAGCTGCGCTTGGTGAGCCACCTGAGGTGTATCTGTAGATCAAATATCCGGAATTCTCTCGACGCTATCCGCCACCCCCGATGTTTGCTCTGACCTTTGTCAGACATGGAGAAAGCACAGATAATCTCGTGAACACCATGTCTCCTTGACGCAGTTCAGTAATCACTAACAAAGAGACAGAAATCCATCTGGGCTGGGTGGAAAGATGCAGAATTGAGCGTACATGGCTTCAATGTGAGAGATGATGTCGAGGATTTATCTGCATTGGGAAGTCAAGTATTAATATGAAGGGCCATTGTTTTTTGTTCAGCAAGCAAAGGCATCAGGGGATTTTCATGCAAGCACCAATATCCATACCATCTTCTCGTCTACGCTCAAGCGAGCACACACCACTGCGCTTCAGATCGCAGAATATCAGCCTGACCCTAAGCCTCAATTCATCCTCAGCCCTCTACTCCGTGAGCAACACTGGGGCATAGCAGAGGGACAGCCTTTCTCTTTCAAATCCAATTTCTCATCGAGAGATAACAACCTTATCCGCTCCCCTCTGGAGGATCGTTCGTCCAAATTTCCAGAAGGAGAGTCAACGGATGATGTAGCTACTCGGGGCGACCAATTCATAGATGAGTTCATCCTCCCATTAATGAAGGATGTCCTGGGTTCGGAGTCATTTTTGGGGGATGGATTTCAATCTCCAATCCACATTTTTGTGGTAAGCCACGGGATTGCCATCGCCGAGCTCATAGGTGCCCTCTTGAGACGTGACAGTCGAGGTGGTATGGTAGAGAGCGAAGCGTGGCGTGGTCTCCGCAATACTGGATGGACGAGACTCCTCGTCACGCTACACGTAAGCATCATTAGTCTCCGGCCTGGACAAATACCGAAGACGGTGGCTTAGCCCGTGGAAGTAGTATCTCCAGTGACTGCGGTATTGGCGAACAAGGCGGAGACACCGGAAGACGTAGATTCCCTTCTGACTCGGACCATCCCCGAAGAGGGAGCAAACCCACCTCCAACACATTCAACTCCGTTGACCGATCTGAATATGGTCGTTCATGTAACACATGTTAATCAATACTCTCATCTCGACGATGTTGTAGGTCTATAATCCCTTGCTAACTGCCACCGACGGTGACTACCTCCATCCCGTTCGATTAGAAGCGTCAAAAGGGCATTGGTTCATCAATTTATGATCCCAAGCAGAAGTCGATAAAGGATTTCTTCGGTGGTGAGCCTCTGGCAAAGAGCACTCATCTTATTTGAGCTCGCTGTCTTGACCCTGATATAATGGGTACTTTGATTCCACTTTGCGCGCGAATCCTACACGTATCAACCCCGGTGAGCCAATAAGCTATCAGAACAGTATGTGTGGAGTACATGACACAAAGTGATGAATCGAAGAACCCATGCCAATTATACGCTATGCCGGACAAAATGCAGATGAGAAGAATACAATAGTGTGCGGAGAGGTATAAACATTTCTGATGTCCAGTTTATGCCAGTGTAGGGTGTCCAAGGTGTGAGTATTGTCCCATGAGGATGTTGGGGATGTTGGTGCATATCATCAGCTGGTTCTGTGTGTGAAAATGTGCGGAATAAAGCAAAGTTCAAGTCATGAGGACCGCTATCGTAGATGATAGATGGCGGAGATGCTTGCAGTTAATGGGTCGGGAGTGCAGGCGAGGCTTCGCAACACGTCGGACGAAAAGCACACCACTGTGGATACCAGGTGACCCAAGAGGATTTGGAAGTACACTACGCAGAGAAAAGCGATACTAAAACAAGCAGGGAGACAGGGGGGTGTTTATTAAGCACTTTATTCAAGTCCGCCTCCTGGCATCATGGTTCTCACTCCAAAGTCGAAGTCTTTCTCGCCGAGCAGCTTTTGTGCTCGCGACATCAGGAATAAGGGGCGTGCTACTAGCAGCGGTCGAGGGAATCTTGGACTCTTTAAAGGTGAGGAGCTCGTAGAGGGCAGCAATTTGGTCTCCCTTGACCTCCAGCAAATCGACAATCTGCTTTAAGTGCTCAGCCAGAACATTGCGCTTCAACACATTCGTAGCAGGATCCATGGAGCCATACTGCTCTGCGAGTTCAAGATAGATCCTAAATCCCGGCTAGATCAGAAAGTTTGAAGCTGAAGCAGCGAAAATCAAAGCCTTACGATTTATAATGCGTGAAATCATCCTCCAGATCCCTCAAAGCTCGTGCAACGACTGTCTGAGGTGGCAGCTCGCTGTTACCCAATTCCTGAGCCGAGCCTCCACGCTCTCCACCCACACCTCGCTTCGCCTTGGTGCGTGCCAAGGCCGTCACGGCAGCACTGAGGACTTCGCTAGTGTTTGGAAGATCCTTATCATCCTGCTGCTTGCAACCTCGAGTCGCTTGGAAGTCGCCATCCATATTCTGACCTAATGGGTCGCGATCATTAGCTCGCCGTTTGCGGCAGACGTGGCAAGTCATCTCATTATGATCAGGAAGAGAGAAGAATAATTTCTCCATCCTGGCCCCACGGATTGCCGGGAACGGGTCAGGACGATACGCCTTTGCTGCTTGGACCCTCGAAGTTTTTCGCGGAACTTCGTCGCCAGTCACCGTGACTTTAGGGACTGGTCGAAATTGAGATTGGGAAGGCTGTTGCTGCTGTGATGGTCTCGAGGATAGACTAGGGGATCGCTGCTGAGGCTCAGGGTGATACAACGAATCGTCCAAATTCGCAGATGTCTGCCCAGAGCAGAAAGAGCGTCGCTCCTCCACGTCCGACTCGATACGCCCAAGCTCCGCAGCCTACGAAAAGAAGAGGCAGAAGACTCGACCTAAAAAACTCCATTCCCCGATAATTAGAATCAACTCACAGTAATGAATCGTTTGGCAGTACGGCCCGAACTGCCAACAGTGGCGCGGGTTTTGAACTCCATTTCATCAGCAGAAAGGCTACCCCGATCATGACGAGCGCGCATATTGGCATCAGAAGCTCTAGAGACAGGTCTCGCGTATCCAGGAAACTCAACAGGGTCCAAAAGTTTGGATTCTTGAAACGATTCTTCAGGAACCGGGCTGAGTGCTGTGACAATAACTTTGGGTATATCGAAGCGCGCCTGTTCCCCCCGCTCTTGCACTTGTTCCTGAGCCTCATCATGTTGCTCTGCTTCCTCGAAGTCCTCGTGCTGTTGGCTCACTTCCCGGCGCTCACGAACACTGTCCTCGATGATATCCCGCAGACGGATAACTTCGCTGCCCAGGCGGTCCACCTCAGTACGAAGTTCTTCCACCTCCTGACCTCGCCTCTCGATCTCGGCCTCATCCTCTTCACGTAACGCACGGAGCTCATCCACAGCCTGCTTGTACATATCGAGCTCGGAGGACATTTGCGCAAGCTGCTGTCGCAGATTCATAACAAGAGTCTCGAGCTCTATAACAGCGCTGAGCACTTCGAATCGTCATTTTATTTACGATACTTACCTCTCTTGGTATCTACCACATCCCTGTACCGTGACTCCCACCTACGGAGCTCTTCGGCACTCAATGCCTTAACTGGCTGAGCCTTGCTATCCACCGCATCCGCACGACCTTTTCCTTTACGGTCAGAAGCGGAAGCAAGATTCTGTGCCCTCTGAAGCTGCTTCTGGATTTCAGCCTGCACTCTATTGCGTTCCCTCACGACATCCTCCCGACATTTCTCAAGATCTTCTTCCAGTTCCCGGACATGTCGGCGGGAATTGATATTTTCCTTCTCCAGTTCACGAATACGATGAGCAAGCTCTTCAATATTGGATTGCACAATTGTGGCTTGGGGCAGTCGTTAGCTGGGATGAATGTCCTTACAAATAAAATAAGGTACCAACCATCAATTACACCATTTTTCACTTGCTTATACCTACGAGTTGACTTGATAGGAGTATCAACAGCGGATGTAAGACCAGTCAAGTCGGGGAGGTGAACGCTTCCATTAGTGTTATTTGCACGGTGTGAAGACGCCGAGAGGTGATTGCGAATGTCAGAAAGAGGCGCACGAATAGACGACGGAGCACTGGACGATTTAGGTATCGGGATGTTCTGATACTTTTCATTTCTTTTCATGCTTCTTTTGTTATCCCGTTCAATCTCTCGTCGAGCTTGCGTGAACCTATTAGCATTAGCCCCGCGATCAGAGTTATTTTCATGTGTGCGCGGCACAACTACAGCTGGTCGTTGAATATTAGCCGCAACTCGGGGGCGTTTTGGGCTGAAAGCTCCATTTCGACCGGTCTGTAAGGTCTCGGATAGCTTGGGGCGGGGAGCGCGACTACCAGTAGAGCTACCGGAATCACTATGTTGGGAGCTAGAAGAAGATTCCTCCTCTGGATCAGAGGAGGGGCGGACGTTTGTTGTTGGCGGATGGCGCGTGTTGGTTTGTTTGGACTTGATGCCCTGTGAAATATCAAGATAACCTGACTCCAAAGCACGTTCGAGCTCTTCTGTATCTTCCACAATAATTGGGTCCACAGTAAGCAAACTGCTAATGTTCTACAAGGACGGAAAGCACGTCCGTCAGTGACATATAGCACATACACTGAAAATGAACATACCGTTTGACGCGTCTGTTTCGCATGCTGGGTGGACTGGTCCATTATCGTTGGTTCCCCCAGCGCAATTTTGACGCCTCCCTTCACTGGGAAGTTCGGTAATGGCCTATCTGGGTCGAATTCTGAAAAGCCAGTACGCGACGGAGTCCGTCCGAAGGCGCCTCCTCCTAAACCGGCACCCAACGTGATTGCAGAAGCATGATGATACGCAGTAGATAATGTTTCGCCCGTGTTCATGGCGGAGTCATCCGCAGTATGTTGGAAAGAACGGAGATTTGGCTCGATATGTTCATTGTCGTCCTGCACAAGTTGAGATAGGTCATCGGGTTCGTGCATTGAGAATGAAGGGAAAGCATCAGCGTGCGGTGAGTACGGGCCATCATGCGGTTCGCGATGCCTGGGATACTCTACGCTGGACTCCGTGGAGTGGGTGGACGTGTTGTCGAAAGCAAGATGGGCAACCCGACTCATCATCTCCTGCTCCAACTGGATTCGTTGATTTTCCTGTTCATCGCCTGGAATACTCCAGTCCATATGGCGACTCCTAGTACCATTCGTCTGCATACTAGTCAGCGCAGTATCGAGCACAGTCGAGCAACAACAACCAAGAACGGGAAAGAGCCGGAAGCAAACATCCAAATAAGTGTCAATCAAAACACAACCCAATGACATAGTCGACAATATTTGATAATTGGAAAGCACCTCCGCGTCACTTTCACTTCGAAAGCCGTGCGGCATGTAATCTGAGTCGTGGTACAAACATCGCGATTAGTCTTGTGGAACGGATGAGCCCCACACTTGTGAGTGCGTAACACGATTTCCTCGCGGTGGATTCTCGACAACTGGCTACAATTACATGAAACTACCCACTAACCAAGGGGTGAAAATCCCCATCCCCAACTTACAATGGTCTCCACATAGAGCCCATGGTCCCCGAGGCCCGTGGGTTGCGCCAAAAATAATATAAAAAAAGGATGCTGAAGGGATGTTCACGAGCCTAAGGAATCGTAGTAGTCTCTGAGCCATTTCTCAGCCTCAGGATAGTCGTCCTCGAGCCGGGGGATGAGCTTGCCGATGCGATCCAGGGCATCCTCCTGCGTGATGCTTGCACTCTTGTCTTCATCTCTAAGATTGCCATAATGTTGAATTCGCTCGCAAGATTCTTTAACTTTATTAACACCAAGTGCAGCCGATGATCCTTTCAGGAAGTGCCCATGGTTTGACAAAGCGACCAAGTCCTTCGTCTCCCTGGATATCGAGTCAGCATCAGACAACAACAAAAATGGAGGAGGTAGAGAATGGTTTGATATAGGGACTCACAGTGCAGCACGCATATCTTTGATGGTGCTTCGGGCTTGATCGAAATAGTTGACTACAATAGACCAGGAGAAATCGTGATTCTCGTCATCGTCATCCATCTCCAAGATTTGATCAAATGTTTCCATATCTACTATGGAATTGGCACTCTCCTGAGATATGGAATCTATGAGCGAACACGAGATCGCCGTGTGGGGTCACATCAAAAACATACCCCGACGTCAGGAGAATCAGCTTCGTTTGCGGTGGGAGTGGTTGACCCGTCCTCTGCTTCCCTGGTAGTCCTCATTGGCGTGCTCGGTCGTTGGTTTTTTGGGCTCGATGGAGAGTGATCGTGTGAGGACCGAGGAGAGGAAGAGGAAGTGTGTCTATCCATTGGGGGAGGGGCGGTTCTGGACTCTGGGCTATCGAGGCTGCGTTTGGGAAGCTGAGGCTCCGCTCGAGGTGAAAGATCAGTACGGGAGGCCATTGGAAGGGAGTTGTGCGAGGTATCGTTTGTCTTAGCTTTTGAATGCGCCCCGCTCCAGCAGCGGACACTGCCGCAAACAAGGTCGTCAATCCCAGGGTTTTATATACAATTCAAACTCCGTGATATATACATGAGCAAAGCAGCTTGTCGTACAGTCCAGGGTTCGTCAAGCTGTTCCTGGGCTTTACTACAGTATCCGCTCGTGAACACAAGGGAAACAAAACGCCCAGCGTGGGACACCACGAACCGATTGCCACGTGGATGTCTACCAGGGTGTTGAGTATCAGGGTATTGTTGCTGTATCAAACTTCTTCAGAGATCGTAGCTCGATCAATCCTCTCATATGACGCGTTGCTGATAAGGTATCATTCAACATCGGGAGTGTCCGCCTCCCAGCGTACCATATGAAATTGACAGGCTCATTCTCTCCTCACGCGAACTTCTGCATCGGCGGCCAAAACTGACCTTGCAAATGTTGTCATACCTAGGACCAACCATGGGGCTCAACTGGATAGTAGTCGGCTTGATGCTATGCCTTTCAGAGGGCTATGGTATTAGGGACCCTCATGTTGGCAATAGGGTTCAGAGTTAATTACAAACCTCGGGCAAAACTCCACCAAAATGGATTTTTCTGAACATGATTTAAAAAAAATCAAGCTGTTTTGGTATGGGGCTGACAGAACCCCAACATGACTAAAACATCCTTGGGTTTGCCTTTCTTAAATAAAGAAAATTTTGACATGGTGAAAATACATTTAGTCCTATTGAGCAACATGCGCTTGGTATTTCCCGAATGAGGCTCATCATACTTGCGAGATTAGCATCTTATTTCCTCTGTGCTTCGATTTTCATGCTCCCACCTCCACTCCTTCATGTACTTTCCATTCAAATACCTTCCAGTCACTCACCGTAGTCTGTCTTACATTCTTGCCACCTTTGAGTTTCTTGTCACCTTGTTTGCTGCCAGTGTGATTGCTTTGTACATACTTATTCAGATCGCGCTGTGCCTTTTTGCACGCCAAAAAGTGTTCATTGGCCATCATGGCCGTTCTCGCAAAATGCCTATTAGACAGGGTAATAATACATTCTCATCAACTCAGAATTGTTTGTATCACGCTCTGACACTTCAGCATCCTCCAGGGAACCGAGTCTGCAATTACCCCAGCCAATCTCACAAGGTATTCATTGGATCCAGATGGGCATGTAGAAGTGAAATATGACACGTTGCCACACCTGTGCCATCCAGAGAACAAACTGTCGAACTACAAGGGAGAACCTCTAGGCAGATGATATCTCGTGTTCTGATTCAAGGCGCATCGATATCGAGCCTTAAGGGTGAGCCGGCTAACATCAAGGATCTTTATACATACCTTCTGATATACAAATCTCCGCCGCCGCCATTGGCCTTCCAGAAATAGCACGTAGAGCCTCTTCTTTTATCTATGGAGGAGCGTGAATGGGTCAGCGAGAGCTGGATTACAGACGGGGCCAGTTGTCGCACCCTAGTCGGGATCTGGGAGAGATGAATCGAAGGCAGGTCATCATTCCCGGTCCTTAAGTCGAAGCATCGCTTGACGCGATTGCGACCATGCAGACTATAATGATGCGGACAAGTTCAGCTCAAGGTTGTAGGAGTACACAAGACGCTAACTTGGCTAATACAGTAATAGTGGATACTATTCCTAGCATCTGACCGTTGAACGAATTAGAAATAAATAGGAGTGAGGAGGTCTGTGCTCACCAGAGTGAAACACAGCGGGAGGATGTGTAATCCGTCATAAGGGGGATACTGCACAAGTTGGGAGATTCACCTGTGTTCGGTATCCAGGGGGATAGAGGAGGGGACTCACAGAGAGGAGGACTAGAATCGCCACGACACTGCACAAGGATTGAAATCGTAAGTCGAATCCAAGGGTACTCATCAAAAGGTAAGGACAAACAGTGCAGCGAGGCCCGAGTAAACCGTATAACTCATCAGGAGTCTCACCGCGCGATCTGTCCTAATGAAGAGATTGGCATCCTCTTGTAATGATAAACAAGGTTGGCTACGAGTATCACTTACCTCGAAAATCCTGTGCGACGATGATATAACAGGTAGAACATGACGGCGGCGATTAAGCCGTTGGAAAGCACCTACGAGTATCATCTTAACAAACTGGAAGGCCATGAATAGATGGTAGGATCAGAGCAAACGCACCAGCGATACACACCATCCGAATATCACGACTTGATTTGGCTGGGAATGTACCAGCCTTCGAACCGGCGAGTCGTCTGTCAATATCGGTACGTCTTGATGTAAACTGTATTCGCATACCCTTGAATATATGTTACTATAAACAGCAGCAAAGAAAGTCGTTACTACCAGCGGAAGTGATCTAGACGTAGTTATCTACCGAGCCCAAGTCCTGCGAATGGTTAGAGTATGTCAACTAAGCGTTCAATGTCTCGCAACCAAACCCTAAAAAGCCAATGGCGTACCTAGCTGGACCACGCTTGTCGCTGCTATCACGAGAGCCACCCATCTCTTTGCCACTACATGTATATCGGTGAGATAGCCTTCACGGACCAACAGAGGTATCACAAACTTTTGCTGATTCGGAAGACAAAGAAAAATTGGGCCAAGACTGACGATAGAACCTGTTGCATATTGAAATGAAAGTGTGAATGCGGGGTAAAGCACCTGAGCGTACCGTAGTCAAAGAGTATGTGGCACTATACCTGGAAACAGATCAGATAGGTCGCAACCAAATGAACGGTAGTTTCACCATGAGCCAAGAAGCGCATCAGACCCGAGAGTTGTAGTTTGCAACCACAGGCCTGACAGAGTGCATGCTCTAAAGGAGCAGTTCGAAAAGGGGGTCTTCGACGAGCCAAGGAAGCACGAACACCTCAAAGTATTGCAAACCTCTGGGATTAAACGGGGTTAGAGCAGATTCGAAAGCGTCTGATGTGGCAGCTCACACAAGGACTCCAACCTAGCATAGGTAATTATAATTATATGAGCTGTTGCTGAATCCTAGTAGGCCCACTCCACATACTAAAATCTTCATTCCAACCCTATCCTGCGGAAATTTTGCATAGTACTCTGCAGCCTGGATAGTTACCACCCCAAGCAAACTAATGAAGCGCGGTTGAGTACACAGTGCAAGTACGGGCGCTCATGCGACCTCGTGACCCACATTACAGCTAGGATGAGTCCGATAAAATAACCGCGTACTGCTCGCACGGAGAGGGAGAGGGGGGTCTGCATTTGAGGGGTGAATGCTGGGTTCGAGGCTTCATGGAAAAACACCCAAGGGGCACATGTCCGCGCGACCCTGGTTCTCATACAGCTTGAACTCAATGACAATCTATCTATTTGATTCAGATCGCGCATTTATGCCAACCAAAGCAAAATAATCATCCGGAGGAACCACCACTTTCCCAAAAGGGAAACTTGCACCGTCGACAACCAGACGCCCAAAACACCTAGCTCCCCCCAGGCCATCCTCCCTCGCCCCTCCAAACGAGGTCCTGGGATGCCCGGAGTCCCTCCTGACCCAGAATGAAGTAAAGCTAATAATCCCCCCCAGTGCAAGCACCAGTAGCAGTGAGTTGATCATACTGACGGTGGGACATACCGCGCAGTGGAAGCAAAATTTTACCAACAGTAGCCAAAGGCTTAAAAAACATACCGGCTGTCAGCACTTTTAGTACGGGACCATGGGCTGTCTGGACATGTATTATTAAAGAGAGTAAATACAAGGAAATATGAACATGTTATACAATTAGCCACCATCAAGACAACAAGTGCCTGCATATTGTATGCAGAATTGTTACATGAGAGCATCAGCAAACCTTGAAGGCTGCTTGAGTTGATTGAGATCATTTCTATCTATTGCTAAATCCAATCACTCCAATGTGTTGCTCTGATTGCTATCAGCCAAATCAGTTCAATCTACAAAATGCTTGAGGCAATTGAAATGATAATATTGATTAATCAACAGACCTTATAGGCTGCTTGAGTT
>WNFI01640716.1_pt1 | contig 23143 bp, 23 predicted proteins | sample 5400471 | NCBI WGS metagenome assembly WNFI01 (sample SAMN13153348, study PRJNA577476) | soil metagenome | isolation source: 100 cm saprolite on Douglas fir-dominated hillslope | place: USA:California | collected 2013-09-17
CATTCGGCACTCGGATACGTCAGTCCTCTCATTTATGAACAGAGGAGGATAGAAGTAAATTCAGCACATATTTGACGTAGCACGTTTCTCTTGTGAGAATAACAATGTCAAACGTTTTGTTACGTAGAAACGTTTCCTCGGTCGCTCAGCTCTTATCGTCGGGCACTCTACGAAAACGGGTCAAGATCAATGCGCCATGCGCATCGAAAAAGGTCTCAAGAAAGTACCGGGCGTGAAGGATGCCAGTGTGAATTTCGCCACCGAGCAGGCGACCGTTACCTATGATCCATCGCAGACCGGTGTAGAGCAGATGGAGCAGAAGGTCGAGGCAGTAGGCTACAAAGCCGCACAGCAGACGCTGCTGGAAAACGGTACAGCTACTGTTGCTGGCGCGCTCGTTCCACCTGCCAGTAGCCTCCTCCAGGAGGACGAGCAGAGCAAGCGGCGGCGAGCAGAGATCACGCGCAAACGCAACTTACTGATCCTGGGTATCGTGCTGACCCTTCCCGTTGTGATCCTCAGCATGTTTTTCCTCAACCGGTTCCCCGGCGAGAACTTGCTCTTGCTGGTGCTGACGACTCCTATCTGGGCAGTCGTTGGCTGGGTATTCCATCGTGGGGCCATCAAGGCCCTGCGCCATGGCAGCGCCAATATGGACACCCTCATCTCGGTGGGCTCGACCGCCGCTTACGTGATGAGTGTGGTGGCGACGTTCTTCCCACAGGTGGTCGGCGCTGTCACGTTCTACGACACGACTGCCCTGATCGTGACCCTGATCTTCCTGGGCAAATACCTGGAAGCACGCGCCAAAGGGCAGACCAACGAGGCCATCAAGAAACTGATCGGCTTGCAAGCGCGTACCGCTCATGTCATACGTGCCGGGCAAGAAGTGGAGCTTCCCATCGAGCATGTGCAGGTAGGCGACGAACTGGTTGTGCGCCCCGGTGAGAAGATTCCCGTCGATGGCGTTGTGCTAAGCGGTCTCTCATCCGTAGACGAATCGATGATTACCGGAGAGAGCATCCCCATCGAAAAGACAGCGGGAGAGCCTCTGATCGGAGCAACCATCAACCAGCGCGGACTCCTGCGTATGCGTGCCACCAAAGTGGGAGCTGATACCGTGCTTGCCGCGATCATTCGCATGGTTGAACAGGCGCAAGGTTCGAAGGCTCCGATCCAGCGTTTGGCCGACACCATTTCAGGCATTTTTGTTCCGGTCGTGCTGGTCATTGCGGCACTCACCTTCACTGCCTGGGCGATTGTTGGAAATGTCACTGCTACAAGTACTGCTGGTATGATGGTTGCCAGCAATCCCTGGATTGTTGCCATCGTCGCTGCGGTCGCCGTGCTGGTTGTTGCCTGCCCGTGCGCTCTGGGGTTAGCTACCCCGACCGCTATCATGGTTGGTACAGGCAAAGGCGCTGAACAGGGTATCCTGATCAAGGGCGGGGAGAGCCTGGAACGCATCCACGCGGTGCGCGCAGTGCTGCTCGATAAAACAGGTACCATCACCAAAGGGAAGCCAGAACTGACTGATGTGATCACCGTTGGCGACAAGCAAGCCGATGACATGCTGCGTCTCGTCGCCGAGGCGGAGCAAGGCTCAGAGCATCCGCTGGCCGCAGCCATCGTAGAAGGGGCAAAAGCGCGAGGATTGGCACTCGGCTCGTCTCCTGAACACTTCACAGCCATTACCGGGCGCGGCCTGGAAGCAACCGTCGAGGGCCATACAGTGCTTGTTGGCCCTCGACGGTTGCTGAGCGAGCGCTCTCTCGCCTATGATGCGTTGGAAGAGCGACTGGCGGCCCTGGAACAGGGAGGCAAGACCACCATGCTCCTTGCCATCGATGGTGAAGTAGTGGGGCTGGTGGCAGTCGCCGATACGGTCAAAGTCGGTTCCGCAGAGGCCGTCAGTCAGTTGCGCACACAGGGGCTTTCCGTCTGGATGATTACCGGTGACAACCGGCGCGCTGCGCAGGCGATTGCCGCGCAGGTGGGCATTCCGGTCGAGAACGTCCTGGCGGAGGTCCTACCGGAAGACAAAGCCAATCAAGTTAAGCGCTTGCAGGAACAGGGCTTGGTTGTGGCCTTTGCCGGTGATGGCATTAACGATGCTCCCGCGCTGGTGCAGGCGGATGCCGGGATCGCGATGGGGACAGGAACCGATATTGCCATGGAGGCCTCGGACATCACCTTAGTCAAGGGCAATCTGAAGAGTGTCGCGACGGCGCTTTCGCTTTCGCGGGCAACGCTGCGCACGATCAAGCAAAATCTCTTCTGGGCCTTTGCCTACAATGTCATCCTTATTCCGACAGCGATTCTTTCGCCGTTGATCCCGTTCCTGAAGGAGAATGCGCCCATATTCGCGGCAGCAGCGATGGCGCTCTCATCCGTGACGGTGGTGAGCAATTCACTGCGGCTGCGCAGGTTTGGACGCGGAAAGGAGAGCAGATAATGGAGCATGATCGTCGACGTGATGTGCTCAAACGTCTCTCGTACACTGAGGGACACGTGGCGGGTATACACAAGATGGTGGAGGAGGACAAGTACTGTATCGACATCTTGCGTCAAACCTTCGCGGTACGCAAGGCCCTGGAAAAGCTGGAAGCCCTTATCCTGGAGGGACACTTACGCACTTGTGTCCCGGAAGGGATCAAAGGCGATCGTGAAGAGCAGGTCATTCAGGAACTGGTGCAGCTCTACACGATTGCCGGGAATCAGTAGCTACCTTCCATGCTTCTAGCACACAGCACGTTCCTCGAATCTCTGCCATCTCAGCGAATTTGTTGCGTTGCGTTAGAAGGATGTTTCGGAGTCGCTGCGCGCTGAAAGCATGGAGTAAACATAACCCTTCATCTACCCTGAGCGTAGCTCGTTGCGAAAGCAGCGTTGGAGGATGAGCGTCAAGTATCATTTCGCAGCCGAAGTACAGATCATCCTGGGAACGCTTGGCGTCTATCGCTGGGCAGCGGCTGGCATGCTCCTGGGTATCCTGGTGACGACCGCCATGTTCCTGTGGACGTTACAGCGTGTCTTGATGGGCAAGGTTTCTCCTGAATGGACAAAACTCCCGCGCCTGACGAGAAGAGAGGTCGCGACACTCCTCCCTCTGATTGGATTGATTCTTCTCCTGGGTATTCTTCCCGGCCCATTAGTCAGCATTATTCACGCGGCGTTGCACGGGAGTAACCCACTCGGCATCCTGCTGAAAGGATGGTGAGCGTATAGGAGAAATGCAAGGCGGCATGGAACTCTGGGCGGAGATCGGATAGCACGTATGACGGCTCTCTTGCGTTTGATCATTACTCGGCGGCGTTTGCTCGCTGCCATACTCTTTGCCATGTCCCTGGCGCTGGCCTTTCCTGCCACAAGCCAGGCGCATGCCGTTTTGCTCCGATCCGACCCCGCAGAAAATGCGGTGTTGCATGCGGCTCCAGATCAGGTCCATGTATGGTTCAGTGAAACGTTGAATGCGACCTTGAGTACTGTGACCGTCTTCAACCAGGCGAACCAGCGCGTTGATAATCGGGATGCTTCCCTAGCGCCACAGAATACAGGAGCGGATCCCACCCTGATGCGACCAGCCCGGCAAACACGCCACCACCAAGCACCGTCCAGCCAACGTCTCCCCAGCGGGGCGATGAGGCATGGAGAAAAGGATGATGGGATCGATAGAAATGACGATGGCATTCATGATCATGATGTTCAACAAGCAATCTCCTTTTCTCAGATGAGAGTGGATCAGAGCGGTCTATGGACCTGCATCTGATTCCTCTAGCTCTTTGGAGCTATCCCCGTCCTTGGGGTCGGCCTGCCGGGTACGAGCATGGGCGTTCGCGCTCGGTAGGTCAGCCAGCGCTCACCAAACCGCTGTTCCAGTTCCGCCTCTTCCCGCCGTGCCAGCCGATAGTAGGCCCCGACGAGGATCGGGAACAGCACCAGCGTCGGCAAGGTCGGCCACTGGATCAGAAACCCGATGATGATGAGCAGAAAGCCAGCGTACTGCGGGTGACGCACGTACTGATACAGGCCATCGGTGACGAGTTCACCTTTCGCCTGCCAGGTTTGCCGCCAACCGACAACCATGAGCGTGAACCCGAGGAGGATCAGTGCTGTACTGACGGCCATCACGATGGCTACGCCAAGCTTCAGTGGCAGCAGCCCAAGCCGGGCGAGCAGCACTGCCCAGAGGTGGCCCTCAAGCATACCAAATCCGAGGTGGACCCCGAGCACGGAACCCAGGAGGTAGATCGTGAGCGGTGTGCCGAACATTTCGGTAAACAGCGCCACCAGGTAGGCCTCGGTCACACCCAGGTGTCGCCACGCACGCCGCTGTGGCGGTCGCAGGAGCGTCAGGACAGCGAAGGAAAAGAGGGCGACAGCAAAGACCACTCCGCCCCAATTGCCGTACCAGGGCTGGTTTGTCTCCATAGACACATCAGCATAGGCAGCAAAAATCGCCACGGCAAGCACGGCGAGGGCACCGGCACTGTAAGGCTTTCGTTTGCACGCTCATGAGGGTGTGGGCATCTTGACAGTCGCTTCGTGGAGCTTGTTATCAAGAGCTCGGATCTGAATACGTATCTGCCAGTTGCCCCCCATGAGGAGGTCTCCCGTGGCGCTGAAGTGGCCTTTCCCATCGGGCTGTAAGTTCAGGGAATCGGTGCCCATGTCCATATCCAGGTGCGTAGTGTACAGCGAGACCCCTACTTGCGTCGTGGGTTTCCCGCTGCGGTTGTCGACCACGCTGACGGTGAACGTATTGGGACCGGCCTGATTGGGGGTGACCGTGAGCGAGACCGTGAACCTCCCATCCGCTGTCCTGGCGGTCGTATGAAAGACCGTGGAAGTTCCTGCGGCTGACTGTTGTTGCGCTGCGGCGGTAGGTGAGAGCGTGCCAGCAAACACATTCATCAGACCAACGCAGATCAGCACTGCTACACCCAGGAGAGGTTCCCAACTCAGGATCCGGGTGAGACGCCGGGTCTGCTTTGTCAGGCGTGCCGCACGCAGTTTCACCTGCGGGGCGAGGAGCTTTGTTGTGGGATGTGGTTCTGCTGCTTCGTGACCGGACGGCGCAGCTACAGCCGCGGTCGCTCTTTGAAGGGCTTCTTGACGAGCAGCAACATAGGCATATTTCTGATACTCCTTTTTCAGGCGTGGCCGCAGCAGGAGGACGTGGATGGTACTGGTCAGGAGCAGTCCGCCCACCAGCAGGACCTTGACGACCAGTGCTCGGCCATAGGCCGTCGAGAGCAGTTGTTCCCATGAGGTCAGGTGAACGGTGGCGCTGAACGGGCCGGTCACGGCCAGGATCACCACGCCCGCGATCGCCCAGGGAGAATAGTAGGGCAGCACAGCGACCAGTGAGCGAGCCTGCTCCGGGATGGAAAGCTTGCGCTGTACAGGCAAGTAGCTGGTGGCGATGTAGAGCATGCCACCAACCCAGAGGGCAGCTGCCACCAGGTGCAGCCAATCCGTCAGTAGCGCGTAGATCACAACGTTTGGAGCGACCGCAGCGGCGTGGCTCGACATCGTGATGGCGATCAAGAGCGCCAGGCCAAGGATCAGATTCGCCCAGGAGAGCAGGGTGTCGACGCGCTGCGGGCGCTCTTTGAGCTGCCATGGATACAGCGCGAGACGAGCTGCCAGGAGAATGACAACGACACGCATCAGCCAGAAGGTTCCGAAGCGTCCACTCGTGACGAGGCTCACCAGCAGATTGGGAGCGAGGGCGCTTCCCCAATTGCCTCCGGTAACGGCGATGGCCTGCCCGACAAGGACGCCGATATTGGCCAGCAACACGACGAGCAGCGTGGGAAGCGCAAAACGCCACGCGTATCGCTGCTGCACCTGTCGATTGGCCTCCTCCAACTGGGCATGGTCTTCTGCCGATGGCCGAAGCACGAAGAGCTGCCAGAGGGATGCCCCCACCCAGAACACAGCACCCAGTTCGACGAGCGTGATCATGACGAGATTGAAAAAGGTTGGGCCGTCGAGCTGGCCGGTGTACTGACCGCTCAGGCTGCTCCCGCCGAGCGCATTCGCGCCGGGATTGGTCCCCGGGCTCAGGGTGGGAACCGTGCCATCGGGCCGGGCAACGGTGAAGAGAAAGGAGCCGGTCAGGACATGCCCGTCAACGGCTGAGTCGGTGCGGTAGATCACGACGTAGACCGCCGGTGGGAGACTCGGCTTGAGGGAGACATCCATCTCGGTCGGATCATCGGTCGAGACGTGCGCACCGCCCACCTCAACATGGGTGTTTGCTCCATTGACCACCACCGCCGTGCTGAGCACGGGATTGAGCGCTTCACTAAACCACATACGTACCTGGTCGGGGGCGACCGGGAGCACCGCGTCCTTCGCCGGGTCCGATCGCAGCAGGATAGCGTGCGCCTCACTGATGCCTGGAAAGAGCAGCATTAGGCAAATGGCAAACAGAGCAGCGACCAGCAAACGCCGCCGGACGGCGATGCAACGCACATGGGGGAGTATACGCTTGATCCAATCTACTCTCAAACAAGTTCTCTTCTTTATTAGTATCTATACGAACAACGTCACACGGTCATCCAGCAGAGCAGCGCAAGATGCTCTCGTGAGAGACACTTCTCCCCCAGCCGCTCCTTTTTGCTTCCCCGATCAACCTGATTAATTATAGACTTCAAACATACAAGCGTCAAGAATACGATCAATGATAGTAGCTATGTGACAAAGAGGATACTGTGCTAGTGATCGTTGTCATGAGCATCCTGTTCATTCGCTGGATGCAGCAGCAAGAACGCCAGCAACGGGAAGAGGAGAGCATGTGGGACACGGTCAGTGAAACAAGACAGGCCTCTACCGAGAACTAATCTGCCTGCTTGATCTGCTGGTGCCGATCATCAGCTATCTGAGGGTGGTGGGCTCTACGGGCTCACCTCACCGACAGCGTTGGTTGACGGGCCAGATGTGGTAAACCACAACCTGCCGACACCGTCGCGGGTGAGCCCGTAGAGCCCACCACCCGATGACGCAGGAAGCTGGAAGAACGTATACGTGGCTTTGCCTGGCGTATAGCGGACAAGCGCATTCGCCCCGTCATCCACGAACCAGACCTCACCGTTGTTCGTGACGACAAGCCTGTAGAGGGCTGCGAGGTTGCCGGACACCGCTGGCACCGGCAATTCGGTGACCCTACCTGACGCGCTGTCGATCATACCGAGCTTGCCGGGCACAATTTCGGTGAACCAGATCCGTCCTTTCGCATCATGCGCGATCGAGAAGACCGTCGCCTGCGGGTCCGCCAGGGGGTAGAGCGTGACACGACCTGTGGCAGAATCGAGATGACCAACGACGCCACCGGTAAGGTAGCCGAACCAGATCTGTCCGTTCGGCAGCACGGTGAGGCTGAATGGAGCTGAGGGGCTGCCTGCGCGAGGTACGGGTACCGGCCACATCTGGATCGCGCCGGTGGCCGGATCGAGTCTCCCAATCCGCCCACCAGCTGCTGCTGTGAACCAGAGCTTCCCCGAGGCATCGAACTGGAGATCCTGGGGTCCCATCTGACGGCCATGCACGGTGCCGAGGGAAAAGGTGCGAAACGTTTGCTGCGTCGGATCAAAGCGCCCGATATAGTTTGCGCCCTGCTCGACGAACCAGATGGTGCCCTGTGCGTCTACTGTCGTCGTCATGAGGCCATTTTTCGCATCGGGGGGATCCCAGGTCGTGATCGCTCCCGTCTGTGAATCGAGACGGGCAAAACGATTGGCGTACATCTCGCCCACCCAGACGTTTCCTCGCCCATCCACGGCAGGCTGCATCAGGCCAACTTGAGAGCCTGGAAACGGATAGATGCGTGCCTGGGCTGTGCGCACGGTCACCGTGGCACCGGGTACTGGGGATCCTCTCGTTGTGCTTGTCGGCGTCCCTCCGACAGGGGCGGTCCCAGGCTGCGCCACTTGCACTTGTCCCCACACTCGTAGACTGCCATATGAGAGGGTGATGAGGGTACCAACACCGAGCAGTAGCACAACCAGTACCGCCCAGGCATCACGTTTGCGGCGGGCCGACCATCGAGCCCATCGCCGCTTCACGTGGGATGTTTGAGGGGGTCCCAAGTGGGTGCCCTCAGGCTCATGATGTTCTTCGCCAGGTTCAGTGGTCTGACGTCTTCCGCTTACCATACGGTCACCAGCTCTGTGATCTTGCTTGCTTCTTTTACGATTGACACTAGTACTATTGACAATTGTATCACACGCTGCTCCCCGAAAGCCAATATGCTCTCCCTCGCCATGAGCAGCAGGTGGCGGGGCGAGGGAGCAGCATCACAAGAGGGCAGCGCCTCCAATGCTCGTCAGTGTGCTCCTCGCGTTCATCATTCCAGGCGTCCGATGAGCCACCCCTGCTCATCTTGCTCGAGCATGAGAATCGTTCCACGTCTACTATCGATTGTCGTACTCTTGACGAGTGTAGCAAGCGCTCCTATAATCTAAGGGGAATGCATCCCAAGAACGGTCCAGGAACGGCTCGTTCTCCTGCACAACAGTGGGACGTCCATCCTGCAACCGACGCTGACCGGAATGCCTGCTCACCTCGCTCGCCACGTCGCAGGTGAGCAGCACAACGGTACAGAGCTAGCGCGGCTGGATAGCGGAACCTGTGCGGCAGGGGTGGAACAGTGCGCGTATCTACAGGGAGAAGAAGAGCATGCGCTTGCGTAACAACCGGTTGAGACTCATGATGTCCTCTGTGCCTATCAGCACGGCTCGTCGCCGTTTGCTCGTCGCCACCCTTGTTGCTCTGTTCCTGGTGCTGCTCTTTCCCGGCGAAAGTTCAGCACACGCCGTTCTGCTGCGCTCCGACCCGGCCCAAGATGCGATTCTGAGAGTCGCGCCAAAGCAGGTCCGCATGTGGTTCAGTGAAAACCTTAGCCCCTCCTTTAGCAGTGCCGAAGTGCTCAATGTAGCGAACAAGCAGCGTGTTGATCGGCACGATTCTCATGTCTCACCCAGTGATACGCGCGAGATGGATGTCAGCCTCCCACCCGCATTGTCACCGGGAGTTTACGTCGTGATCTGGCGCGCCTTCTCGAGCGATGACGGCCATATCCTGGGAGGTTCTTTTCTCTTTACCCTTGCCCGACCCGATGGCACCGTTCCTAGCATAAGCGGGGGCAATGCCCCTGGCACAAGCACCCTCTCCGGCTCGTCGAGCGGTCAGCTCGATGGCTTAACGCTCTTCAATCTCGTGATGGTCACCCTGGTCGAACTGGGGGCCGTGTTCTGGGTGGGGGTACAGTTCTGGTTGCTCCTTGTCCTCAAGCCTGCCGCCGAAGATCATGCAGAACTGGCTGCCCTCCACCAGCAGGCCCAGGCTCGCTTTGAGCGGCGTTTTTCCCTCCCCACGCTGCTCGTCGTGTTGCTCGCTAATGGCGGTGTGCTACTCGGACAGGCCCTCACCTTGACCGGTGGAAACGTCCCTGCGGCCTTCGCCTCCCCAGTGCTGGGGAGTCTCGTCGGCGGTGGGAGCTTCGGAGCCTACTGGCTGATGCGTGTGATTACTCTCAGCCTGCTTCTGGCCCTCGCGCTGTACCGGGTGCAGCTCAAAGCGCCTTCGCGGCGGCTGGCTACCCTGCTTTCCTGGACACAACTGCTCCTGGGCCTGACGCTGTTCATTGCCATGACCATGTCCAGTCATGCCGCTGCTGCTGGTCCCAGTAGCCGCATCTACGCGGTTGTCGGGGACTGGCTGCACCTGGTGGCGGCTGCCCTGTGGGTCGGAGGCATGTTCTCCATTGCCACCACCTATTTGCCGGTCTTGCGCCGCCTCCCGGTGGCAGAACGCGCACACGCGCTCGTCACCATGCTGCCGTATTATTCTCCCTGGGCGGTGGTCGGAGTGCTCCTGATGGCGGCCACCGGTCCATTGAGCGCCACCGTCGAGATGTCTTCATGGGAACAGTTCCTCTCGACCGCCTACGGGCGGGTCCTTGCCGTCAAGATCCTGCTGGTTGGGGCGATGCTGCTCACCAGCGCCTTCCACCTCTTCGTGCTTCGACCACGCCTGCAACGAGAGGAGATGAAGTATGCCGCGGCCGCTGCACGGCTAGAATCCGTCCAGCGAGCGCCTGCCGCTGTACCGTCCGATCATGAAGCAGCAGCACCACCACCCGTGCCGCGACGTCTCGCCCAGGAGGTGAAACTGCGTGAGGGGCGACTGACCACCCTCGGACAGCGCCTCACCACAGTGCTCCGCTACGAACCGCTGTTGGGCGTCGCGGTGCTGGTCTGCGTTGGCCTGCTGAATGTGTTTGGTGGCACGCTTGCGCCCAGCACTGCCTCCGCGGCGAAGCCTGGCCCCACGGCACCCGCCTCGTCATTTCACGCAACGGCCAGGACAGCGGATGGGAGGTTTACGGTCGGGCTGACGGTCAGCCCAGCTCAGGCCGGTTCCAACACGTTCACGGTCAGCGTGGTCGACAACCACACGGGGAAACCCACGACGGAGATGGGGGTCTCGCTGTATACCACCTACCTGGATAGGGAGATAGGAACCGGGACGGTAAACTTACAGCCCGATGGCAAGGGGCACTTCCGTGCCAGTGGAGATCTGACTGTGGGTGGTCACTGGCACATACGCGTGCAGATCCGCACCGTGCAGAACACCCTGCACGAGGCGACCATCAAGTTCTTGACGCGATGATGGTGAAACGAAAACGATCCACCTGAACCTTCGGCCAGCGAACAGGAAGGTTCGGGAAAGACACCTGCAGGGTTTTTCCTGTACGTCACCCTCCTATGCAGCACGCACGCAGGACATCCATGCAGAAGATGCTGACAGGCGAAGCGTACCCCGTGCTAGGGAGAACACCTGAGGAAAAATAGGGCTTCATCCTGATAGCAGGCTCGTCTCACCTGGTCTATACTAGGCGTGTAGCTATCTTGAAGAGAGGGTGCCACGAGAGACGGGCACCCCACGCAGAGTCACCAGCACATCCTGGCTATTTTCTGAGAAAGTGAGAGCATAGGGTATGTCGATAGTCTTCCATCGCCGCCTCTGGCTGGCGTCGTTCCTCAGTGTAGGGCTTCTTTTCACCGTGGTGGAAACCACTGCTGCACGGAGCAGCATCCCCGCTCACGCCAAGGTCTACAAGGCCATCCCCGCCATCGGCTCGACCATCACACAGGCACCGACGAGCGTGACCGTGTTCACGCTCGAGAATATCAATCCTGACCCGAAGGGAAGCAACCTCTCTGTCTATGCTCCCAGCGGCGACCTCATCAGTCAGGGCAAAGCCAAGGTCTCGCTTTCCAATCCACAACAAATGTCCATCGCGATCAAGCCTGCTGGGAACGGCGTCTATGTCGTGCGCTGGATAACCGTCTCAGCCCTGGATGGCGACCCCGATCAGGGGGCGTTTGTCTTTACCGTGAAAGCAGCTGCATCTGCCACTCCCACACCTAGAGCGACAACGACAGCAGGACAGGGCACTTCACCGCCCCCTTCGACAACGTCTGGGACGCCGCTCTGGGTACCCATCGTCGTCGGCGTGCTTGCCTTATTGCTTGGTCTGGCTGCTGGGGTCGGTCTGGGTCGACGTGGCTCTGCATCTGCTTTCCGAGCCATGCGCACGACCGTAGCCCAGCAGTCACAAGAGCAAGAAGGTACCAGGCGTTCCTAAAGTATATATGGTGTAGGTCACGCTCCTAGGAGCAGATGATGATACTGTTGACCCTCACCATGAGGGCAGTGATCGAACTGGGAGCGGCGTTCTGGGTCGGCATCCACCTGTCGCTGTATCCTGCACCAACACGGCATGAAGAGGAGCATGCCACGAATCGCCAGGTACAGAATCGTTTCGAACTGCGAATCGCGCTCCCAATCCTGCTGGTCTTGTTGCTAGCGCACATTGCTCTAGTGGTCGAGAAGGCCGTCACCCTCAGTAGTGGAAATGTCGCCCTCTTCTGGTTGGTGCGTGTGCTCATCCTTCTGCTGGCAGTGCGCCTCTCACTCTATCAGAGACGGTTGAGACAGGTCCAGAAAGTTTCTCCTCGCATCACTTCCCCACTCTCCTGGATCAACCTGCTCCTGGGCCTCTTCGTCGCTCTCGCCCTGTCTAACGCTACCGCTGCCGCACCTGTGACCATCATCACCCCCACCGCGCTGGCAGAGTTCCTGTATCTGCTAGCTGCGGCCCTCTGGATCGGTGGCATGCTCTCCATCGCCACCTGTTCTCTACCGATCTCGAGTGTTCGCTCCTTCGCAGAGCGGGTACACTCGCAGGTCATCCTGTTGCCTTCCTCTTATTCTGCCACGAACCATTTGAAATGATATGAGTAACGGACACATCATCGACAAGCATGACGCTGCTGCCCTTGCTGATGGTAATGCTAGGCTGCGCGAAGTTATTTGAAGTCATATGCACAGTGTTGCCCTCACTGGGGGCAGAAGTGCCTGAACTACTGCCTCCTCCACAGGCTACTACCAGAGTTGACACCAAGAACAATGCTACAAAAGCTGCAATGAGCTTTTTCATCGCTTCGTCTCTCCTTTGCAAAGACGCCTAAAAACACAGACGTGCCTTCATATGTCTCTTTCAGGTGTCGCTTCTCTCCTTTGGGGGTGACTAGGGCAGGATGTCTGCCTCTATCTTTGAATACCCTACGTTCATCCATCGATCAGGAACCGCCACTCACCACCTTGACTAAGAAGGCGTCCTGGGTGTGTTTTGCAATTGCTCACGCATCCGTTCAAAGGTTGCGCTATCGATCTCGCCCCGTGCGTAGCGCTGCTCAAGGATGTCCATCGCACTAAGTGGCTGTCCTGGTAGGTGCGTTTCCCCTCGTGCCGGAGAAGTCCCCCGACCATTGAGCCAGTGCAGCATCGCCCAGACAAGTACCACCAGTAACGCAATCCAGAGCACCATGCCAAACGCCATCAACAACCAGCCCCAGCCAAATCCATATCCCCACATCATAGGTATACCCTCACTTTCTTGATTGCTCTCTTCAGAAACTGCTTATGTTCTCATGTACTATTGACGGTCGTACTTCGGTACTTCGTACTTGAGTAATTGTAGCACTTGCTCTCCCCTCCTCGTCAAGGTCAACGGTTTCAGGAAATGGGAAGCGTTGGACGAGGTGCTACGTATCTGCGCGGAGACATGGCCCAAAGAGCATGCAACCACCGCTGACAAGGGGGGAGCAGACGCTGCTCTCATCTGCGTGGGAGGGTGGTCTGGGTTGCCGTGGATCAGGCCAGGTCCTCTTTCAAGAAGGCCGTGTTGATGGCAAAGGCGGCTTCTGCGCCTTCCGCAGCCGCCACAATCACCAGTTGCACACGGCGCGAGGCATCCCCGGCCACGTAGAGGCCAGGAACGGTGGTCGCTTCATATTCACCGGTACGCACGACACCGCGCTGCGTCATCACACAGCCGAGTTTCGCCGGCAGATCGGAGCGCTGCCGTTCAGGCATATGCACGAACAGCGCCCGACGGGGGAGGGACTCGCCAGTGGTAAAAACGATGCATTCGAGGAAGCCATCGGTCCCTTCCAGGCGGGCAAGACGCTCGTCGCGCACTGTGATCCCGTGACGCGATAAGCGAGCCAGGTCGCGTTCGTCTAGCTCTGGCGGCCCGTCCGTACACAACACGAGGTCGCGGCTCCAGGCGGTGAGTTCCAGGGCCAGTCCCCGACCGTGTTCTCCTCGCCCATAGATCGCCAGGGGCTGATCACGCACCTCCCAGCCATCACAGTAGAGACAGTGAAAGACGCTCTTGCCATAACAGGCTTCGATCCCTGGAATGGCTGGCAATTCATCGACCATGCCCGTGGCGAGCAGGAGTTTGCGTGCCGCCACCTGTGGCCCATCACCGAGTGTGACCTCGAAATGGGTGGCACAACGGATCGCATCGATGACGGCCACCGTTCGCACTTCCACGCTCTCATACCGACCCAGCTGTTCGCGCCCCAGCCGCAAGAGTTCATCGGGAGCAATGCCATCGCGTGTGAGAAACCCGTGGAGGGCCTGCGAGGCTGCATTGCGGTGCTGTCCAGTATCACAGACCAGCACATGCCGACGGCATCGCCCAAGGATGAGCGCGGCGCTGAGCCCCGCTGGCCCGGCACCCACAATGATCACATCAAACAGGAACAGGTCCTCGTTGTGGAGAGCACCCTGCATCGTTTCCTTCTCCTCTCTCGTCATGTCCTCCGCGCTCGTTGAGACGGTTTCGGCTCTGATCCCAGTTTTAACCCCCCGCGTCTCAGAACCATCGGGTCAGCAAGAGCAGAGGACCGCATGCCATGACTGCAAACAGGATGAGGAGGATGACGGTTTCTACGGCCCCCAGCGCACTCAACACCGAGACACCGCTCGGAGCAGATACCGTCAGGGCGGAGGGGCTGGACGAGGCCATGAGCCGCTCGATGCGCTTAACCATCTGCTGGTGCGTTCCTTCCAGGTGGTGGGCCATCCCAAAGGCAGAGGACGAAGCGCCATCCGCCGCTTGCAACCAGACCTTGGTCAGGGCAGAAGCCAGGGCCAACGGGCGGTGCGTCACTGCGACGGCCAGATCATCGCAGGCCAGCTCTTTCTCCTGCTCAAGCAGGTGGTACGCGGTCCTGCTGGTGGGCAGGTACCAGAAGGCATCGCGCAACATCCGCCCCACCCAGAGTACCAGCGTGTCTCGCCGCGCCACATGGGCCAGTTCATGCATGATCACGGCCTCCAACTCCCGCCGGTCCAGGTGCTCCACCATCCAAGTAGACAGCAGCACGAGCGGTCGGACCCAGCCACTGACACAGGCCAGCGGCTGGGCGGCAACCAGCAGCCGAACGGTCGGCCGGCGTGTGCCGATGCGCTGTGCACAGGCCGCGACCAGCTCCTGGATGGGAAGGCCGGCGCTCTCGCCTGCACGTCTCATGATCCAGAGTAGCAGTGCCCAACGTGTGCATCCCCAGGTTAATGCGAAGAGGGCCATCGCCAGTATGCCGAGTGCCAGCACACTGCCAAGCAGGTCATCCCAGGAGGGAGTATGGGAGAAACACGGGTGGACTAGCACGTGATGCAGGTCACAGGCGCTGATCCCCAGGCTGAGCAGCGGCATCACCAGCACCACCCCCTGCATAATGCGGCGGTGCGGCCAACTAGGCAAGCGCTGCTGGGAGCGCAGCGCCAGGCCACCGACCAGCAGGCTGGCAAGGAGCAGAACGGTATGCATTACGCCTCCTCCTCTTCCACTCGCCGCCTGGTCAGTTCGTCCAACCGTCGCTGCATCAGGCGCACTTCCTCCGAGTCCGGCAGGGCGCGTAAGCTTTCCATCGTCGCACTAGAAAAGTTGAAGATCAGGTCTTTGAGGATGCGATCCACAACCTGGGAGATGAACTCCTGCTCGGTATAGTTGGGTAGATAGACATAGGCCTTGTCCTGCTTCTCTACCCGCAACAGGCGCTTTTTCGCCAGGCGCACCATCGTGTTCATCACGGTCGTGTAGGCGATACGACGACGCTCGTACAACACCTCGAAAATCTCACGTACCGTCGTGTGTTGATCACCTGCCCGTTCCCAAATGAGCTCCATGATCTCCGCCTCCAGGTCGCCCAGCACCTTACGGATGCCTGAGCGGTCTGGACGAAACAGGCTGATGTCCAGTTCAGATGTCATGGTTATCTTCCTTGAGGGGAGGAAGTCTGCTCCCCTCCAGCTTTTCGCTGCCGTTCTAGCTCCTGCCGAAGCTTGCGCTCCGATAGTCGACCATACGAAAACACTTCCCCATCGAGAAAGATTCCTGGTGGAAAGAGGACACCGCTACGCACGGCTAAAGCTTCCCCTTCAGGGGCACTCATCAATCGTCGAGAGTGTAAAGCTGTACTCAGCCGAGAGTCGGTCGAGTATCTCTTTCGCCTGTGTACAAAATGGACACTGTTGCTGAGTGAGCAAAAGAATATGCATGGTCACCTTCCTACTTTCCAGGCAGTCCTGCCCGGATATCGGCAAGGAGGGTGGGAACGGGCACATACATCGTGTAGTTGGGAGCCCCACCATAGTCGGCCCGCCATTTGATGAGTCCATCAGGACCGACGACGATAAACGTATGACCGTCCTTACTTGCCCCCATCATGCCATAGCCATTCGCCGTGTAGGACTGCGAGACAGCGAGGTCTGGATCAGAAAGGACGGGAAAGGTGATGCCTTCATCGGCCACCTTCTGTTTCAGTGCGCTCATCGGATCAGAGGTAATACTCACGATGGTATCAATCTTGAGGGCTTGAAAAGCACCTCTCTGCGACTGCATGTCTTTGAGCTGGTTCCAGCAGGGTTCGCAGCCAACCCCTTCCTGAAAGTACAGCAGGACGGTTTTGCCACGCAGCGAAGCAAGATCAAAGGTGCTTCCGTCGGTAGAAGGAAGCGTGATAGCGGGTGCCTGTGCACCTGGACCTGGATTTCCTACCTGAAAAGGGTACTGACTCGCCTGACCACTACTATTGGAGGTGTTATTGAGGAAAAAGATCACTCCCAGTACGACAATCGCCCCCGCCACGATCACGGCTGCGATCAGACCAGCACCCAGACGGTGTCTCTTCCGCACCACTCTTTTGCGAGGTGGTGGGGCCCTCCTGGGCGCCCTGTTGTTCTTCTTCCCTCTCTCGGTGCGTAATGTTTTAGTGCTCAATCGGTTCCTCCTCCATCTGACGACTAGTGCTCCAAGCGGTGTGCATCTATCACTCCAAGGCGACAAGGAGTCATCCCTCAGCAGCATTCGAGATGGCCTTCGCACATCGGCAGGAGTCGGACAGACCTTCGATTCGTATAGGTGCCAGATGCAGAGCAGAAGCCATCAGGAGCAAACACCATCATAGGGAACCTCACGCACCCGTGAAGCTGCGCAAGAACGATGTCTCCAGGAGAGCTCCTCCTCGCACTCTTGACGAGAGTATACACGATGATGGTATATTTGTCAAAGTACGACCATCGATCGTAGGAAAATCAGGCCAAGATCGACGTCTCTTCTTCCTCTCCCCCTCCATGTTTGTCCTTGCAACTGACCTCATTGCCAATGCCGTCATTGTGCAAAATGTCGTCGACATGATAACAGCACTGCGATGGCTGATCAAAACGGGGAGGACCTCTCGTTCCACAGCATTGTAGCGCTCCCTCCCTCCCTCCCTTCGGCACCACATCAGGCGCTTCGGCGACGACGTGATCGATGTGAGTAAGCTCCCTGAAGCTCTGGAAAAGCAGATGGCGTCCCTATCCGAGCACTCCTGTCACTGAGGAACACTACTACTGCGAGCCAGGTGAAGGTGCATTGCATTCCTACTATCTACGATAGTACACTTGACGATTGTACATTTGAAAGTTATAATCCAGGGTGTCACGCTCTCTATCAGAGAGCATTGACAACGCATCAGTCGGGGCGGCTGATCCGAAGCACGAGAGAGAAGAGCAGGAATTCGGCGGGGCATACCCACAGGAACGAGATATCCAGGAAGAGCAGGCAGAAGATGTCCTTTTTGAGAAAGAGCTGATCATGACGGGAACCGGGCATGGCTCCAGGTTGACGCGCCGGGAGTTTCTGGAACGCACAGGCATAGGAGTAGGTACTCTGGCTTTGAGCAGTTGCGGACTGTGGCCTACGGGCGAGCAGGGGTCTGTTGTGTCTCTCCCGAGGGCCACAGATACTGGTCGGATTCGAAAGTACCTGCTCGACGTTGGGCCCCTGGACCTCGCGTTTGGCGAGCAAAGCGTCTCAACCTGGGTCTACAACGGGACCGTGCCGGGGCCTGAACTTCGGCTCACCGAAGGGGAGACCCTGCGCGTGACGGTGCATAATCACCTGCCCGAGGAGACGACCATTCACTGGCACGGCCTGCCAATTCCAAACAGCATGGATGGTGTTCCCTATGTCACACAGGCACCCATCAAGCCAGGCGAGGTCTTCACATACGACTTCGTTGCTCCGGTGGCTGGCACCTACTTCTACCACTCCCACGCCGGTCTGCAGTCCGATCGCGGGTTATACGGGCCCCTGATCATTGAGCCCGTGAAGGAGACGATGGGTTACGACCGCGAGTTCGTGCTGGTCCTGGATGACTGGCTCGATGGCCTGCCTGGCACGCCAGAGGATGCGATGAAACACCTGATGGCGAACGGGAGTATGATGGGGGGAATGAGCGGCATGAGCAGTATGGGCAACGGAAGTGGGAATATGCTCCCTTCCCAGGCACCACCAGACATCGTGTACCCACTCTACCTCATCAACGGTAGATCCGGTTCCGCTCCACTGGAACTTCCGGTCAAGAGGCACGAGAAGGTCCGCTTGCGCTTCATCAATGCCGCCAGCGCCACGATCTTTCGCGTGGCGCTGGCAAGTCACCGTATGACTGTCACGCATACCGATGGGCAGCCGGTTGAGCCTGTCGAGGTAGACGTGTTGCGCATGGGCATGGGCGAACGGTACGACGTCCTGGTCAGGGCCAATTCCCCTGGCGTTTGGCAGCTTGCCGTGCAAGCGGAGGGAACAACGAAAATGGTGCGGGCGATCTTCCGCTACGAAGGCAGCACGGGTCCGCTGCCTCCGCCTGGGTACCAGCCAGAGGAGCTAACCGGTCAGCTCCTGCGCTACAGCATGCTCAAAGCTGCGCCAGGGCCGGGTGTTTCTTCCAGCAAAAGCGGCCCAGATCGGGTGGTGCCAATGATGCTGAGCGGTGGCATGGGCCAATATGTGTGGACGATCGATGGCCAGGCATTCCCTCAAGCCGACCAGATCGCTCTCCCCTACCAGCAGTCCATTCGCTTCCAGCTCAGCAACATGAGCATGATGTCTCACCCGATCCATTTGCACGGGCATTCCTTTCAGGTGGAAAACGGGGCGGGTCGTGGTCCGCTGAAAGATACCGTGCTGGTGGAACCGATGCAACAGCTGGCTATCGACTGGATCTCGGATAACCCCGGGAAATGGGCCTTCCATTGCCATAATCTGTACCACATGATGGCGGGCATGATGCGCATTGTGAAGGTTGGATAGCGGTTGGTGCCAGACGACATACCATGAAGTGTAGGGCAAACAGCTCTCGTGGCCCGTCAGTTATTAAGCGCGAGCGGTAGCATTGCGTATGCAGAAACAAGAGAAGCTATGGAGGCTGAAGGAAAGCCACTACTATCTGCTGTTTGTGCAGGACTATTGTTGAGCGTATCGTTCCTATACTTGACTATAGTATAGGGAGTCATGATACAATTGTCAAAGGTACTATTATTGATAGTACATGCAACAGTGAAAATGGTTTTACTGGAAGTTGGCCCTGATGTGGGACGTCAATGGATTGATCCTTCAGGGCGAAGTCGAGGTCCTGGCAACGTCATATCTCCTGAGGTGATTGTAGATCTCCTGAAGTATCGCAGGAGTAACATGCGGAGCGGTGTCTTCTTCAAGACAGCGATCTTGCAATGCCAGTGTGAAAGGGACGTGTCATCCATGAGCAAGCAGAGCTCTCGTTTACGTACGAGGCAGGAGCGACGCCGAGAAGACATGCATCAGCGTGAGGAGGAGCGGCGGCGTGCAGCTCGTACGAAGCGCATTACCATCGTGAGCATCTTCGCTGCAGGGGTGTTGGTTGTTGCTGCCCTGATCTATCTCGTTATGGCACAGGGCCAAACACCTGTGAACGCAGCCTATCCTTTGATAGATGGTGTATCGTGCGATGGTCTTGAACATAGTGACTTTCACATTCATGCCCACATCTCCATCTACATCGATGGGAAACCGGCGCCCATTCCTGCACAAATCGGTGTTGCACCTGATACCTCTTGCCTCTATTGGCTACACACGCATACCAGCGATGGAGTGATCCATATTGAGGCCCCCAATGGTTTGTCCATCACCCTCAAGAACTTCCTGGACATCTGGGGAGAGCGGTTCCCGCAATTGAACTATCCCAGTCAGTTGTCGGATCCAGCTGGTTGGCAGACCTACGTCAATGGAAAGCCGTATACAGGAAATTTTCAGACGATTCCCCTGCAAATCCATACACTGATTACACTGGCGTATAACAGTCCAGGGATTAGGCCAGATACTACCTTTGGGTGGAACGGTCTCTAGGAGCCGACATCGCAAATTGAAGTGAAGAAAGTGACGATCAGGAGTTGTACAACAGTATGGATTCATCACCATTGAGCTTTGGCCTGGCCTTTGCTGCAGGGCTGGCTTCCTTTCTCTCGCCCTGCATGCTCCCGCTGGTACCCATCTTCCTGGCGCAGCTGGTCGGCCGGAGCGCGTATCAATCCACAGGCGGACAAGATAGCCGACCGACACGCTTCATTACCTTTCTGCATGCAGTCATGTTTGTGCTGGGCTTTACGCTCGCCTTTGTCGCTCTGGGGGCGACAGCCAGTGCCCTGGGGAGTTTTCTGCGTGCGTTCCAGTTCCAGCTGCGCCAGATTGGGGGCGTCTTGCTCATCATCATTGGACTGCACCTGGCGGGCGTGCTGAAGCTGCCCTTCCTCTACTGGCAAAAGCGTTTTATCTTTCGTCCGACTCGCCCCAGCTATTCGGCCTCACTGCTGATCGGCGTGATCTTTGCCATTGGCTGGACGCCGTGCATCAGCCTCCTGCTTGGCTCAATCCTTGGCCTGGCGGCGACTGCCACGACACTTCGACAGGGTGTCGTGCTGTTGCTGTTCTACTCGCTTGGTATGGGGCTCCCATTTCTGCTCCTCGGTCTCGGTCTTAACCAGGCAAGCCGGGTCTTGAAGTGGCTCAAGCCTCATGTACATCTGATCGAAGTCGGGACGGGGGCGGTGATGATTCTGGTGGGAGTGATGATCTACTTTAACTGGCTGGTGTACCTGAACCGCTATTTCACGCCTTTCATTCACTTCTGAGACTCACCCGTATAAATGATGGGTGGTTCTGATTCTCTTCTATATTGATGAACAGCTATTCAGATGACGTGTACTGATCGGGCCCAACGAGGGCGAGACACTGCACTCGATGGCACGAGCCTTCTTCTTCGGTAGGCAAGGACGATTCACAGATCGTGGCTATTGGGAGCACATCAATCTCATGGGTTCCTATCACTTCTCCGACCTGCAACTGGAAGACGAGTACCGCCCCTTACGTGAGGTGGAGGAGAGACGTGCGAAACGAAAGAAGAACACGACACGACACCCCAAGAGGAAACAGGCACAGTCAATGCGGCGCGAGATGATGGGCAGAGAACGCCGAACGGGAGGAAGAACCACCGATACCACTGCCTTTGTTACAGGAACACGAGGAACGTTCATAGTGAAAACGGCAACGAGAGGCGCGATGCTTGACACTGTTCACTCCTTGCTCTATCGTGTCATTATGTAGTGACATGATAACGAATATGAGGAGTTCACGATGCCAACACTTGTTCCACAGGCGACCGCGCTAAAGGCAAAGCTGTTTCGTGGGTTTTCAGATATGTCTCGGCTCTCGATTGTAGAAGCGTTTACAGTAGCCGCCATCGCGCTCCTCACCCTCGTCATCAGTCGCAACCCGCTCTCAACGGCCTCGGTCCTGGTCGTCGCCTGCTCCTGCTCGCTCGCCCTGGCGACCCCGATTGCCATGCTCGCCTCCATTGGTATGGGAGCGCAGCGCGGCCTGCTCATCAAAGATGGTAAGTACCTGGAGGAGCTGGCGCGTGCCGATGTCTTGCTTATCAACAAGACGGGCACGGTGACGCTTGGGCGTCCACAAATCACCGATATTGTTCCGCTCGACGAACAGGCGCCTGATGACCTCTTGCGCCTTGCCGCAAGTTGCGAGCGGTATTCAGAGCATCCTCTAGCAGAGGCAGTAAGACGAGAAGCAGTCGTCCGCGGTCTTGCGCTCTCTGAACCACTGCACTTTGAGGCGGTGCCGGATCTTGGGGTATGCGCACAGATCGATGGAGCACATATTGCCGTGGGCAACACCCACCTGATTCCGCAGGGAAATTCCCACACACATGCGCGTGCGCTGCAGCTACAGGGCAAGATGCTGTTATTCGTCACGAAAGATGACCGGCTTGTTGGCGTGCTGGGGGCAGCCGACACGATCCGGCCCGAAGTCCAGACGGCTCTTTCCAGGGTACGCGCCTTTGGCGTGAAGCGAATCGAACTGCTCACGGGTGACAATGAACTGACGGCGAGCAGCCTCGCCAATCACCTGGGCATCGACTACCGGGCCGGTCTGTTGCCCGAAGACAAGATTGCAGCGGTCAAGACGTATCAGGCACAGGGGCACACCGTCGTCATGGTCGGCGATGGCGTCAATGATGCACCAGCTCTTGCGCAAGCCAATGTGGGAATCGCAATGGGGGTAGCCGGAACCGATGTCGCGCTGGATGCCGCGCATATGGCCCTCATGCGCGACGATTGGGAGCTGGTCCCTGACGCCTTCGCCATTGCGCACCACACGATGCGTGTGGTGAGGATAAACATTGGGTTCACCGTCCTCTACAACCTGATAGGGCTCTCACTCGCGGCATTGGGCGTGCTCCTCCGATTGTGGCGGCGGCGGCTCAATCGCTGCCTGACCTGGGTATCCTCGCCAATGCCGCCCAACTTCTGCGTCAGCTTTCCCGCACGCCGAAGGCACAGGGCAAGCAAGAGGCAGCGTGATGAGTGTTCAAACAAGCCGGGCATCTCTGGTGCGTACCGGTGTGCGAATAGAGATCTTTACGGTCCTCTGGATGGTCGTGGAGGCTTCTGTCTCCATTGGGGCGGGCGTGCTTGCGCATAGTGCTCTGCTCACGGCCTTCGGGATTGACAGTGTGGTCGAGCTGGTGAGCGGGGCCATCCTGCTGTGGCGACTGTCCATTGAGGCGCGGGGCGAGACAACCGAGCAGGTCGAAAGGGCCGAGCATCGAGCGGCATGGGTTGTAACAGTCTCACTGGCGTTGTTGTGTCTCTATGTTTTGGTGACGGCTGTCTATGGACTTTTGTCCCGTTCCCACCCAGACAGTTCGCTATCAGGGATCGCGATCTCGGTTGCGGCGCTCCTGGTGATGCCGGGCCTGGGTCTCATCAAACGACGCCATGCAACAGGCCTGGAGAGTACAGCATTGCGAGGAGATGCGGATAGTTCTTTTACCTGTGGCTACATGGCAGGCGCAGTGCTGCTTGGCGTAGGTTTGAACGCGCTCTTTGGATGGTGGTG